>ENA-UPXB01001755-UPXB01001755.1-human-gut-metagenome-genome-assembly--contig:-NODE-1755-length-13535-cov-3.130108_pt1 | contig 13535 bp, 7 predicted proteins | sample MGYA00250055_ERZ773386 | MGnify/ENA primary metagenome ERZ773386 (study PRJEB29103, sample SAMN06111974) | human gut metagenome | biome: human gut; feature: ankylosing spondylitis patient; material... | reverse complement strand
TTTCGTTTGCATACGGTGCAGTAGTCGTGGTGGTTTCTGTGGTATCAGAACTTTCTTCCTCTGTTGCACCGGAAACGGTTGTGGTTGTTGTTTCATCGGAACTGTCTGCGTCAGATGCTGCACGTGTTACGGTTTCTTCGGTGTCTGCAGTGGTTTCTGCTTCGGAATCCGATTCTGCATCTGCAGCAACAGTGGTTGTTTCTGCGGAAGTGGTTGTTGCAGTCGTTGCAGTGGTGGTTGCTGGAATTTCATTTCCGTTTTCATCTGTTGCAGAAGTTGCGGTTGCAGCAGCAGCTTCTTCGGAAATAGAAGTCACATAAGCGTTGTATTCTTCCTGAATGGTATCCATTTTGTCGTTGATGGCATCTTCATCCTTCAGCGTTTTCAGAACACTCAGGTAATCTTCTACCATGCTCTTCATTTCTTTTTTGCCGTCATCTTTCAGCAAATCGCCGTTGCCGTCTTTCAGGTCGAAAGTGATGTAACGAACACGAGCATCATTGTCTTCGTAGTATTCTTTCAGTTCGTCTTCCGTAACGCCCTTTTCACCATCTGCACCATAATAATGCTGGAACAGTTCCTGTTCTTTGTAGGTAGAAAGGAAGATATCCTGAACGGAGGATTCTGCAATTCCGTTCTTTTCAAAGGTTTCGCCGCTGCTGTCCCAAGCAGAGCTGATGTAGTTCTTCACCTGATTGGTCTGTTCGGTGGTCAGTTCCAGACCCTTTGCATCGAAGTCTTTCTGAATCGCAACGAATTCCTTGCAATATTCCATCGTGCGGTCTTTGATCCAAGTTTCCGCATCTTTGCCGTCAATCGTCTGTGCCTTTACCACTTCTTCATCAGTGGTGTCCAAGTCAGAATTCTGTTTTTGAATGGTGCTGGTTGCTTCGGTATAAGCCTGATAAGAATAATAGATGTAAATACCAGCTTTGATTTTTACGCCGTCAATTGTCAGCGGGTAAGCAAGTGCCTGATTGCCGCATCCAACACAGGAAACAGCAGCTGCAGCAGCTACAACCGTAGCCGCAAGTTTTTTCCATTTAATCATGGTATCTCGTTCCTCCATTTACACGAATCCTTCGATTCTGTGTGTATTTTTTCCCATCCAGATAACTTTTTTGGAATAGGACAATATAAAAGTAGTATAGCACACGGCTGAAACTTTGTCAAGGTTTTCTCTGTTTTTCTGGTGGTTTCTGCTGGACTTGCAGCCTTTTCATGAAAAAGCAAACAGAAATAGAAGAAATACGAAAAACAGGAGAACAGGACTGCGAAAAATTACCGAATCAGGCTGGAAATATCAGAAAAAATATACAAAAATAGTTGAAAAATTTTATACACTATGCTATAATAAGACCATTGGAAAAATTTCTGAGGGAAAAGGAGTCAGGATGATGAAACGAAAATCGTTACAAACGGCATTGCTGGCGGCAGTTATGGGCGTGGTATCCATGCCGCATGCAGTACTTGCAGCAGATGCCCCATCGGAAGCAGCGGCGGCAGTCAATGCGTGGATTGGGTATCCGCTGCGGGACGATGCCGGACAGTATTTGACAGTTGCCAACGGAGCAGCGGAAACAGGCAGCCAGATTCTTTCATATGCCGCAAATGGCGTTGCAGCGTATAATATCTGGTACTTTACAGAAACGGGGATGGGCACTTATACCTTGAAATCCTCGCTCAGTGAGGGCGAATTTTATGCAACAGCTTCTGACCGACAGACGTTGGAACTGCAATTGCAACAAGATGGTATGCAGCAGCAGTTTACTTGTACTGAAGTGGGCATGAATCGCATTCACTTGCAGCAAAATGAAACAGATTTTGGAACTTATACATTAGAGCCGGTCACTTGGCTGAAGCCGGGCGATGTCAACCGAGATGGAGTTGTGAACGTGCTGGATTTGTCACTGGCGAAACGATTGGTGTTACAGGGTGGAAGTTCGGATTTCTGTGCAGCTGCCTTGGCAGATGCGGACGGAAATGGAACACTAGATGCAGCAGACCTTGCAGCGTTGCAGGGCTTTTTGATGCAGCGGCAGACTGCATTTCCAGCAGAAACCGTAACACTGCCGGAAAATACGATTTTCCCAGTGGTTGAACCGGAACAGACAACGACCACAACAAGCATTGCAACCACAACCACAGCACCAGAAGAAACCACTACCACAACGACAACCACAACCGATTCCAAACAGACCTTGACGATTGCAGATATGCCGGCAAGCTATCAGTCTGCTGCGGATTGGATTTGGACAAATCGAGTAGAACGGGAACAGTCCACCGTTCGCCGAAATACCTTGTTTGATCAGATTGTTGCCGGAAATGGCGAATTGCATTATGTTGTCCGCTGGCAATCCTATAAAACCGTATCGCTGGAACAGCGGAAACAGTTTGAAAAATTGGTGGAAGATAGCATCAACGCTTGGACAGACTGGCTGAAAGATTATGAAGATTGGCCATATGACCATGTTACTGTGAAAATTGTCGGCTGGGCAGTTTTAGACCGGAATTGTCTGTTGGATTTGCAGCCGGATGAAGTGGTCTATGATTCTTTGATTAGCGATTACGACAGCAGTGGGGACACATCCAACGGCTATGAAACCATTCCGGATAAATTGCCGAGTGCACCAACAGACCTTTCCCGCATGGATCACTTCATGGATACTAGCTATGTTTATCCGGGCGAACGGTTTGACATGTATCTCTGGGCAACGCAGGGCTTCCCGTCTATTGGCGGATGCGGCGGCGACTGGGGACAGCGACTGTCAGATGATGCCTATTTGAATATGCTGGATGGAACGGGTCTGCATGTGCTGGAGCATGAATTGGGGCATGCCTTTTGGTTTCTGGCTGGCTCTTTGGCTGACAAGTGTGGAAGTTTTTGGTTTCACGTTGACTTCCCACGGTTTCATGGTTCGTACAATGCCGTCTGCGCCACGCACTTTTACAGTGATGCGGTTGTAGCCTTCGGAAAGGCTCTCGGCTTTCAGACAGATTTTGTTTTCTTTCCATTCGTATTCGGCTTCGGAGCCATTTACCATGCAGGAAAGAATTTCAGCCGTGTCGGCGGCTCCCTCGAGCAGAATTTCCGGGGTATAACCGGGATCTATTTCGACGCTGGTGTCGGCCGGGCGGATAATCAGGGGGTTCGGCGCTTCGAAATCTTCGTCTGCTATCTGTGATAATATGAAATCGGCGATGATCTGCGGCGGTATTTGAGATGGCTCCTCCCCGGCACTCTCAGATGGAGTTTCGGCAGGCGGAGGACTGCTTTCTTCTGTTTGTAGCGGAATATCATCTGGATCTTGGGTCACCTCCTCGGGCGTGGCTGCAGCAACGGGCAGCTGTTCGTCTGTTTTGAGTTCTTCTTTCTCCGGAGACGATTGCCCGGGCTCCGTTTGTTCCTGCTTTTCTGTGTTTGACTTTCCGGCATCTGGCATTACGGTAGGCTCCTCTTTTTCTGGTGCTTTTGTTTCCGAGGTTTGATTTTCTGACTCTTTTTCGGTTGACGGAGATTCCTGCTTCGTTTCTTCCATATCAGGCTTTTCCGGTTCCGAATCTTCTGGCATCAAATTTTCCGTTCCGGATTTTTCTGAACCTGCATCTTCATAATCTGGTTTTTCTGTGTCCATTTCTCCAAAATCCGTTCTCTCCGAATCTGACTCTTCTGTCTCTGATTCTTTTGTATCTGTTTCTTCCCACCTTTCCGCTGGTTCTTTCTCCGGATCCGGAATTACCGTCGGGGGAAGCATTTTTTCTTCTTCTGTCTCTTTCTTTCCGGTCTCTGCCGGATCTGTTTTCTCTTCCGGCGGCTCTGGTTCCTGCTCTGGTTTCTCTTCTATAGGCGGTTCTTCTTCTGACTTTTCGTCCGGCAGCAGTTCCTCTGGTCCGGCTTTCCCGTCTGCATCTGTCACATCACTGTTCTCGATGATTTCAGCTTCTAATTCCACGCTTTCCACCGCACTTGCGGCCTCGCCTGTCGTCTGCTGTGTCTCCGCGTGGACTTCGATTCCCTGGACGGCCAGGAATCCTGTCATCATTGCGCATATGGTCTTTTTTCTCATCCTGCTTCCTCCCATCTTTTTCTGATCTGCTGATAAAAAATGTCCTCCTCCATTCCCAGAATTTCTGCTGCCTCGTTGAGGTACTGTTCTGCTTTTTCCTGCATGTCGAACTGAAGTGCCAGCTCTGCGGCCCTGAGCAGATTTTTCCGCCGGTTTCCATCCTGTCTGCTGCACAGAAGCCGTTCGTAATAGAGAAAGCTCTCCTGGCACCAGTCCTGTTCTCTTTCCCCATCCCCGGATTTTCCGCCAAGATAGCACGCATCCGCCAGTCTCTGCCAGATAACCGTCTCCCACTGCCCCTCCATATTCTCGCCTGCGGCCTTTTCCAGCACTTCGATTCCTTTCCGCATGGCGTCTGTGTCATTTTCACGCGCTAGTTCTTCGGAAAAACTGAAATACATTCCTGCAACAGCAAGATATCTGCGGCAGCGTTTTTCTTTTTCCGGCTCCTGCTGCGTGTCATCATAAAATTCAGCCAGCAATGGCTCCATCTGCATTTTTTCCCTTGCCGCATCATCCGCCAGACAGTATTCCACAAGTTCCTGCTCCACACGCCCCGCCCGACTGAGATGGTCTGCCTTTAAGAACGCTTCCCGCGCTTTCTGGTAGTTCGGCAGACTGCCTTCTTCCACCGGATTTCCGCAGAACCAGAGATCTCCCTGCTCCTCCCATTCGTCTGCCGCCGGAAACTGCCCCCATGGCATCCTGCTGGCAACTGCAGCCGCTCCTCCTGTCAGAAAAACAAAAACTGCAAAGATCCGCAGAGTCTTCCTGCCTTTTTGCTTTCTTTCCAGCCGCCGCAGTGCCTTTTTGACTTCTCCGGCAGACGCATACCGTTCCTCCGGCTTTTTCTGCATACACTTTTCCATCACCCGCCAGAGTCCTCTTTTCTGCCGCTTTTTCGCATGCCTCGCCATTGCCGCAAGCAGTGCGCCGAGTGCATAAAGATCAGAACGGGCGTCACACTTCCCGTCATACTGCTCCGGCGCTGCATAACCGCGGGTTCCATAACGGACTTCCACACCCGTTTCTTCTGTTCCGGCTGCACCGAAATCCACAAGGTATATTTCACCACGCTCTGTTATCATCACGTTGTCCGGCTTCAGATCCCGGTAGAAAACCGGCGGGTTCTGTGCATGGAGATAACAGAGAATCCCGCTCAGGGCAATTCCCGTTTTCAGAATTTCCCGGCTGGAAAACCGTTCTCCCTTACGCATACGCTGTCCGATAGATTTTCCGTTTACAGCTTCCATCACCAGAAAGCTTTTTGTCCCACTTTCCAGAAGTTCCACCGCACAGGGAATCCCGGGATATGAAAACTTCTGTAAAAGAAACGCTTCCCGGCGCAGTTTTTCCCTGTCACATATACTTACCTTGACTGCATACCGCTTTCCGGATCCAGTTTTCTCTGCAAGATAAACGACAGACGTTGCCCCTCTTCCGAGCACTGACAGCAGGCGATACTTCCCTCCCGGAAGTTCTACTTTTCCAATGATCCCGCCTCCTCTTTTTACGTCAAAGTGTTTGTCAGTCCGATATTCTGTTTTTGTACATGGATATAAATTGAGCCGAATGGCTCTTCGATAGAGTAATATAGAATCGATTTTTCAGGACGAATGTCCAAGCGGATGAAAAATCGTGATGTAAGTATAACACAACAGCCGCCGTTTCCGCAAGAACTACAGAAGCCGACGGCTGCCAAAAAAATCGCCTGTTTTTTATCTATTTTTTCCCTCTTGACGAATCTTACATCCGTTCCGGTGCCGAGAATCCCAGCAGGTCGATGCAGGTCTCAAGTACCTCGCGGACAAGATCCAGCAGTGCCAGGTAAGATGCTTTTCTTGCCTCATCCTGCTCACTTAAGATCTTGGTCTCGTGGTAGAAGTGATTGAACTCGTTTGCAAGCTCGTAGATATAAGCACAGATCTTATGCGGTGCTTTCTCCTCGAATGCGTTCTCCACAACGCCGTTGAAACGGGATACGGAAAGCATCAGAGCTTTCTCGCTGTCGCTCTTCGGTGCCAGAAGTGCGCCTTTCTTCAGTTCATTTCCCTCTTCTTTATATTTTCCGAGGATGGATTTTGTACGAACGATCGTGTACAGGATGTACGGACCGGTGTTTCCCTCGAAGGAAGTAAATCTCTCAACATCGAATACATAATCTTTCGATGCCTGGTTGGACAGGTCACCGTATTTAATAGCAGACAGTCCGACAATCTGTGCCGTTCCTCTTGCATCCGTATCTTTTACGCTGCGGTTCTCCACGATCTTCTGATACATCTCATCGTTGATCTCGCCGATCAGACGCTCCAGACGCATAACGCCGCCCTCACGGGTCTTGAACGGTTTTCCGTCTTTTCCGTTCATGGTACCAAAGCCGATAAAGGAAAGAACGGTATCATCATTCACCAGTTTTGCTTTTCTTGCACAGCGGAAACACTGTACGAAGTGAAGCTCCTGACGTTTGTCTGCCAGATAGCAGATCTCGTCCGGCTTGTACAGTTTCATACGCTGGATGATGGTTGCCAGGTCTGTCGTATCATACAGAGCTGCTCCATCGGATTTTAAGATCATGCACGGCGGGATCTCTTTTGTGTCTGTCTCTTCTTTGACATCAACAACGAGTGCGCCCTGGTCATAATGTGCATAACCATTGTCTTTCAGGTAATCTACCATGTCTGGAATGTACTCCTGTGCATCGGACTCACCCATCCACAGATCGAAATGAACGTCGAGGTTTCCATAGTTCTTTTTCAGATCGGCAACAGAAACGTTCATAATGTGTTTCCAGATCGCACGATATCCTCTTCTGCCCTGCTGCAGCTCTCTCGTTGCCTCGAGTGCACGTTTCTTATAGTCCTCGTCCTCTTTCGATTTGCCGCTTGCGCAAGGATAAATCTCCTCGAGCTCGCTGATCGTAAACGGTGCTTCCTCCGGGTACTCTCCCGTAAAGGACTCATCAAAATAAACAAGCTCCGGATGGCGCTCCTGCAGCTCGGTGATGATCAGTCCCATCTGCAGACCCCAGTCTCCAAGATGAACGTCACCGATCATGTTGTGGCCCATGAAGCGTCCCATACGCTTGATGCTCTCGCCGATGATCGCGGAACGGAGATGGCCAACGTGAAGCGGTTTTGCCACGTTTGCTCCACCGTAATCTACGATAATGGTTTTCGGATTTTTTGCTTTCTCTACAGAAAGATCTTCATCGTTCTGCATTTTGGAAAGATAATCTGCCAGAAATTCCGGGTTGATTTTCAGGTTGATGAATCCCGGTTTTACGGCTTCAATTTCACCGATCACGCTGTGATCGGTCACTTTTTCTACAACTGCTTCAGCCAGCTGGATCGGTGCTTTGTGGTATGCTTTTGCAGCTGCCATTGCGCCGTTGCACTGGTATTCGCAGAGATCCGGACGGTTTGACAGTGTTACTTTTCCATACGTTCTGTCATAACCTGCCTTTTCGAATGCTTCTGAAAGTTCTTCTGCAATATAATCAATGATTTTCTTCACTTCATATCTCCTATATTTTCTATAATTCCTATAAATTTCCATCAAAAATAGCAAAAAAAGTACACACCCGGGCGGATTCGAACCGCCGCTCCCGCCTCCGGAGGGCGGTGCTCTATCCCCTGAGCTACGGGTGCGTATACAATTACTATATGAAATTGCCTTAGTAATATTAACACATCTTTGAGATAAAGTAAAGGAAATGCATCCCACTTTTCGATCATTTCCTCTACTTTTTTAATATTTTTCTTTAATTTTCTTTTTTAAATCTCGCAAAGAAACCTTTTTTCTTTGGTGCCTGCGGGATTGCTCCGCCGCGGACACTCTTGATCTCGGTGATGTAAAGACCGCTTACAACCACTTTTGCCTCGGTCTTAACCGGGAGTGATGCAAATACACGCTCGTCGGCCATCAGGGTCATAACCTTCGGACCTACCTTCGCCTTTACAACCGGAACCTTTGCCCAGCGCATGTACTTCGGAGTCTGCTCGTAAACGATTTTTGGAAGACCGGAATCCTTGATCTTCATTTTCTTTTTGTCGATGACCAGCATGGAAACGGTCTGTTTGGACATCTCCAGAAGCTGCTGCTGCTCAACCTGACGTTTTTCGAGTCGTCTTCCCAGGAAGTACAGAACTGCAAGAGCAATCACTGCGATCACCAGAATTACCAGCAAAACGTTTAAAAAAGTCTGCATGGGGCATACCTCCATTAGGTTCTTTTGTGTAACAGGACAAACCTGTACAAAAAGTATAGCATTTTACGCAAAAAAAAGCAAGGAAAAACTTGACACCTTGACAGACGTATGATATTATGGAGTGTGCACTATTGTGGCGTCCTGGGCTTTTTGCGCCCAAAAATATGCCAGAAATTAGATTAGAAAACAGGGGTGAAACGTCAATGGAGAAAAGCAGAATGCGCCCGGTAACATCGGGAAAGAGCGTTAGAATGAGCTACTCAAGACAGAAAGAAGTTCTTGAGATGCCAAACCTGATTGAGATTCAGAAAGACTCCTATCAGTGGTTCCTCGATGAAGGATTAAAGGAAGTATTTGAAGATATCTCCCCAATCTCCGATTTCGCAGGTCATTTAAGCCTCGAATTCGTTGATTTTACATTATGTAAAGATGAAGTCAAATACAACATCGAAGAATGCAAAGAACGCGACGCAACTTACGCTGCACCTTTAAAGGTAAAGGTAAGACTTTACAATAAGGACAAAGAAGAGATCAACGAGCACGAAATCTTTATGGGAGATCTTCCGCTCATGACCGATACCGGCTCATTCGTAATCAACGGCGCTGAACGAGTTATCGTAAGCCAGCTGGTTCGTTCCCCGGGCATCTACTACGGAATCGGACACGATAAGATCGGTAAGGAGCTGTATACCTGTACCGTAATCCCGAACCGTGGCGCATGGCTGGAGTATGAGACCGACTCCAATGATATCTTCTACGTTCGCGTAGACCGTACCCGTAAGGTTCCGGTAACCGTACTGGTGCGTGCACTGGGCTATGGCACCAACGCGGAGATCATTGATCTGTTCGGCGAAGAGCCGAAACTGCTGGCAAGCTTCGGAAAAGATACTGCAGAGAGCTATCAGGATGGTCTGTTAGAGCTCTACCGCAAGATCCGTCCGGGCGAGCCGTTATCCGTTGATAGTGCAGAAAGCCTGTTAAACAGCATGTTCTTTGACCCGCGCCGTTATGACCTGGCCAAAGTCGGCAGATATAAATTCAATAAGAAGCTTCACTTTAAAAACCGCATCAAAGGCCAGATCCTGGCTGAGGATGTAGTGGATGAGACAACCGGAGAGATTCTGGCAGAGGCTGGTACCAAGATCGACAAAGAGCTGGCAACTACCCTGCAGAATGCGGCAGTTCCGTATGTCATGATCCAGACTGAGGAGAGAAACTACAAGGTGCTGTCCAACTTAATGGTTGACCTGGCAGCATATGTAGACTTCGATCCGAAGGAAGCCGGTGTTACGGAATTAGTATATTATCCGGTATTAAAAACTATTCTGGAAGAAGCTGGTGATGACCAGGAAGAGTTAAAGAAGCTGGTTCATAAGAATATCACCGAGCTGATTCCGAAGCACATTACCAAGGAAGACATCATTGCTTCCATCAACTACAACATGCATCTGGAAGGCGGCATCGGTACCCCGGACGATATCGACCATCTGGGCAACCGTCGTATCCGTGCCGTTGGTGAACTCTTACAGAACCAGTACCGCATCGGTCTGTCCCGTATGGAGCGTGTGGTAAGAGAACGTATGACCACCCAGGATATGGACGGCATTACTCCGCAGTCCTTAATCAACATTAAGCCGGTTACCGCAGCGGTGAAGGAGTTCTTCGGAAGCTCCCAGCTGTCCCAGTTCATGGACCAGAACAACCCGCTGTCTGAGCTGACTCACAAGAGACGTCTCTCCGCACTGGGACCTGGCGGTCTGTCCCGTGACCGTGCCGGATTCGAGGTTCGAGATGTACACTACACCCATTACGGACGTATGTGCCCGATCGAGACTCCTGAGGGACCGAACATCGGTCTGATCAACTCCCTTGCAACCTACGCAAAGGTCAACGAGTACGGCTTCATTGAGGCTCCGTACCGTGTTGTAGATAAATCCGATCCGGCCAACCCGCGTGTAACCGACGAGGTTGTATACCTGACCGCGGACGAAGAGGATAACTTCGTCGTAGCACAGGCAAATACCCTGCTCGACGAGGAAGGCCATTTCGTGAACAATAACGTAGCCGGCCGTTTCCGTGAGGAGACTTCCGAGTTCCAGAAGAGAGCCATCGACTTAATGGACGTATCTCCTAAGATGGTATTCTCCGTAGCAACCTCCATGATCCCGTTCCTTCAGAATGACGATGCAAACCGTGCTCTGATGGGATCCAACATGCAGCGTCAGGCCGTTCCGCTTTTAAGAACTGAGGCACCTGCAGTAGGTACCGGTATCGAGGGCAAAGCTGCTGTTGACTCTGGTGTCTGCGTTGTCGCAAAACATGCCGGCGTTGTTGAGCGCTCCGCCTCCAACGAGATCATCATCAAGAGAGATGACAACGGCGCAAAGGATGTTTATCATCTGATCAAATTCTCACGAAGTAACCAGTCCAACTGCTACAACCAGAAGCCGCTCGTTTACAAGAACGACCATGTTGAGGCAGGCGAGGTTATCGCGGACGGTCCGTCCACCAGCAACGGTGAGATCGCTCTCGGTAAGAACCCGCTGATCGGATTCATGACCTGGGAAGGTTACAACTACGAGGATGCGGTTCTCTTAAGTGAGAGACTGGTTATGGAAGATGTCTACACCTCCGTTCATATCGAGGAGTATGAGGCAGAAGCCCGTGATACCAAGCTCGGACCGGAAGAGATTACCCGCGACGTTCCGGGTGTCGGCGACGACGCGTTAAAGGACCTGGACGAGAGAGGCATCATCCGTATCGGTGCTGAGGTTCGTGCCGGTGATATCCTGGTTGGTAAGGTTACCCCGAAGGGTGAGACCGAGCTGACCGCAGAGGAGAGACTGCTGCGTGCCATCTTCGGTGAGAAGGCAAGAGAAGTAAGAGATACCTCCTTAAAAGTACCGCACGGTGCTTACGGCGTCATCATCGACGCAAAAGTATTTACCAGAGAGAACGGCGACGAGCTGGCTCCTGGCGTAAACCAGACTGTCCGCATTTACATTGCCCAGAAACGTAAGATTTCTGTAGGTGATAAGATGGCAGGACGTCATGGTAACAAGGGTGTCGTTTCCCGCGTACTTCCGGTAGAGGATATGCCGTTCCTGCCGAACGGACGTCCGCTGGACATCGTGCTGAACCCTCTGGGTGTGCCGTCCCGTATGAACATCGGACAGGTGCTGGAGATCCACTTAAGCCTTGCAGCAGCAGCGCTTGGATTTAACGTATCCACCCCGATTTTCGACGGCGCAAACGAGAAAGATATTCAGGATACCCTGGAACTGGCAAACGATTATGTAAACATGGAATGGGATGCATTCTCCGAGAAATATAAAGATATTCTGCTTCCGGAAGTATATCAGTATCTGGAAGAGCATCTGGATCACAGAGAACTGTGGAAGGGTGTTGATATCGCAAGAGACGGTAAGGTACAGCTCCGCGACGGACGTACCGGTGAGCCGTTTGATGGAAGAACCACCATCGGACACATGCATTACCTGAAACTGCATCACCTGGTAGACGATAAGATCCATGCACGTTCTACCGGCCCATACTCCCTCGTTACACAGCAGCCGCTGGGTGGTAAAGCTCAGTTCGGTGGACAGCGTTTCGGAGAGATGGAGGTTTGGGCTCTTGAGGCGTACGGTGCATCCTACACGCTGCAGGAGATCCTGACTGTGAAGTCTGACGATGTGGTTGGCCGTGTGAAGACATACGAAGCCATCATCAAGGGCGACAATATTCCGGAGCCTGGTATTCCGGAATCCTTCAAAGTATTGTTGAAAGAGCTGCAGTCCCTGGCACTCGATGTCCGCGTACTGCGTGATGACAATACCGAAGTTAAAATTATGGAATCAGTTGATTACGGTGATACCAATCTGAACCACATCATCGAGGGAGACCGTTACTCTGACAGAGAGGACGAGAGATTTGGTGACTATGGATTCTCCAAGAAAGAGTTTGACGGAGAAGAAATGGTAGATGTGGAAGAGGATGAAGAAGAAGACTCTTATCTTGATCTGGATGAAAGTTCAGATGATGACATGTAACTTGTAGATCTTCGCTTTGCGAGGAAAGGGGTAATCAAATGCCAGAAACAGCAAAAAAAGAAAATTACCAGATGAGCTTTGATGCCATCAAAATAGGACTTGCCTCCCCGGAGAAAATCCGGGAGTGGTCCCATGGCGAGGTAAAAAAACCGGAGACCATCAACTACAGAACGCTGAAACCGGAAAAAGACGGTCTGTTCTGTGAAAGAATCTTCGGACCAAGCAAAGACTGGGAGTGCCATTGCGGTAAATATAAGAAAATTCGCTACAAAGGCGTAATCTGCGACCGATGCGGCGTAGAAGTAACAAAATCCAGTGTGCGCCGTGAGCGTATGGGACACATTGAGCTGGCAGCTCCGGTATCCCACATCTGGTATTTCAAAGGAATTCCGTCCCGTATGGGACTGATCCTGGATCTGTCTCCGAGAACTCTGGAAAAGGTTCTGTATTTCGCAAACTACATCGTTCTTGATGCAGGCGATACCAAATTACAGTACAAACAGGTTCTGACCGAGAAAGAATACCAGGATGCCAGAGAGGAGTTCGGAAACAGCTTCCGTGCAGGTATGGGTGCGGAATCCATCAAAGAGCTTCTGATGGCAATTGATCTGGAAAAAGAGTCTGCTGAATTAAAGGCAGGTCTTAAAGATTCTACCGGACAGAAGAGAGCCCGCATCATCAAGAGACTTGAGGTTGTTGAGGCATTCCGTGAGTCCGGAAACCGTCCGGAGTGGATGATTCTTGATGCGGTTCCGGTTATTCCGCCGGATCTGCGTCCTATGGTACAGCTTGACGGAGGACGTTTTGCAACATCCGACCTGAATGATCTGTACCGCCGTATCATCAACCGTAACAACCGTCTGAAGAGACTGCTGGAGCTCGGTGCGCCGGATATCATCGTGCGCAACGAGAAACGTATGCTTCAGGAGGCAGTTGACGCCCTGATCGACAATGGCCGCCGCGGTCGTCCGGTTACCGGTCCTGGCAACCGTGCCCTCAAGTCCCTTTCCGATATGTTAAAGGGTAAACAGGGACGTTTCCGTCAGAACCTGCTGGGTAAACGAGTTGACTATTCCGGACGTTCTGTTATCGTCGTTGGACCGGAACTTAAGATCTATCAGTGCGGTCTTCCGAAGGAGATGGCGATCGAGCTCTTCAAACCGTTTGTTATGAAGGAACTCGTTGCTAACGGAACCGCGCACAACATCAAGA
>ENA-UPXB01001752-UPXB01001752.1-human-gut-metagenome-genome-assembly--contig:-NODE-1752-length-13546-cov-3.580741_pt1 | contig 13546 bp, 12 predicted proteins | sample MGYA00250055_ERZ773386 | MGnify/ENA primary metagenome ERZ773386 (study PRJEB29103, sample SAMN06111974) | human gut metagenome | biome: human gut; feature: ankylosing spondylitis patient; material... | reverse complement strand
TCTACTTTTTTTCTAAAACAAAGGTACTGAAGAAAAGTGTATAATTATTTGATTATCTTTTGCTTTACACTTTTTTATACCTCTGTTTTTTATCCCCGGAAATTCGCAGGAATTACGGGATTTTCTTTTTGTGCCCTGCGGGTGCGTGCGGAGGGATGCGGAAGATCTTCCCTTCGGCGAAAGTCGCCCACAGCGAGCCGTCGGGAGCCTCGGTGATGAAGTTCGCCGCCGAGTTGCAGCACTTGACGCACCACAGCGTCGTGCCGTCCTCGCGCACGGCGGCGACGTTGCCCGAGCGGTCGGCGAGGTAGGCTATGCCGCCGCTCACGGTCACCGGGCAGGCCGTGTAGTCGTAGCCGAAGCCCGCAGGGGTGATCCACAGCCGGCGGAAGGCGTCCGGGGCCGTGTCGATGGCCAGCAGTTCGCCGTCCATGGTTTTGACGTAGAAGCGTTTGCCGTCGGCGCTCATGCCCGATGCTTCGCGGGCCTTGTAGTCGGTGCAGCGCCATACGACGCTTCCCGAGGCGAGGTCGAGGCAGGTGACGGCGCGGTCGGGCGCGTCGATGAACACGCGGCCTCCGGCGATCCGGGGAACGATGTTGCCCGGGGACAGGAAGAGGCTTTTCGAGCCGTTGGTCCACTTCCAGCCGAGTTTTCCCGTCGCGGCGTCGAGGCAGTGAAGATGCCCGTTCCAGGCTCCGAAAACCAGTTTCCCGTCCGCCAGCGCGGGTTGCCCCTGCGACTGGCCGCCTCCGTAGTCGTAACGCCACAGAATCCGCCCGTCGCGCACCGCGATTTTGGCCATCGTGCCGTTGCCCAGCCCGATGTAGAGCGCCGCGCCGCTGCCGCGGCCGTCGACGAGTCCCTGCCCGACGATCGGTGTCGGGGTGTCGATGTGCCACCGTTCGCGGCCCGTGCGGGCGTCGTAGGCGCGCAGTCCGTCGGTGGTCGTGCCGGCGATGACCAGCCCTTCGGCCACGAGGGGTGTGGTGTAGAGCGCCCCGCCGAAACGCTGACGCCACACCTCGCGGTTGCGGCGGGTGTCGCAGGCCCGCAGCACGCCCTGCGTCGTGCCGTAATACACCAGGTCCCTGTAAAAGGCCGCCCCGGTGTAGATTGTGGCGCTGTCCTGCAACACAAGCTGCGCATGCGCCTTGTAGTCGGGAACCGGGGGCGTCGGGTCGGAGGCGAGGGCCAGCGTTTGCGGGTCGTCCTGCATGCGGATCGTGAAGCGGGTGCGCGGCTCCGCGCCCAGCGTCTTTCCGCGCACGCGGACCGAGTCGCCCCAGAAGTCGAGCAGCGTGTAGCCCGCGTCGGAATCGCTCTTGCCCCGCAGGGCGCGTCCCTGAATGCCCGCTATGGAGTCGAAGTTGAACAGCGAGGGTGCGCGGTGGTAGTGGCCGAACAGCGTGAGCGGGATGCCCAGCCGCCGGAGCGTCGCCGTCACCTCCGTGCGGTTCGTGAGGTCGTTGTTCAGCGGATAGTGGCAGAGGCTCACGATGCGCTGGCCGGGCCGGGCCTTGGCGGCCTCCGCGGCCAGCCACGCGAGGTCCTCGGTGCGCACCGCTCCCATGGCCATCTTCATAAAAGGTCCCGAAGCGTAGCCCAGAAAGAGGTAGTCCCCGGCACGGAAGGCGGTGCGCCCGTCGTGGCCGAAGATCCGGGCGAAGGTCGTGCAGGCGCTTTCGGACCACGTGGTCTCGTGGTTGCCCGGCACGGCGTGCCACGATTTTTCGAGCCGAGAGATCAGCCCGTGGACGTATTCCAGTTCGGCGTCGCTGCCCAGGTTGGTGAGGTCGCCGCCGAAGATCACGATGTCGCACGGCGAGGCGTTGATTTCGTCCACCGCGACGCGGAACAGCGAATCCTGCGCGTTGCCGGGCGTCACGTGGATGTCGGTCAGGAAGGCGACGCGGAGCGTGTCGCAGGGAGCCGGGGCCGGGAATGCCGACGACGCCCACAGCGCGCCGAAGCACAGCAGGATTTTGGAGTATTTCATTGGGCTTGCGCAGTTTTGTCGTTACAAGATACGAAATTCGGCGGAAAAAGCTATCTTTGCGTTGCAAAAAACAGGGGGACTATTCCCGATAAGCGGTGCCCGCATTTTGGTTGACAATCCGGTCGCATGCGATAAGTCCCCTCCGAGGAGGGGATTTAGGGGAGGGGCAGATTTGCAAATGTGGCCAAAGGCCGCAGGAGATTGACCATGAGAACGACTAAACGATACTGTAACTAAACTACATGCTGATATGAAAACCATTCTTCTTCTGGGTTCCGGCGAGCTGGGCAAGCAGGAGCTACTATCGAGCTTTACGATACGGATGGTTCCGTAGGCGCTGCGAAAGGTGCGGGCATCGATGCAGGTGGCCGACGCCGCGGAGGTCTTCGACATGCTCGACGGCGACGCGCTGGCCGCTGCGGTCGCAAAACACCGCCCCGACATCATCGTTCCCGAGATCGAGGCCATCCGCACCGAACGGCTCTACGAGTTCGAGCGGGCGGGCGTCCAGGTCGTACCGAGCGCCCGGGCCGTGAATTTCACGATGAACCGCAAGGCCATCCGCGACCTCGCGGCGAAGGAACTGGGGCTGAAGACGGCGCGGTATTTCTACGCCGCATCGCTCGGCGAACTGCGCGAGGCCGCCGCGAAAATCGGCTTCCCCTGCGTGGTCAAGCCGCTGATGTCCTCTTCGGGCAAGGGGCAGTCGCTGGTCAAGGGTCCCGACGAGCTGGAACGCGCCTGGCATTACGGCTGCGAAGGGTCGCGCGGCGACATCCGCGAACTGATCATCGAGGAGTTCATCCGCTTCGACAGCGAGATCACGCTGCTGACCGTCACCCAGAAGGACGGCCCGACGCTTTTCTGCCCGCCGATCGGCCATGTGCAGAAGGGCGGCGACTACCGCGAGAGTTTCCAGTCGCCCGTGATCGCACCCGAACACCTTGCCGAGGCGCAGCGCATGGCCGCCGCCGTCACCGAAGCCCTCACCGGGGCCGGACTGTGGGGCGTGGAGTTCTTTTTGAGCCGCGACAACGGGGTCTATTTCTCCGAGCTGTCGCCCCGGCCGCACGACACGGGCATGGTGACGCTGGCCGGGACGCAGAACCTCAATGAGTTCGAACTGCACCTGCGCGCCGTGCTGGGGATTCCCATTCCGGCGGTCACCTTCGAGCGCATGGGCGCCAGCGCGGTGATCCTCTCGGGCGTGGAGACCTCCGCGCCGCGTTACGGGGGCGTGGAAGAGGCCGTCGCCGGAGATCCCCGCACCGACATCCGCATCTTCGGCAAACCCTCGGCGCGCGTGAACCGCCGCATGGGCGTCGTCGTGGGCTACGAACCCCACGGCAGCAGCCTCGAAGCCTTGCGCGAACGGGTTTGCGCCGCCGCCGCAAAAGTGAAAGTCACCGAATAACGACAACTCCGGCTTCCCGGCCGCGAGCGACCCGCGAAAACCGCGGGCCGTTCAGCCGGAACCGGACCATAAAACCGATCCATGAAAAAGTACGCAATTATTTCGACCGAAAAGGGGACGATGAAAGCCGAGCTGTATGCCGACGAGACCCCCGGAACCGTGGCCAACTTCGTCGAACTGGCCGGACACAACTTCTACGACGGGCTGACCTTCCACCGTGTGATTCCCGACTTCGTGATCCAGGGCGGCTGCCCCAGGGGCGACGGCACGGGAGGTCCGGGCTACACGATCAAGTGCGAGACGTCGGCCCCGCGCCAGCGCCACGACCGCGGCGTGCTGTCGATGGCCCATGCCGGGCGCGACACGGGCGGTTCGCAGTTCTTCATCTGCCACAACCGCGAGAATACGCAGCATCTCGACGGCCGCCACACCTGCTTCGGGCAGGTGGTCGAAGGGCTGGACGTGATCGACGACATCCGCCCGGGCGACAAGATTCTTTCGATCCGCATCGTCGAGGAGTAACGAATCCTGTCCGATCCCCATGTCTGCGACCGCAACCGGTTACCTGGCCTCGAAGCCGCGCTACGAAATCCTCGACGGACTGCGCGGCGTGGCGGCGATGATCGTGGTGGCCTTCCACCTGCTGGAAACCTACTCCAAAGGCCCTGCCTACCAGGTGCTCAACCACGGCTATCTGGCCGTCGACTTCTTCTTCGTGCTCTCGGGCTTCGTGATCGGCTACGCCTACGACGACCGCTGGAACTGCATGTCGCTCAAGGGCTTCTTCAAGCGCCGCCTGGTGCGTCTGCATCCGATGGTCATCATGGGGTCTCTCATCGGCGCGCTGTTCTTCTACTTCGGGTCCGCGGCCTTCCCGATGATCGCCGGCGTACAGTGGTGGGAGGTGCTGCTGATCTGCCTGCTGGGCTGTACGATGCTGCCCGCGCTGCCGTCGTGGGACATCCGCGGCTGGGGCGAGACCAGCCCGCTGAACGGCCCCGCATGGTCGCTGCTCTACGAATACATCGCCAATATCCTCTATGCCCTCGTCATCCGGCGCTTCCCGAAATTCGTGCTGGGGCTGTTCGTGGCCGGGGCCGCGGTGCTGACGCTGGACCTCACGCTGAATCTCGACCTGTTCGGCCGGCCGGGAATCCCGACGCTCCGCTCGGCACGGGCATTTTCGTGAATGTCGCGATTTTCCTGCTTGCCGTCGGTCTGGCCTGGGCCTGCCTGAAACTCTACGACCTGCCCGTCCGCGAGTGGCTCAAGCGGCATTGGCTGATGAAGTAGGTTGCGGTTCGTTCCGCCATACGGGAAGGTCCCCTCGTTCTGGAGGGGACCTTTCTGTTTTGCGGCGAATGGCTTCCGCCCAACGCGCAGAGATGCCGGGAGAGGCGTGAACGAGAAACAGCCGCCCCCGAAGGGCGGCTGTTTCTGTAAGGCCGTGATTTCGCCTCTACTTGCCGAAAGCGGCTTTGATCTTCTCGGTGGCCTTCTTCAGCAGCGCCTCGGGGCAGCAGAGCGTGATGCGGATGTAGCCGTTGCCTTCCGAACCGAAGATGCCGCCGGGGGTCAGGAACACGTCGGTCTTCTCCATCACTTCGTCCGAGAATGCGAAGCTGTCGCCCTCGTAGCCCTCGGGCAGCTCGGCCCACACGAACAGGCCCGCCTGTCCCTTGCGGTAGCGGCATCCCAGCGCGTCGAGCAGTTCGTAAGCCTGCTTCTCGCGGCCGTAGTAGATGTCGTTCAGCTCCTTGAACCACTCCTCGCCCAGCGCCAGCGCCGTGTCGGCAGCGGCCTGAATGGGGTAGAACATACCCGAGTCCATGTTCGACTTGAACGTGAGGATCGAGTCGATCCACTCCTTCTTGCCCACGACGACGCCCACGCGCCAGCCGGCCATCGAGTGGCCTTTCGACAGCGAGTTCATCTCCAGCGCCACATCCTTCGCGCCCTCGGCCTCCATGATCGAGATCGGGTGTTCGGCGTTGCGGATGAAACTGTACGGGTTGTCGTGTACGATCAGGATGTTGTGTCTGGCTCCGAAGTCGATGATCTTCTGGAACAGCTCCATCGAGGGGGTTTGTCCCGTCGGCATGTTGGGGTAGTTGACGAGCATCATCTTCACACCGTCCAGCCCGGCCTTTTCGATGGCGTCGAAGTCGGGGTAGAAGTTGGTCTGCTTGTTCAGCGCATAGGGGAGCATTTCGCCGCCTGCCAGACGCACGGCCGCCGAGTAGGTGGGGTAGCCGGGATTCGGGACGAGGACTTTGTCGCCCTTATTGAGGAACGTCATGCAGATGTGCATGATACCCTCCTTCGAGCCGATCAGCGGCAGCACCTCCGACTTGAAGTCCAGCTCGGTGCGGTACCATTTCTTGTACCAGTCGGCAAAAGCCTTGCGCAGGATGGGTTCACCCTGATAAGACATGTACTTGTGTACGTCGGGACGCTGCGCCTCTTTCGCCAGGCGGTCGATCACGGACTGGTGGGGCGGCAGGTCGGGGCTGCCCATGGCCAGTTTTACGATCTGGCGGCCGGTGGCCGCTTCGATCTCGGCGATCTCGCGCAGACGGCGCGAAAAATAGTACTCTCCGATGCCGTCCAACCGGTGCGAACGGGCGATGTTGACTGCTTTTGCCATAGCTTGAATATGTTTGGGATTATGCTTTCCGGGCAAAGATAGGGCAATAATAATAAAACTAAAACCTTAGCATCAAAAATTGCGAATTAATTCCCCGGTCTGCGCTGCAAGGCGAACCGGACGTCTCCGCGCCTCGTTTCTTCGCCGCATGCGCACAAGGTCTTGCGTCTAATACAGATATTTCTCCATCAGCGGCATGAGCAGCGCCGTCGCCAGCCCCATCAGGGCCATGGCCAGACCGCTCAAAGCCCCTTCGGCGGCTCCTATTTCGATGGCGCGGGCCGTGCCGATGCCGTGGGCTGCGGCTCCGAGGGCGAATCCCCGGGCCTCGGGGTCGCGGACCCCGCAGCGGCGCAGAATCCATTCGCCGAAGATGCTGCCGAAAATCCCCACGCAGAAGACCACGACCGACGTCACCGAGACGTTGCCGCCCAGCGGTCCGGCGACCGACACGGCGATGGGCACCGTGACCGACTTGGGGGCTATGGAGTTGAGAATCTGCCGCTCGGCGCCGAACGCCATGGCGATATAGACGACGCTCAACACCCCGACGACGCATCCCGCGAGCGTGGCCATGCCCACGGGAAGCAGGCTTCCGCGCAGGCGTTCCAACTGTTCGTAGAGCAGATACCCGAGCGCCACGACCGACATGCCGAGGGCGAAATTGAGGATGCCCGTGGCGTCGCGGTAACGCTCGTAGCCGATTCCGGCGCAGCGCAGGAAGACGATCACGGCGACGAACGTCAGCAGCACGGGATGCAGCAGCGGCAGCCGCGTACGGCGGTAGATCATCCCTCCGAGGCAGTAAAGCCCCACGGTGAGGGTCAGCAGAAAGAGGTCCGAGGAGAGAAATGAGGCGTCAGGCATCGTGGCGGAGTTGTTTGATGTGCCGCAGGCGGGCGCGGCGGTTCAGGCTCTGGAAGGTCTGGCCGGCGACGATCAGCACGAGGATCGTCGAGACGATTCCCGAGACGAGGATGGCCCAGAGGTTTTCGAGGATCACCCGGTAGGAGTCCATCAGCCCCACCCCGTAGGGCACGAAAAAGAGCGCCATGGCCCCCAACAGGAACCGCGCCGCGGGGCGCACCGTCTCGGCCCGCACCCAGCGCAGGCACAACGCAGCAAAGAGCAGGATCATGCCGATGATGTTGCCCGACACGTAACCTCCGGTGATAAGGCTCAACGCATTGCCTATGAGCCAGAAAAGAAGAATCTGAAAAAGTCCTGTCATCGTCGTTCGACTTTGGCGGCGGGCCTTGAACGTTCGGGACCGGACTTTTCAGCCGGTCCCGGAACCCTGCCGCCGTTTGCGGCGACAAATATAGTGCATGCCGGGTGCAATGCCAAATTTATTTGGAGAATCTCCCCGGCGCAGCCCGTGTCCGGCAAATCAATTCCTGCCGGTGCGCTTCTTGAGCGGGCATTGCGCCGACGCGCACGACGCGCATCCTCCCCGCCGCCGTCCGCGCGCGAAACACCACAGCCGCCTCGCGACAATGGCCGCAACCGCCAGCCCGATGGCTGCGACGATGTAATCCTGCCAGTCCATCGTTCAGAATATCAGTGCGATCCGATATACGATCCACGCCACGAACCAGGCCAGCGTCGTGTTGTAAACCACCGACGCCGCAGCCCATTTCCACCCGGCTTCGGCGCCGATGGCGGCCACCGTGGCGATGCAGGGCATGTAGAGCAGGATGAAGACGAGGAACGCCAGCGCCGAGGCCGTCGTGAAGTCGCCGCTCGCGAGCAGCCGCTGCGAGAGCGAGTCCTCCTCCTCCTCTTCCGCGGTCCGGAATGCCTTTGCCGGCGTCGGATCGTCCGTTTTCACGATGATTTCCGTCGCGCCGTCCGCACCGCCGATCACGGCCTCCTGCTCTGCGGGAGCGGTCGCGGCGCTTTCGGAGTAGAGCACGCCGAGCGTCGACACCACGATCTCTTTGGCCGGGAGGCCCGACAGCAGGGACACGCCGGCTTTCCAATTGAATCCCAGGGGGCTGAACACCGGCTCGCAGCCCTTGCCGAGCCGTCCGAGGTAGGAATTTTCGTAGTGCGCCTCGGTTCCGGCGGCGGCGTCCGTGCGGGGGTAGTAGCTCAAAAACCACACGATGACCGAAGCGATCAGGATCATGCCGCCCATCTTCTTGAGGTACTGCGCACACTTGTCCCACATGTGGCTGAGCGTGGTTTTCCACGTCGGGAGGCGGTAGGGCGGCAGCTCCATCACGAACGGCACCGCCTCACCCCGGAAGAGCGTGTTTTTGGACGCCATCGCGGTGAGAATCCCCATCAGAATGCCGCCGAAGTAAAGCACGATCATCACGAGGCCGCCCGACTTCGGGAAAAAGGCCGCCGTAAAGAAGGCGTAGATCGGCATCTTCGCGGAGCAGCTCATGAACGGGGTCAGCATGATCGTCATCTTGCGGTCTCGTTCTGAAGGAAGCGTCCGGGTTGACATCACAGCAGGCACCGTACAGCCAAACCCGATCAGCATCGGCACGATGCTGCGGCCCGAGAGCCCGATCTTCCGCAGCAGCTTATCCATAAAGAACGCGACACGCGCCATGTACCCCGAGTCTTCGAGAAGCGAGAGGAAGAAGAAGAGCACGACGATGATCGGAATGAAGCTCAGCACGCTTCCGACACCGGTAAAGATGCCATCCACAATGAGTGACTGCATCGCGTCATTGACGCCGGATGACGCGAGCGCCGTCTTCACGACTTCTGTCAACGCGTCGATCCCGTCCGCAAGCCAGTCCTGGAGCGCCGCGCCGATCACGTTGAACGTGAGCCAGAAGACAAGCGCCATGATCAGGATGAAGGCTGGAATCGCGGTGTACTTCCCCGTGAGAATCCGGTCAATCCGGCGGCTTCTCACATGTTCCCGGCTTTCATGAGGCTTCACCACAGTTTTGCGGCAGAGCCTGTCAATAAAGAGGTAACGCATATCGGCGATCGCGGCCGCGCGGTCAAGCCCTCGCTCAGTCTCCATCTGCTGCGCGATGCGGTCGATCGTCTCAATTTCTGCCGGGTCGAGCTTCAGTTCCTCCTGAATCAGGTGATCCCCCTCCAGGAGCTTTGCCGCGGCGAACCGGATCGGGATCGCAGCCGCTTTCGCGTGATCCTCAATCAGATGCATGACGCCATGCAGCGCGCGGTGCACCGCGCCCCCATGATCATTCTTGCCGCAGAAATCCTGAAGCCCGGGGCGCTCCTGGTAGCGCGCGATATGGACCGCGTGGCGGACGAGTTCTTCCACACCCTGATTCTTCACAGCCGAAATCGGAACCACCGGCATCTGCAGAATCTGTTCCATTTCGTTGATATGGATCGAGCCGCCGTTTCCCTCCATCTCGTCCATCATGTTGAGGGCGAGCACCATCGGGATGTCGAGCTCCATCAGCTGCATCGTGAGGTAGAGGTTCCGTTCGATATTGGTCGCGTCGACAATATTGATGATCGCGCTCGGCCGCTCATCGAGAATGAATTCCCGGGAAACGATTTCCTCACTCGTATAGGGAGAGAGCGAATAGATGCCGGGGAGGTCTGTTACCTCCGTATCCGGGTACCCGCGGATCGGACCGCTCTTCCGGTCCACTGTGACGCCCGGGAAATTGCCCACATGCTGATTGGATCCCGTCAGCTGATTGAAGAGCGTGGTTTTGCCGCAGTTCTGATTGCCGGCAAGCGCGAAAGTGAGCTTCCCCTTCACCGGGCGGAGATGCGCCTCGGGGTCATCGATCAGGCCTTTTTCCTCACCGAGTCCCGGGTGCGGGAGCTCAAGCTGCCGCTCCTCCTCATCAAACGTTTCCACATGCTCTGGCTCCCCCTCACGGCTGATATTGCGGATACCGATCTTCCCGGCGTCCTCAAGCCTCAGCGTGAGTTCATAGCCATGCAGCCTCACTTCGACGGGGTCTCCCATCGGCGCATATTTCACGAGCGTCCCCCGGACACCCGGGATGAGCCCCATATCGAGAAAGTGCTGCCGCAGCTGCCCCTTCCCGCCGACGGAATTCACCGTCGCACTCATCCCGACCGGGAGATCCCTCAGGGTCTCGGATGCCGGACCATTCGGGCTTTTAATTTTTGTCATTGGTAATTTTTATCTTTATGTGAGTTCCGAGGCTCCGGGATGATGAGATTGATACTGGCCGCCGCGGACTCTTTCATGCGTCTCCCGCCTGAAAAACACTGGACAGAAAGCGGAGAGGCGCATACTTTGCTTTGAATGTTAATGATAGCTAGTTTCACTTCGATCTGTGACGCAAAGCGCTGGATTATCCAGCGGAAAATCATTAATCTCTCAAAGCAGTTTTTCCGCCCGGCGGGCCGCCCGCGCGTTTTCACCCAACCCCGCCTTTTTCCCTCCGAAACATCAAGCCCCAACGGGAGCCTCTGCAGCATGGATCAGAAACCTGGTTTCGATATCATCGGCGACGTGCATGGGCACGCCGCGCTTCTTGAAAAGCTTCTCAGAAAGCTGGGCTACGTGAAGTATGGGAAGACCTGGGGACACCCGGACGGCCGGATCGCGGTGTTTACGGGAGACCTCATCAACCGGGGGCCGGAACAGGTGGAAACCGTGAAACTCGTGCGCCGCATGGTGAGGCACGAAACCGCGTACTGCGTTGCCGGAAATCACGAGTACGCCGCTCTCTGCCGGTTCTGCGGCATCGGCCACGTTCACGGAACGGATTCCCGCATCACTTTCTTTGACTCCGCCGTGAAAGACCCGAAGACGCTTCAGAAACTGATGAAGTGGATCCGGACGCTCCCGCTTTGGCTTAATCTCGGTGAAATCCGTGTGGTGCACGCGTGCTGGGACCCGGACGCGATCCAGTCGATACTCGACGCCTGTGTCCGGGAAGGCGCGCTTCCGACACTCGGACTCTATGAGGATGTTTTGCGGAGTTCGGGAGAGGAGTCAGATGCCGGACAGTCTCTCATCGCGGCGCTTGATCAGACGCTTAAGGGGCCTGAGGTCTGGCTTCCAAAGACACTTTCATACAAAAACGCGGAAGGCAAAGCGGTGACCCGAGTCCGCGTCAAATGGTGGGACCGCGGAATCACGACATACGAAGCCGCTGTGATTTCGGACCCATCGCGCTCGAGGATCTCCGGGAAAATCCTTTTGTGTTCAACCCCACCGTGCCCACGTTTATCGGCCACTATTCGCTTTCCGACACCGGGAATTTCGCCCCGCTTGACACTGCGGTCGCCTGCGTGGACTACGGAGCCGGAAAAGGCGGCCCCCTCACCGCCTACCGCTGGAACCGGGGTGACCGGCTGCCGCTGGATAAAAAACGGTTCACGGTGGTCTATCCGTAGACTGCGGCCCTCCTTCTCCCATCTCTCAGACATCTGCCATGCAGCACTTTCTCAGCACCTTTCTCTACGTGATCGCCGCGCTGATCCCGATGGTGAATCCGCTTTCGGGCTCCATTTTCTTTCTCTCGCTCACTTCTGACCTCGGTCCGCGGGAACGCGCGTGGCTTGCGGCCCGGGTCGCTATTTACTCCTTCATCCTGATCGAGATCTCGGTTTATGCGGGCGTCTTCATCCTGAACTTTTTCGGGATTTCGATTGATGTGCTTCGGGTGGCGGGCGGCCTCGTGCTCGCGTCTGCCGGCTGGAAAGCGATTTCGAGCTTCGGGGGCGGAGAGAAGAAAAGTGAAAGCCGCGGCTCAGACGAACCGCTTGAGAAAGAACATTTTGAGCAGCGGGCTTTCTTCCCGCTGACGCTTCCCCTCATGGTGGGACCTGGCGCCATGTCAGTCTGCACCGCGATCGGCACCACGCTCCCGACGACGTTCGCGAATACGCTCGGACTTAATCTCGCGTCAGCCGCGCTCTGCATCGGTATCTGGGTCTGCTTCCGCTATGCCGGCCAGATTTCAAAGCGCCTCGGCGCCGCGGGGGCGGACGCGATCGTCAAGGTGTTCTCTTTCATCCTGATCTGCATCGGCATTCAGGTCCTCTGGGCCGGATTCAGCGGTCTCTGGACCGAGCTCGCACGGACAAGTCTCGCCTTCCTCGCGAAGTAATTCCGATAAGGAAAGAGCGCTGGAATAAATCCGCGCTCTTCCTCTTTTACCAAAACGTGAGGTGTTCCGGCATCCTGTCGGACTGCCTCGAATTTTTAATCCGATAAAGATTAATTTATTAAACAGAATCAGTTTACTTATATTCCATCAGGAGGCTGGTTTCCCGCCATCTTCACCGCAGCAGGATCCTGAATCGGGGTACGGCGGATCTCCAGAAATTCGGCATTATCCTTCCAGAGCGCGATCCACCCGTCGATCTGCGTCGTGTCGTCCAGCACCACATCGAGATGGAACACCCCATCCGCGTCTTTCTCCAGTTTCTGCTCCCGGTTAAACGGCGTCTCCTTCAGATTCAGCGCGAGCACCGGGCTCCGGAAAGCGATTTCAAGCCGGCATTTCTTTCCCGTGCCGAAATTGAAGTTGGAGTGCCGGATATAGTCCGCGAGCCTGAAATCCTTCGGGCGGTCTGCTTCGATATCAAGAAGCCGGATATCCATGATGCGGTGAAGCGCGAGGTTTCGGAGATCCTCATACCCGTCGTAACGGCAGACGAGATAAATACGGAGATCCTGCTGCACGAGCGCGATCGGCGAAACAACAGAAACTTTCTGCTTACCGTTCTTATTTGAATAGTTGATTTCCAGCTTCCGGTTCCGATAGAGCCCCTCCGTCGCGATGGAGAAAATCCGGGGCTTGATTTCCGGGGGAAGCGTCGGGATGCTCGTGAAAACAAGCGCTACCTTGTTCAGCCAGGAAGCCGCCGGGGTCGCCGCGGGATGACTGAAGAGCTGGTCCCTCGCGGCATCAAACACCTGAGAGAGCGAGGTCGAGATCGTGGTGGGAAGCAGATACTGCAGATACTGACCGGCAAGCGAGAGCAGCAGGCTTTCCTCAGGTGTCAGCTTCAGATCCGCGAATTCCGACTTCGGACTCGACCTCCGGTATCCGTAGGGCTTTGAGCGGCTGTCGCACTCCACATGCAGGCTCTCGGTTTCCGAGATTGACTTCAGGTAGCGCTGCAGAGTCCGGATCGGGATGTCGTACCCCGCCGAGAAGAGGCTGTTCCTGATTTCAGACGCTGTGATCAGCCGGTTTCTCGGAATCAGCTTCAGAATTTCAATAATGAGCAGAGCTTCCTGCGAAATAGAACTGACCCTGGCCATGAGTGCTCCCGGAATAAGAAAACTGAAAAAAGTGTAGGACTTTTATCTCTCCGATGCGGCGAGAAAAGCGCCTCCTGATGGCATGCGTCAAAAACTGACGCATGCGGAGGTACCTTAATAACATAACAAAGGAGGAGTTATGAACACCACAGATTTCAGTATCAAAGTTCTGGGCAAAACGATGCCCCTCACCGTCCTTGAGGCTCTTGGCCTTCTGGAAGCCGGCATCAAGACCGGTTTTGAACCGATTGCTGTAGCGCTTTCAACGCATCAGTC
>ENA-UPXB01001742-UPXB01001742.1-human-gut-metagenome-genome-assembly--contig:-NODE-1742-length-13624-cov-6.458626_pt1 | contig 13624 bp, 8 predicted proteins | sample MGYA00250055_ERZ773386 | MGnify/ENA primary metagenome ERZ773386 (study PRJEB29103, sample SAMN06111974) | human gut metagenome | biome: human gut; feature: ankylosing spondylitis patient; material... | reverse complement strand
CACCAGATAAAAACGGCGTTCCAACTTGTTCACCTCTCAAACACAAGTGTTCTTGCAGAAAATATAATAGCATCCGACTCCCTGCATTGCAAGAGGTCGGATGCTATTTTGTCAGATTATCCAGTTTTGAGCCGTGAAGTACCCCTTCAGCGCACCGAATCTGCAACCTGATGTGCCGAAAAGTATGATTTTTGCCTCAGTCGGTGTCCAGGTTGGTGGTGTCCGGCTCAGGCGCGAGGGGTTCGCTGGCGACAGCTGCCTGACCGTGGGAATAATTGCAGACGTCTGGCAGGTCGTCGGCACGGTAGTAGCCCACTGCCGTGCTCGGGCAGGAGCCGCTGGCCAGCAGGCCGCTCTGGGTGCAGTAGCTGCGCTCCACGACGCCGTCAGCCGCCGGGAATGCCTTATAGGGCAGGTCTGCCTGGATCTGCTCCATCAGGGCCTTCCAGGCCATGACACAGGTGCGGGTCTTGGCCTGCTGCTTGCCGAGGGTCTTGGTCATATCGAAGGGCGCGTCATAGCCCCACCACACAGCGGTGACGTAATAGGGCGTGCCGCCCACGAACCACAGGTCCTTCTCATCGCTGGCCGTACCGGTCTTACCGAAGGCCTCCATGCCGTTGGAGTTGGGGTAGCGGCCGCTGGCCGTACCAACGCTGGAGAACAGGACGTTCTTCAGCAGGCGGTTCATGACATAGGCCGTCTGGGGCGTCAGAGCCTGATAGCTGGTGTCGTTGCTCTCCATATAGATGTTGCCGTCACGGTCGAGCACACGGGTGTAGAGGTGAGGCGTGGTGTACTCGCCGTCGTAGAAGATCTGGAACGCCGCCGCCAGCGCCATCGGAGTGACGCCGTGGGTCTGGCTGCCCATGACCATCTGTGCAAGGCCCACATCGTTGACGGGGTCCAGCGTGCTGAGCTGCAGGGTATTGTAGACGAAGTTGAAGATGTTGTTCGCGCCCACGAGGTCGCCAACGCGGATGGCGATGGTGTTCAGGGAGCGGGCGAGGCCGTTCCAGAGCGGCAGGTCGGAGCCGTCGCCGTAGTTGCCGCCGTAGTTGCGGGGCCAGCTGCGCCATGCGTTGGGGTAGGCTTTCAGCTGCTTGTCCGTCAGACCCATGAGGCCGTTCCGGCGGCAGTAGTCCTCGTCACGGATGACCATGTCCTGCTTGAGGTAGAGGGGCGAGTTGTTGAGCATGGTGGACCAGTTGACCAGACCATACTCGATGCCCAGCGCATAGGCGCCGATGGGCTTGATGGTAGAGCCGGTCTGACGGGTGACGCCGTAGGCGCGGTTCAGGGAAAGGCTCTTGGTCTTTTCGCCCAGACCGCCCACCATGGCGATGACATTGCCGTCATAGTCCAGCGTGACCATCGCCGCCTGGGTGCGGACGTTGCGGTAATAATAGACCGTACCGTCATCGCCAGTGCGGGTCTTGGGGGTGCCGTCCTCGTTGTAGACCTGCACATCGTCGTCGGAGATGCTGGTCACCTCTTCCTCATGCCAGCCGGCCGGGAAGTAGGCATCGTCGGTGTTGAGCATCAGGTTCTCCATCGCGGTCTGGATCTTGGGGTTGACCGTTGCCTCGATGGTATAGCCGCCGGTGTAGAGCATACTCTGGGCGGTGGACTCGTCCACGCCCTCCTTGGCCATGATGTCCTTCACCACCTCGTTGAAGAGGGCATCGGTGAAGTAAGAGGTGGTGGAGCTGCTCTTCTTCGTGTTGTCCGTCTCTGCCAGCACCAGCGGCTGGGCAGCGGCGTTGCGGTAATCCTCCTCCGAGATGACACCCTGCTGCCACATATTGTAGAGCAGGAAGTTCCGGCGGTTGATGAGGTTCTCGGGGTTGGTGTAGGGGTTATAGTTGGTGGGATTCTTGGTGATGGACGCGATGGACGCGCACTCCCAGAGGGTCAGCTCGCTGACATCCTTATCGAAGTACTCGTTTGCCGCCGTCTGGACGCCCTGGATCGTACCGGTAAAGCTGATGGTGTTCAGGTAGGCTTCCAGAATGGTCTCCTTGGAGTAGCTGCGGCTCAGGATGAGGGCGCGGTAGATCTCGCGCAGCTTGCGCAGTGCGCCCTCGATGCCGCTGGCGCTCTTGTCGCTGGTCAGGTTCTTGATGAGCTGCTGTTCCAGCGTGGAGGCGCCCTGCTTGGAGCTGTAGATAGGCAGCAGGTATTCATTGATCATCGCGCCGATGGTGCGCTTGAAGTTGACGCCCGGCTCGCTGTAAAAGTCTTTGTCCTCGGTGCAGATGAATGCATACTGTAGGTTGGTGGGGATCTGCTCGAGGTCCGCCCAGACGCGGTGGCTGTTGGAAGAGCGCAGGGTGGCGTACTCCACCTGTGCGCCGGTGTCGGGGTCGGTGGCCACCACAAGGCTCGACTGGCTCAGTTCGATGTTGTCAAGGTCCAGCAGGTCGCCGTCACTGGCCGTAGCCTGCACCACATAGTATACAGCGCCCACTGCCACCAGACTGCCCGCCATAATGCCCAGACAGACGAGGGTGACGATGGTCCGGCCCAGGAATCCGAGAACGGGATGGCCGTGCTTTTCTCCCTGCTCCTGCGGTTCGCGGGGCTCACGGACCCGCCGGTTCTGCTCCCGGAGCGCACCATCACTGTGGAGTCTCCGTCTTTCATTGTTTGAGATAAGGATCGCCTCCTATCGCAATTTTCACTGTTCTGCATCTCAAAGCATCCTCTGACGATGCCGTTTGCTGTTCCTGCTGCGGCCAGACTGCCCACAGCCATAATAATACATTATAGTCCGCGCCGCCCGCTTCCGCAAGGGGGAATCGACCGGATACGATGCTAGTATAGCACATCTGCCCCGCCAAAGTACAGCATCCGGGTGTGAAAATTCTGCATCCCTGTCTGAGGCAGTTTTCTTTTGCACATACTACCGTCTGAAACACCATTTCAGCCGAAAGGAGTCCACTGCCATGCGCAAGGTCTGGCTCTGCATTTTTTATGCGCTGTGCATTTTTACCATCGTGTTCAGCCTGTTCTGGATGGCCCTGCCCAGTCTCCCCTTCCCTGCCGACTCCGGTGAAGAGACGCCGGCCTCCGAGCCGGGTCTGGCCGCGCAGGGCTCCGCCGGGCAGAGCGGCACCGATTTCTACCTCTGCGACGAGGGCGGGCGGGTGGTCGTCTACACCTGCTCCGACAACGGACTGCCCGACAAGCGGCTCCTGCGCACCGGCATCTATGTCAATCTTCTGCCCGAGGCCGATGCCCTCCGGCTCAAGCAGGGCCTCTACGTCACCGGCGAAACGGCCCTCCGGGCGCTGCTGGAAGACCTGGGTGAATAAACAAAAACAGTGCAGACGCTCCCCGGGGAGGTCTGCACTGTTTTTATCCTTTATCAGAATCAGGCTTCGAGCTGCTCCAGCGGGATAAGGTAGTCCTTGCGGCACTGCTCGTAGTTGAGCATATATTCCTTGGTGGGGTTGTGGTGCATCATGTTCTTGAGGGTATGGGAGTCGTAGTCCTCGCCTGCCTCCATGCCCACCAGACGGGCGGCGATGTTGGAGCAGTGGTCCGAGATACGCTCTACATTGTTCAGCACATCGAGATAGACGACACCGGTATCAATGGAGCAGGCACCCTCCTTCAGACGCTTGATGTGCTGCGCACGAAGCCGCTCCACGAGGATGTCGATGACCTGTTCCAGCGGCTCCACCTGGCTGGCGGTCCGGGCGTCGTCGAACTCGAAGGCGTCCGTGGTGAGGGTCAGTATCTTTTCCAGCGCATTGTCGAGAAGCTTCAGCTCCTGCTGTGCCTTCTCGCTAAAGGTGACTTCCTTGTCGGTCAGCTCCTGCGCTTTTTCTTTGATGTTGACTGCATAGTCGCCGATGCGCTCGCACTCGGTGACAAAGTTGAGCAGCTCGGTCACCTCATGGCTCTCCGCGTCACCCAGCTCCTGGTCTGCCAGCTTGATGAGGTAGTTGGAGATGTCCACCTCCATCCGGTCGATGAGGTTCTCGCGGACATCGATGGCACTCACGACGTCCTCGTCCATCTTGAGCAGCAGCGGGGTGGCGAGGCCGACGTTGCGGGCTGCGCGGCGGGACATCTTGACCACCGCGTTCTTAGCCTGCTGCAGAGCCACAGCCGGGCTCTTGAACAGACGCTCATCCAGCACAGGCATACTCAGCTCCTGCGCCTCCTCCGCGCTGTTCGGCACGGTCATCATGGCCAGCTTGGACAGCACACCGCTGCAGGGCAGGAAGAGCAGCATCGCAATGACGCTGGTCATGGTGTGGATGTTTGCAATGCTGCTCTTGTTCATCACATCGCCCCACATGGGGATGCCGATGGTGAACTGGACTGCATAGACCAGCGCCAGCAGGATGACGCTGCCGATAATGTTGAAGTACAGGTGGATGAGGGCGGCGCGCTTGCCGTCCTTGGAGGAGCCGCCGATGGTCAGCAGCGGGGTGAAGGCCGTGCCGATGTGGGCGCCCAGCACGATGGGGATGGCCGAGCTGAAGGTGACGAGGCCGGTGCTGGACAGCGCCTGCAGGATGCCCACAGAGGCCGAAGAGGACTGGATGATGACCGTGACCACCACGCCCACGAGAACGCCGAGGATGGGGTTGGTCATGGTGACGAACAGCTCCTGGAACGCTGCGCTCTCACGCAGGGGAGACACGCCGGTGTCCATCAGGCTCATGCCCGTGAACAGGATGCCGAAGCCCAGCATGATCTGGCCGATGTTCTTTTTCTTCGCGTTGCGGATAAATACATAAAAAATGCAGCCGATAAACGCCACCACCGGCGCAAACGTCTTGGGCTGGATGAGGGTCAGGATGAGGCTGTCGCCCGAAATATCCGCCATGCGGATGAGCTGACCGGTGACCGTAGTACCAATGTTTGCACCCATGATAACGCCTACCGACTGCGTAAGGGTCATGATGCCGGAGTTGACGAGGCCGACGCAAATGACGACCGTGCCGGCCGACGACTGGATGACGCCGGTGATGAGGGTGCCGAAAATGACGCCCTTGATGGTGGACGAAGTCAGTTTCTGCAATACGCCCTGCATCTTGCCGCCGGCCAGCTTTTCGAGGCCGGCACCCATGATCGACATACCATACAGGAACAGCGCAATACCGCCCAGCAGAGAGGTGATGTGTGTAATGTCCATAAAACAATGCTCCTAAAATCTTCCTATTGCTCCATTGCACAAGACGGCCGTGCTTCGCTCTCCATACGCAAAATGCCGTCCTTTTTATTATAACATCGAACCCCCCGGCTCAACAAGCATTATTTTACAGGAAAATCACTTTTTTGACCGGAATTTTAAGATTTCCGGGCCTTCTTAGACGGTTCTTTTCTTGAATTTTACATTCATTTTACATTAGTATTTTCTAACTCTCGCCCGGTGCTTCCCGGTATTTCCGGGAATGCATCAAGCGGCATCCAGCTCTTCCATCGCCTCCCGCAGGGTGTCCGCCGAGAACAGGAACGCGCCCGCCTCCGTATACACCTCCACATGACCGCCCACATACCGAAGTTCAATGTCTTTCATTCCTCTTCCCTCCTGTGTCTTTTTGTTCTGACAGGAGTATAGCAGAATAAAAGTCCAATAAAATGTGCTTTCAGGCAGTTTTTTGAGCAAAAAGGCGCAAAAAAGCTCTCTGTCAGCGTCCTTGCCCTCTCAGGTGCTCCGCGCAAGCTCCCCCAAGGGGAGAGCCAAAATCTGTCCGAACTTCTCCATTCACGCAGGAAACAGGGTGATTCGTGCAGGTTTTATTGATTTTTCTCCGCAGATGTGGTACATTCAGGGTAATTAGACACCCCCTGTTTTTCACCATTCAAAGGAGGTTTTTGTATGTTGTCTTATCGTAAGCTTGCGATGCGTGTTCTGGGTCGCCCCCTCCATACGGAGGGTATCGATTCACCCCGTCCGGCCTCTCAGCGGGCAGCAGCGTTTGCCCTGACTGCCGCAATGCTCATCACCCTTACCGCCCCGGCTTTTGCCGATACATGGTGCATTGAGAATGGTAACATCACCGTGAAAGCGGGTGACACCGAAGGGACGAACAAAGTCTCACAGGGCTCAATCATCGACAGGGAAGACACCAACACCATCATCACAAATAGTGACAAGGACACCGCTTCTTCCAATACCGTGACCATCGACGCCGGGAACGATAAGGTCGAGGTCACGCTGGACAATGTGAACATCAAGGCCGGCTCCGGTTCCGCTCTCACTTCGAAGGGCGATGTGACGCTGACCCTGAAGGGCGACAACCATCTCACCGGTGGTATCAGCGACACCGGCAACTATGGCCGCAACGGCATCGCCAGCACCGGCAGTCTCACCATCACCGGCGGCGAAAATGGCAGCCTGACGGCCCAAGGTGGCAGCGGTGCAGACGGCGGCCACGGCGGCCACGGCATCTACAGCAACGGCAGCCTCACCATCTCCGGCGGTAGTACGGTCACTGCTAACGGCGGCAACGGCGGCAATGTGAGCGGCGACGGCATCTGCAGCAACGGTGGCGTCACCATCTCCGGCGGTAGTACGGTCACTGCCAATGGCGGTAACGGCGGCAGCCTCGTCGGCGGCGACGGCATCCGCAGCGGCGGCGGCCTCACCGTCTCCGACGGTACGGTCACCGCCAAGGGCGGTAACGGCGACAGCAAAGACGGCTACGGCGGCGACGGCATCCGCAGCGGCGGCGTCGTCACCATCTCCGGCAATACGGTCAACGCCGCTGGCGGCTACGGCGGCAAAGTCGGCGGCTACGGCATCTGCAGCTTCGACCGTGTCGCCATCTCCGGCGGTACGGTCGAAGCCGCTGGCGGTAACGGCAGCACCGGCGGCGGCAGCGGCATCTACAGCAGCGTCATCGATCTGTCGGGCAGCCTCGAGCTGACCGCCAAGGCCGGCAGTCCCAACGGCAAGGCCCTCTTGCAGGCCGGCCATGAGCTCGACCTCGACACCATCAAGGACAAGCTAGGCCCGGGCGCAAAAGTCACCGTCACCGACGCTAATGGCGAGACCAAGCAGGTCTCCATCCCCCGCCCTGTGGAGCCGGAAGAGCCTTCTTCCTCTTCTGACGGCGGCTCTGCCACCCCGTCCACACCCGCCTCTCCCCTCCCCGGCCTGACTGTCACCGACAAGAGCGGCGCGGTCATCTCCTACACCAGCACCCAGAGCGGCAATACCCTCACCGTCTGCGTCGGACGGTTCACAGCCTCCTTCCGCATCTCGCTGGCCGCCCTGCGTCAGCTGCGGGCTGAGGGCATCGAGACCATCACCTTCCAGACCATCCTCTGCTCCACCACCCTCTCGGTGGACGAGCTGCTGGTCATGGGCGGCGAGGACGCCGAGGCTGTCCTGACCCACCGGCTCACCGATTCCAGCCTCACCGTGGGCTGAAGCTCCACTCTCCCCTTCCCACAGGCATAGAAAGGCCCCGCTGCCCTGCACATTTCATGCAGAGCGGCGGGGCCTTTTCCTGTTTTACTGCACCCCGGCAGAGACCGGGACTCGTTTTTCCTGCTTTTCGGGCTTTCTGCGCTGCTCTGCGGCGGCAGCGCGGGAGCGGTCGTAACAGTAGCGGATGATGGCCTGACGGCGGACGATGCCGATGAACATTCCCCGGTCATCCACGACGGGGACGAAGTTCTGGTTCATGGCCGCCTCGATGAGCTGGTCCATGCTCGTGGTGACCGTGACGGCCTTGTAGTCCCGCTTGTGGGCAAAATCCCGGATGGGGATGTCCTCTGCCGCCTCAAGGTCGAGGCCGTGGAACTTTTTCAGCCCCCAGAGGATGTCCCCTTCCGTCAGGGTCCCCACATACTCTCCCTTGCGGTTGAGCACCGGGATGGATGCGTAGCGGTTGTTCTCCCATTTTTCCAGCGTCTGGCGAAGGGTGAAGTCATCGTACACATACATCAGGTCCTGCTTGGGGGAAAGGAAAAACAGAATATTCATGAAAACAACTCCTATTGTGAACTTTTCCACCGCCGGGCCGCAGCTCCTGTGCAGCCGCAGCAAATTCCTGTCTTCAGCACCTTGGCAGTCGAATGCCCCTGCATCCTGCGCCGGATACAGTCTTACTCTTGCCACCTTAGATTTTAGCACTTTTTCATAGTAAGATAAAGATGTCTGCGCCATCTTTTATATTTTATTCACAATCACCTTTTGTTTCGTCGGATAAATATTCACGAAATGGATGCACTGCGAAGGATTTTGTGCTATACTAACAGCAGGAACGCGGCCCTTTGCGGCTCTGTCTGTCTTTCAGTATACCGGCTTTGCGGTGTCGAAACAGACCGAGACGGGTAAGCCGCGCCTGACTTTTTTCTTTCTGTCAGCAATTATGTGCTGTACAGCTTCCTCATAAAGTTGTATAATAAAAGTGGTCCGCCGCCTTCTTAGGCCCGCGCACCGCCCCGCCGCCGTGCGGACCGGGGTATCATAATGAATAAAAGGAGCAGAGCGACTATGATCACTTCCCGTTTTCCGCTGGGAGATGTCAGCTTCTCAGCCGAGTATTTTTCCACGCTCGTGGGCGAAGCAACCAAACAATGCTACGGCGTGGCCGCAATGGCCCCCCGTGATCTGACCGACCGTGTCCGCAGCGCCGTGCGCGGCGTGGACGATTCGGCCAAGGGCGTCCGTGTCACACAGGAAGAGGGCCGTCTCGTGATCGAGCTGCACATTGCCGTCAGCTACGGGCTGAACATCTCCACCGCCGCGCGATCCATCTCGCACCGCGTGAAGGACGAGGTTGAGCAGGCCACCGGCCTGAAAGTCGCCCGCGTGGTCGTATCGGTCGATGACGTGGTTGCCTGATGAGACAAAGCCCGCCCGGGGGTACCGGGAAGATATAAGGAGTAAAAAGCAATGATTTCTGGTAAGATCCTGCGCGACGCCATTATTTCCGGCGCAAACAACATCAACAACCAGCGCTCCCGCGTGGACGAGCTGAACGTGTTCCCCGTCCCCGACGGCGACACCGGCACCAACATGGGCATGACCGTCGGCGCAGCCGTCCGTGAGCTGCAGGCCATGGACGACAGCTGCACCGTGGGCGAGGCCGCAAAGACTGCTGCCTCCGCCATGCTGCGCGGCGCCCGCGGCAACTCCGGCGTCATCACCAGCCTGCTGTTCCGCGGCTTCTCCAAAGCTCTGGAGGGCAAAAAGGAGGCTGACGCTTCCGACATCGTGGCTGCGCTGAAGAAGGGCGTCGAGGGCGCTTACAAGGCTGTCATGAAGCCCACCGAAGGCACCATCCTGACCGTTGCCCGCATCGCTTCCGAGGAAGCTGCTGCCTGCGGCAAAGAAGACGTGGCCGAGCTGTGGGACGTGGTGATGACCGCCGGTCAGAAGGCTCTGGAGGACACCCCCAACCTGCTGCCCGTCCTGAAGAAGGCCGGCGTCGTGGACGCCGGCGGTCAGGGCATCATGATCATCTTCGAGGGCATGGGCAAGGTCTTCCACGGTGAGGGCATCGTGGCCGGCGGCGAGGCTGTCCCCAACAAGGCCAAGCTCTCCACCGAAAACGCCGGCAAGGGCGTCTTCACCGACGACCTGATGAAGGTCGAGGACATCAAGAACGGCTACTGCACCCAGTTCCTCATCAATAAGAACGAGGGCGCAAGCGCCGCAAAGATGCGCGCCTTCGCCGAGTCCAACGGCGACAGTGTCGTCTGCATCGAGGACGATGACGTCATCAACCTCCATGTCCACACCGCCGACCCTGGCAAGATCCTGAGCGAGGCCATCAAGTACGGCTACCTGACCAACTTCAAGATCGAGAATATGCACGAGCAGTTCCTGGCCCGCCAGAAGCAGGGCAAGAGCCTCGAGAAGCAGGCTTCCGCCGAGAAGAAGCCCGACCCCGCCAGCGAGTTCATCTACGCTGCCGTTGACCCCAGCCGCGACTATGGCTTCGTTGCTGTCGCCGCCGGTGAGGGCCTGAAGGCTGTCTTCACCGACCTGGCCGCTGACGCTGTCGTCTCCGGCGGTCAGACCATGAACCCCGCCACCGAGGACATCCTTGCCGCCATCCAGAGCGTCCCGGCCAAGACCGTCTTCGTTCTGCCCAACAACAAGAATATCATCATGGCTGCTGAGCAGGCCCAGAAGCTGGCTGACCGTCAGGTGGTCGTCCTGCCCACCCGTACCGTCCCCATGGGCATCACCGCTCTGCTGAACTTCGACCCCTCTGCCACCGTGGAGGCCAACACCATCAACATGATGTCTGCCGCCGATAAGGTCTCCACCGGCCTCATCACCTACGCCGCCCGCGACAGCGAGTACGACGGCAAGCGGATCCGGAAGGGCGAGATCATGGCCCTGGAGAACGGCAAGATCGTCTCCACCTCCAACGACATCACCAAGGCCACCTATCGTCTGGCCCGCGGTATGTGCAAGAAGGATTCCAGCTTCGTCACCATCATCTCCGGCTGCGACGTCTCCGACGAGGATGCTGAGAAGGTGACCGAGATCGTCAAGGCAAAATGCCCCAACCATGTTGAGGTCAGCCACATCCGCGGCGGTCAGCCGGTCTACTACTATATGATCAGCGTGGAGTAAGCCTCTCCCCTGTTCAAAAACTCAATCGTATAACAAAACGACCTCTGCTTCCGGTCCATCCGGCTGCAGAGGTCGTTTTTTGCTGCAATTTTAGAAGAAGCTCACCTGACTGCTTTCCGGCAGCTCACCCAGAGCGCCCACCTGACGCAGGCGGTCGATGATGCTGCTGCCAACGCCAGAGGCCTGCTGCAGTTCCTCGATGGAGAGATACTCTTCGCCGTGGATGGTCACATTTTCCAGCGCATCGGCGGCGGCACCGCCCAGACCTTTCAAGGAGCAGAAGGGCAGGCGTACCTTGCCGTCCTCCACCACATACTTGGAGCCCCGGCTCTTGCCCAGCTCGATGGGCAGAAACTCGTAGCCGCGCACCAGCATCTCGTTGACCAGCTGGAGCGAGACGAGCACATCTTCATCCTTGGCGTTCTTCTCTTCCTTGAGGCGGCGCTTCACCTCGTTCATGTGGGCGCGAGCCACCGCCGCGCCGCCCACAGCGGCTTCATAGTCGATGTCATCGCCGCGGACGGTGAAATACACCGCATAGAACGCCTGCGGGTGGTAGAGCTTAAACCACATGAGGCGGATGGCCGACATCAGGTAGGCCACCGCATGGGCTTTCGGGAACATATATTTTATCTTGCGGCAGCTCTCGATGTACCAGTCCGGCACATCGTGCTCCCGCATGGCCTCTTCCCAGCCGGGCGCAAAGCCGCCCTTGGCCACCTTGCCCTTACGGACGGCCTCCATAATATCGAAGGCCATCTTCGGCTCGAGGCCCTTGCGCAGCAGATAGAGCATGATACTGTCACGGCAGCCGATGACCTCCGCGATGGTACAGGTGCCGCTGCGGATGAGCTCGTCGGCGTTGCCCGTCCAGACGTCGGTACCGTGGGACAGGCCCGAGATCTGGATAAGCTCGGAGAAATTCTTGGGACGGGCCTCCACCAGCATTCCGCGCACGAAGTTGGTACCCATCTCGGGGATGCCGAAGGTGCCGGTCTGGCTGTCGATCTGCTCCGGCGTCACACCCAGCTCTTCCGGGCTGGTGAGCAGGCTGTAAACCTTGGGGTCATTCATGGGGATGCTGTCCACGGGGATGCCGGTGTACTCCTCGAAATACTTGTAGAAGGTAGGCATATCGTGACCCAGCTCGTCCAGCTTGAGCAGGGTGTCGTGGAGGTACTTGAACTCGAAGTGGGTGGTCAGCAGACCGCCCGCCACATCGTCCGCCGGGTGCTGGATGGGGCAGAAATCGTAGATCTCATAGGTATCCGGCACGACGACCATGCCGCCGGGATGCTGGCCGGTGGTACGCTTGACGCCGGTGCAGCCCAGCGTCAGGCGGTTCTCTTCCGCGTGGTTGACCGTTCTCCCCCGCTCATCCAGATACTTTTTGACGTAACCGTAGGCCGTCTTGTCCTGAATACCGGAGACGGTGCCGGCCTTGAACACGTTGGCCTTGCCGAACAGCTCTTCCGTGTAGCGGTGGACGTTGGACTGGTACTCGCCCGAGAAGTTCAGGTCAATATCAGGCTCCTTGTCGCCGTAGAAACCAAGGAAGGTCTCGAAAGGGATGTCGTGGCCGTCCACCAGCATCCGGGTACCACAGTGGGGGCAGTTCTTGTCGGGCAGGTCGAAGCCGTCGTCCACGCTGCCATCGGTGATGAACTCGCTGTATTTGCACTTGGGGCAGCGGTAGTGGGGCGGCAGACTGTTGACCTCCGAGATTCCGGAGAAGTGGGCCACAGCTGACGAGCCGACCGAACCACGGCTGCCCACCTGATAGCCGCCCGCGTTGGAATAGGCCACCAGTTTGACCGCGATGACGTACAGGACGGCGTAGCCGTGGCCGCAGATGGAGTCCAGCTCTTTTTGCAGGCGCTTCTCCACGATCTCGGGCAGAGGGTCGCCATAGTCCCGCTTGGCGTGTTCCCAGGTCGCATCCCGGAGCTGCTGTTCTGCGCCCTCGATGCTGGGCGGGTAGGTGCCGCGCGGGATGGCGCGGACGTTGCCGTCGATGCTGGCCGCTATCTTGCGGGGATTGGTCACGACGATCTCGTAGGCCTTTTCCTTGGGCAGGTAGCTGAACTGGTTCAGCATATCCTCGGTGGTGCGGTAGAACAGGGGCGGCTGGTTGTCCGCGTCCTTGAAGCCGTTGCCCGCCTGCAGGACAGAGCGGTAGATGGCGTCCTCCGGCTCGGTGAAATGGACGTCGCCGGTGGCGATGACAGGCTTGTGCAGGTCTTCGCCCAGCTTGATGACGGTGCGGTTGAAGTCCTTGATGACCTCTTCGCTCTCCACCTTGCCCTCCCGCACCATATAGGCGTTGTTGCCCAGGGGCTGGACCTCCAAAACATCGTAGTACGATGCAATTTTCTTCAATTCTTCGTAAGAGCGGCCCTCTACGACAGCCCTGTAAAGTTCTCCTGCTTCACAGGCAGAAGTGAGGATAAGGCCGTCCCGATACTTGTTCAGAAGGCTTCGGGGGACGCGGGGCTTCTTGAAGAAGTAGTTGACATGGGCCTCGCTGACGATTTTATAGAGGTTTTTCAGGCCCATCTGGTTGCGCACGAGGATGATGAGGTGGAAGTACTTCTTCTTCAGCACCTCGCGGTTTCCGCCGAGGCCGGTGTTGATGCCGCTGACGGCGGTGACCTGCTTTTCCTCCAGATCTTTCAGCATGACGCAGAAGATGCGGCCCAGTGCGGCAGAGTCCTCGCAGGCGCGGTGGGCCTCGTAGGCGGGCAGCTCCAGATGCTTGTTGATGGTCCCCTGCTTGTAGTTGTGGAGACCGGGGTACATGGCCTGAGCCATGGTCAGGGTGTCGATATAGGTCGGCTCAAACTCGATGCCGCTCCGCTTGGCGGCGGCGCGGAGGAACCGGATGTCGAAGGAGTGGGCGTTGTGGCCCACAAGGATGCGGCCATCCACAAAGTCGAGGAAGGCTTTCAGCGCCTCGGCCTCGCTGGGGGCGTCAGCCACCATCTCGTTGGTGATGCCGGTCAGCTCGGTGATCTTGGAGGTGATGGGCTTTCCGGGTTTTACGAAGGTGTCGAATTC
>ENA-UPXB01001741-UPXB01001741.1-human-gut-metagenome-genome-assembly--contig:-NODE-1741-length-13630-cov-4.464694_pt1 | contig 13630 bp, 10 predicted proteins | sample MGYA00250055_ERZ773386 | MGnify/ENA primary metagenome ERZ773386 (study PRJEB29103, sample SAMN06111974) | human gut metagenome | biome: human gut; feature: ankylosing spondylitis patient; material... | reverse complement strand
AACAATTTCAAAACAATACCCATGCGATTGTTATTATATATAGGTATATTACTGTGCGGCTTTTCCTGCACCCGAAACGCCCCTTGTTTGCACCCGGGAGATTTGTTGTTTCAGGTCGGAGAAACATCGGAAATGACCGGAGCGATCACTGCCGCGACAGGCAAAGAGCGACAACTGAACTACTCGCACGTAGGCATAGCGGTGCGGTCGCACGGGGTCGATTCGGTACTGGAGGCCACGAGCGACGGCGGTGTGTGGGTCACGGCCCTGGGCGATTTTCTGGCACGCTCCGCCCGAATCGACGGACGGCCTGCGGTTACGGTAATGCGTCTGCGCGACACGACGGGCGTCGCGGCAGCGATAGAGCGGGCGCGAAAATTCATCGGACAGCCCTACGATTACTCGTTCCGACCGGACAACGGCAAGATGTATTGCAGCGAACTGGTATGGGAAAGCTACCTCGCCCCGGACGGCAGCAGACGATTTCCGGCCCGGCCGATGAATTTCCTCGCGGCAGACGGATCGTTACCCCGGTTCTGGGCAGAACTGTTTGCCGGATTGGGAGAGGAGATTCCCCAGGATATTCCCGGAACGAATCCCAACGACATGGCACGCGATCCGCAACTCAAAGAGGTCGCCCGCTGCTATTGACATGGCTTTCCTCAAAAGGGCTGCCCGATAAAGGCTCCCAACCTGCATGGTTGCGGAAAGACTGCGGCAAACAAGATGGCAGCGGAGGCAATAGCGGCAGGATAACGCTCTGCGCCGGCAGGACGATCTTCCACGGCAGATCTGACATGGCCGGACCTACGATCTTCAGGTTGTTGTCCATCGTCGCACGGGATCTTTTCATTCGTTGATCAATTCTTTGTCGACCTCCTCGGCTGTCACCTCTTCAGTATCGGGATAGGTGAAGGGAATGCGCGCGGCAAGCAGGAAGGCGGGAACCGTGGCCAGCAGCGCCCACATGAAGAAGTAGTGATAACCGCCCAAGCTGTCGCAGAGCCAGCCGCTGATCATACCCGGAAGCATCACGCCAAGGTTGGCAAGCGACGACCCGAAAGCATAGTGAGCCATCTGGTGCGAACCAGGCGCCACCTGCTGCATAATAAAGAGTGTAAGCCCCACGAAGCCAAATCCGTAACTGAAATATTCGAACACGATGGCTGCGCAGATCAACACGGGACTCGAAGGCTGAAACCATGCCAGCAGCGCATAGACCACGAACGGAACGTTGAAGATGCAGACCAGCGGGAACAAGGCACGCCGCAGTTTGAGCCACGAAATGAAATAGCCGCCCAGAATGGACCCCACGACGAAGGCGATCACGCCGAAGGTACCGTAATAAAGTCCAATCTGCTGTTCGGTAAGCCCCATGCCCTGCTGATCGAGCGGAGCGTTGAGGAACAGCGGCACGATCTTGATGACCAGACCTTCGGCGAAGCGGTAGAAGAGGATGAATGCGAAATAGATCCAGATGTATTTCTTCTTGAAGAACTCCAGAAAGATGCGCTTCGTTTCGCGCATGGCGCCGCCGAAACTGTCAGCATGGGCCGTCGCGGCGCCGCCCGAAGGCAGCATGCGGATGTGGTACAGCCCCAGCAGGAAGAGAATGCCGCCGCAAAGGCCCATCACGGTCATCCACGCCTGCACGATTCCGACATGATCCTTAAGCGCACCGGCCAGATAGACCAATCCGCCCATGGCGAAGACCTTGGCGATGTTGTAAAAAGCGCCCTGCCAGCCGATGAACTTGGCCTGCAGGTCTTTGGAAAGTTCGGTGATATAGACGCCGTCGGTGGCGATGTCGTGCGTCGCGCCGCTGAAGGCCACGACAGCCATCAGGGCGATGGCGTAGGGGAAAAAGTTGGGAAGCGGAAGCGACAGGGCGACCAGCGCAAGTCCCAGACCCGAAACCAGCTGCGTGGCGACGACCCAGAATTTCTTGGTCCTGAACATCTCCATCAGGGGACTCCAAAAGGGTTTGAGCGACCACGGCAAAATAATCAGCGAAGTCCAAAGCGTAATGCGGGCATCGTCGATACCCAGCCCTCGAAACATCAGCGTTGCCACCATGTTTACGATAATGAAGGGGAGTCCCATCGCAAAATAGAGCGTGGGAACCCATGCTAACGGCGACACTTTTCGGGAATTTGCAGACATCGGTTCTTTTTAGGTTTAGGTTAGAATTGATATAAAGACAGATCAACTTTTTGCAGCCGCAGAGGTTGTTGCTCCCGTTCTGCACCTTTGTTTCTATAAATTTGTTATTGTGAAATTCCGGAGTTCACGATCCTGACCGAGGACAAAAGCAGCAAAAAGCCGCGATACGGCCAAACGCCTATTCGATCGGTTTGATCTCCGCCTCCCACCCCGTCAGCGTCGAAACGTAGGGAATCAGCAGCATCGCCATCTTGCGATGTCCCGCATAATTGGGATGGGCCGACGATCCGAGTTCGCTCCCGTCGTTGCAGTAGCCGGGCAGGATAGCCGCGAAATGGAGGTTCGGCACGACGCCGGACTGACACAAGTCGCGGATATAGGTGAAGGCCGGTTCGCTGACGCGCGGCGCCACGCAGAGGATCGGCATTTCGTCGCCGTAAGCGCCGCGCAGGGTTTGCAGGATACGGGTATAGGCGGCCGCAAACTCATCGCGCGAAGGATGCGGCAGGGTCGAAAAGTCGTTCGACCCCAGATTGATGACGACCAGATCGGGACGGTACGGCGACGCCGCGAAATCCCACGCCGGTTCCGCCGCCTCGTCGAACGTATTGGCGACGCGGTCGGCCATCGTATTCTGCGAAGTGGTGTTCTTATCGCCGTAATTGCGTGCCGCACCGCGTCCCGAATGGGCGATCAGCGTATAGTCGGCGCCGAAATAACGGGCGATGATGCAGGCATACGCCTTGTTGCAGTTCTCGGTTTGAGGTTTGAACGGCTCGTCCTTCGAAAGCCCCTCGGTCCCGTAACCGCAGGTCAGCGAATTGCCGATAAATTCGATATGCCGTCCGGGCGCGGGCGCCGCAGGCAGCAGACGCCGTCCCCTGTCAAGCAGGAAGGCATGGATCGTCGTGCGCCCCTGCTCGCCTTCGGTGCGTTTCTGCATCCGCACGGTATGTTCGCCGCGCCCCAGCTTCTCGGCCAGCACCACGACCGAATCCGTCCCGAACGTTGTAACGACACCGGCGTCGCGGCCGTCGACGGTCAGATTGTAGTAATTCTTTTTCGTATCCGAAACGCGCATCGCCAGCGAGCCGCCCGTAAAACGACACTCGAAACAGGTTCCGCTCCAGTCGAAACTCACGTCGTCGCCGTTTGTCTGCGTACGTCCGACATAGCGCACCTCGGACGACGCGGCGGGCGCCTCTGTCCGCTCCTGGGCGGAAACGGCGCCGGCGCACAACAGCGCCAGCACCGCGAAAATCAGCCGTCGGTTCATTGCTTCGCCTCCGCTTCATAGGCGCTGACGGCCCGCTGCAAGGGTCCCCACCAGTCGCGGTTGATGATATGTACGATGTCGAACACCATCAGCCCGTCGGACTCGCGGAGATTCATCTCCACGGCCCGCTTGAACCGGGTCGTATCGCGTTTGTAATCTTCGACATACATACCGCCGAAGAAGGGCCTGCCGCCCAGCAGACGGCGCGAATAGCGGCATCCGCCCTCAACGCTGAGGTGGTCGCCTTTCGACATCTCGCTGTCGGTCTCGTTCTTATGCAGGCCGTTGCTGCGGCGGTACTCGTCGACGGTCACGTTCCAGTAATAATTGCCGTTGGTGAAAATGTCCAGCAGTTCGGCATATCCGTAATTCTTATATTCGGGCGTGGCCCATGCGAAGTCCTGCGAAGGATCGTACGTATTGCTGGCCCAATTGACGCCCACTTCGAAATAGGACGGATACCACGCGCCCGTATAAGCGCCGAATTTCAGACCGGGCTTCACGGCTTTCAGCTCCTCTTTGGTGCGTTTGAAGAAGTTGTAGATCACCGACGCGCGCCACTCGATCCACTGCTTGAAATAAGGGCCGTCGATACGTCTCCAGCCGCCGTCGCCGTCCTCCTCCCACGCATAGACATCCTCCGGAAAACGATCCAGTTTTTTCCCGATATAGGCCTCGAATTCTCTGCGTGAGAAATCCGAAAAGTCGGACTGGATATTGTCATAACGGCCGCGGTCGAGCAGCAGGCCGTCGAAATCGTACTTCTGCGCCACCTCCTTGAAAATGGCGATTTCGTGATCCTGAACGGCAGAAAGCGCGGGATTGGCGAACAGCACCTTCTTGTCCGGAATCTCCAGCTGGGGCATCAATCCCTTGCCGGGAACATAGTTCACGGCCTGCCATTCGGGATGACCGTCGTAGATCAGTCCGCGGCGGAATACGCCGTTGCCTTCGGCAAAGGTGTTGAACGAACCGTAAATCTCCAGTCCGGCATCGTGCGCAGCATCGACGAAAGTTCCCACAAAGTCGAAATCGGGACGGGTAAAGCCCTTCCACTCACGAACTTGCGGCGCATATTCGCTGGGATACACCACTTCGCTCGAAGTGCCCTTGACGTCGAGCACCAGCGCCGTCATGCCGGCCTCCCGGCACTTGTTCACATAATAACGGATCGAATCGGGGTAACTGAAACGCACCCAGTTGGCCGAACAGTCGAGCCACATCAGCTTGGGTTTCACCCCCTCGGCGGCACTCCGACAGCCGGTCGCACCTGCCGCGGCAAAGGCCAGCAGGCATACAGTCAGCAGTTTTTTCATGGAAAATTAAAAGCTATTTTCGTTTGTAGTTTCCGTAAATATCGACTTCGGCCGCATGGAAAGGATCGGCCACCGCGTCGATCAGCAGCGCGCATTCGAGTCGCGTGAGCGGACGCGCCGGATCGTAACCGGAGAGCAGTCCGGCGGCGGCGCGCTCCGTCTGCGCCGCAATGTCCCCGGCCGGCTTGCCGAGCGCTTCGGCCAGCATCGCCGTCAGGAGCGCCCCGTCGACCGGCGTTTCCCGAACGGAGGAGCGTACCGACGGATAGACTTCACGCAGCCCTTCGCGCAGTTTGGATTCCGCGATCGTCCGATCGGCGTCGAACCAAGTCTGGTTCTCCCAGCCGACATTGGCTCCGCGCCCCTTGAGGATTCCGGTCACGCCGATCCGCTGCATCGCCTTGAAACGCGGATCACCGGCCGGCAGGTCGAGGTACGGCAGCAGGTAGCCGCCCGCATCGAGCACCGCCTCCTGCACCCTGCGCACCGCAACTTCGGACGGATCGACGCCCGCCGCCGCGGCCAACGCCGCCAAGGCTCCCGTTGCCTGCCCGATCTGCAACACGACGGGTTGCAGGCGCGTGGAGCCATTGACGAGGTTGGTTACCGAAACCGATTTTTCGGCTACGAGCAACCCCGGAAATCCTGCGGGAATCACGATGCCCAGCGGAAAACCGTACGAGGGGATGGGATGGAAATAGAGGTCAGGCAGATCGTCCCAGCCCGAATAACGGGTATGATGCTGATCGACCGGATAATCGCCCACGCCGACCGCCGTACGGTAAAGCGTTCCGGCGTAGGGGTCGGTGATGTCGTTGAGCGTAAAACGCACGGCGCCGTGAATGCGCCGCGACTCGCGGTGATAGGGAATGAACGGCAGCCGGTCGTCCGTAGGGAACTCGTCGTCGGCCAATCCCAACGTATTGAATCCCAGCTCATGCTGAAGGAAATAGACGAATGACAGCGTATGACTCTTGGCCCTGCGGACGGCGTCGGCCCGCTCTTCGGGCGTCATATCGATCATGTCCACGTAGTAATCGTTGCCCTCGATCGGCCAGTTGATCATGTATTTGCCGTTGGGCAGTTTTCCGTAAGTGATCATCATCTCGCGGGACCACATGCGATGCGGCTCCTTCGGAGCGACGCAAAGATCGTTCACGCAGCAGCAGGCAAAAAGCGACGGATCGTACCCGTCGGGCCGCGGAATCGTGACGTCGCGGCCATAATCCTTCAATACGGCGACATAGGTCAGGTCCTGCACGATGCCGTTGGCTTCGGCCGGGGCAATATCCTCATGCGTGACGGCCGACGAATCCATGCCGACATCATAAGGGACGCCTACCATCCGGGCGACGTCGCCCAGCTCCGTCGCATCGACGAGCACATCGGCCTCGACCTGCCGGAGCCGGCCGTCCCGCCGGACACCCAGCCGCCATACATCCTTTTCGCGCTCGGCCGTCTCGGCCGCCGAACGGTACCACACGGTGAGGTTCGGCTCCCCGGCGACAAGCCGCTTGAAAATGCTGTCGCCCACCGAGGGTTCGAACAGCACGTTGCTGACCCACCCCGTCATCAAGGCCGAATCGCAGCCGTAATGCCGGGCCAGTTCCGTCCGGAACTCGTCCCAGATGCCGCCGCGCAGGCGGTAATTGCCGTCGGTGGCGCTCACGCCCGCCGAGGTGAGCATGCCGCCGAGCCAGTCGAACTCCTCGACGATCAAGGTTCGCGCCCCCATGCGGGCCGCTTGCAGTCCGGCCGCCGTTCCGCTCGCTCCCCCGCCGACGATCACCACGTCGTAACGCTCGGCGGAACCGCATGCAAACAGCCCCAAGCACGCCAGCAGCTGCAAATATTTCAGTCCGGTAAATCTCATATTCGGTCGCTTATTTTAAATCGACTGCGGCCCGGCTGATCCGCCCGAAGCGGTCCGTAGCCGACACCTCGACGCGCTTCGCCCCTTCGGGCAGCGCGACGCGGTAATAGTGGTCCGAAATCGAAGGGTAAATCCATTTATGGTCCATCTGACTGGTGTCGGAATAGAGCTGTTTCGCGGCGGGATCGTAAGCCTGAAACCGCTCGGCGGGACCGACCGGCACGCCGTCGATCGTAAATTCGACCTCCCACGCCGGGTCGCTGGCCCAGACGTTGGCCACGGCGTACCCTTCGAACTGGGGATATTCGCGGCCGCTGTAAATTTTCATCTGGTAATCCGCCGGATAACCCGTCGATTTGTAATACCAGTCGATCCGGTCGCCGTTCACCTCATAGACGCCGTACCCGGCGGGCGTGCCGTCGGTGCAGAGCGGTCCCTGCCACCATGCGCCGCTCAGGGCGGGTGTCACATGCTCGTAGAGACCGGGGGCGATGGACTGGTTGAAGGTCGTATGGGTATGGCCCGAAATGATATGCGCCCGGTAGGGTTTCAGAATTTCGTAAAGCCCCCTGTGGTTGGTCATCGTCGATCCGGCGCGGTCGTAGCGGAACTGCTTGCGGTCCTGCTCCTCGCAGGTCGAAGGAATATGCAGGCAGACGACCACCGTCGAACCGGGCTGCACGCGGGCAAGGTCCTTTTCGAGCCAGCGCATCTGCCGCTCTTCGAGATAGCCGATGTAAAAATAGTCGCGCCCGATGAAGAAGTTGTCGTCGAGCACCACGTAGTGGATGCGTCCGACGTCGAACGAATAGTAGACCGGGCCGTACATCTCCTCGAACTTCGAGAAGGAGGTTTCGTAAGAGCGTCCGTAGACCTCCATGTCGTGGTTGCCCATCGCGTTGCGGAACGTAATTCCCGTACGCTCCATCACCTCGTTGTACCGGCCGTAAAGCGAATGGTCGTGCGACACAATGTCGCCGCAGCAAATGCCGTGGAAAGGCATACCGCCGTAACTGCGGACCGTGGCGGCGATGTCGTCGGCCGCCGCCGCGAGTTTCGCAAACTCCTTCGGCGCCCATATCTGCGGATCGGCGATGGCGATGAACCCGTACCGCGAGTCGTCGCCCGCACGGCGGAGCAGCGTGAAATCGCAGGATTTGCCCTCGGCGGGCAGCGGGTGGAAATAGCGCACCACGCCCTTTTCCACCGGAGCGTCGTAGCCCGCAGGCACGCAAACGAAGACGAAGCGGTTGTCCGCACCGGCTTCCAGGCTGTAATTTCCTCTTTTGTCCGTGCGCGCGAACTCTTCGCCGTCGGAGACCCAGACGCCTTCCACGCCCCGGCCGCCGCAAAGGACGCGCCCCCTGACTGTGACGCTGCCCGCGGCCCATGCGCAGACACACCACAGCGACAACAGAATTGTCAGTAAATATCTTTTCATCGTTCCGTATTTTAACGCTGCTTGCATTGTTCGAGAATCTGCCAGCACTGGAACAGCCCGCGCGGCACATGGAAACATCCCTTCCATTTTCCGCCCTTGAGCGGCAGCAGCACCTCGCCGCGGCGGTTCAGGTAACCGAACCATTCGGGATGCTCCGCGTCCTTGAAATGCGCCCACGTATATTCGTGCAGTTTCCCGAACCACTCCAGACACTCCTTCGATCCGGTCAGCTGATAGCCCTTGATCATCGCGATCGCCGATTCGATATGCACCCACCAGAGCTTCTGATCCCATTCCAACTCCACGCGGGGCGCGCCCTTGCGGTCCAGAAAATAGAAAATGCCGCCGTACTCCTTGTCCCAGCCGTATTCGGCGGTATTGAGCGCGATTCTCACCGCTTTGTCGATCAGCGCACGGTCGTCGAGACGCACGCCGAGGTTCATAATGAACCACATAGCTTCGAGCGAATGTCCGGGATTCATCTGACGGCCCTCGAACGTATCGGAAAGCTGTCCGTCCTCCGTGACATTCTCGACGATCAGCCCCAGCTCTTCCCGGTAAAACACCTCCATCACTTCGTGCAGGCACTCCCCGATCGTGTCGGCCAGCAACTGCTTGTCGATCATCGGCTCGATCTCCAGCGCCATGTTGCAGAGGATCATCGGCAGAGCGAAACTCTTGAGCGAACGCGTTCCGGGATAAGCCTTGCACCACTCGCCTTTGGGATTGGCGCGTTTCTCCAGAATCCGGTCGAAAGTCCGCTTGGCGATCAGGGCGTATTCGTCGCTGCCCGTCGCAACGGCGACCTGCGCAAAAGCCATCGCCGCGAACGTATAGGAGAAAATATTATAGGGCTGCACCAACGGGCGGCCTTCGCGCGTCAGCGCAAAATACCAGTTGTAGTTGCCGTCGTGGCCGTATTTGCGCAGGAACTCGGCTCCCTGCACGGCGCATTCGAGCCATTCGGGACGACGCTCCACCTTGTTATAGAGCATGGCGAACATCCACACTTCACGACCCTGCAACCAGATGAATTTGTCGGTATCGTAGACGCTGCCGTCACGATTGAGACACGTAAAATAGCCGCCGAATTCCCTATCTTGCGATTTTTCGAGCCAGAAAGGCAGTACGCCATCCAGCAACTCGGTTTTGTACTGTTCCGCTAATCTTTTGAAATCCATAATCTTATCTGATTTTATATTGTTATCTTGTCCAGTATCGTTCGATCTCTTCGAGCGTGCGGCCCGACGTTTCCGGCACCGCCTTCCATATCAGCAGCATATAAGGCACGCACATCGCGGCGAAGAGGAAAAAAGTCCCCGCCGGCGTCAGATTCGCGAGCATCCACGGCGTAAGCTGCCCGACCAGATAGGTCCCCGTCCAAAGCGAGAACCCCGCGATCGACATCGCCGCGCCGCGCACGCGAATCGGATACATCTCCGACAAAAGCACCCAGACCACGGCGCAGACGGAGATGGCACAGCAGAAAATATAACACAGAAACGCCGCCAGCAGCACGCCGTCCGGCAGTCCGAGCCGCTCCCCGGTCAGGAAACAGGTCCCGATAAGCAGCAGCGACAGCGCCATGCCCGACACACCCCAGTAAACCAACTTCTTACGCCCGACGCGGTCGATGATCGCCAGTGCCAGCACCGTCGTCAGCATATTGACCGCTCCGACCAGTATCTGGGCGAACAGCGAGTCGCTGCCCGACCATCCGGCCCGCTCGAAAATCGACGGCCCGTAGTAAAGCACGGCATTGACGCCCATGAACTGTCCGAGAATGGCGATCGCCGTGCCGACAAGCACCGCCGTCCGGATGCCTTTCGACAGCAGGAGCCGCCACTGCGGGGTCTGCCCGCCGCCGACGGCCGTTTCGATGGCCGCAAGTTCCGCGGCGGCTTCCGCCCGGTCGCCGTTGATGCGGCCGAGCACACGCAGAGCGCGGTCCGTCCGTCCGCGAAGCGCCAGCCAGCGCGGGCTTTCGGGAATGAAGAAGATGATGACGAAGAAAAGCAGCGCCGGAAGGGTTTCGGCTCCCAACATGCCCCGCCACACTTCATCGACGAAGATCCGCTGCACCCACGCCGTTCCGAAACCGGCGGTCTGTCCCATGCGGAGCAGCAGGTAATTGACCGTATAGGCCGCCAGAAATCCCATCGTGACTGCCAGCTGGTAAAACGAGACCAGCATGCCCCGGCGGCGCGCCGCCGACACCTCGGAGATGTAAAGCGGCGAGACGATCGAAACGACGCCGATGCCCAGCCCGCCCACGATCCGGTAGACGACCAGCTGCGTGAAATCGGCGCAAAGGGCGCATCCCACGGCCGACACCGTGAACAGCACGGCCGAGACGAGCATCGTCCGCCGGCCAGCGCACACCCCACATACCACCCCTGTTGCAGGCTGTCCAGCCCGAAGCGGGCCGTCACCAGCTCGACGGTGCCCGAAATCACGGCCGTGTCGTATCCGAACAGGAGTCCGCCCACGGCAGCCGTGACCGCAAGAAAGAGCATGTACGATATGTCAGCACGCTGTTTCATGGAGCATTCACCGTTTCCGGTAAGGGTTGTCGATTTTAAAATAATCGCAGTAGCGATCGTAAAGATGTCCCGCCTGCGGATAGGCCGAATTGGGACTCATAAAGTGCGAGAATTCAAACGTGATGACGTTCTGCATCCCGGCCCGCCGTGCGGCGTCCAGCTTCAACAGCAGTTTCTCCCATTTGATCGGCAGGAAGCGGATCGGCATGTCGCGGTCGAACGACTCGATGTTGGTCCAGCACTCCATGCCATATTTGTCGGCCAGCGCCTTGTTCACCACCAGATAATCGTACAACTCGTGGTAATCGACCTGCCCGTCCTGAAACGCGAGGATGTCCACCGCTCCGGCGACATTGCCCAGTATCTCGTTCCACTCGCGACGGTGCTCTTCGACCGAAAGGGCCTTGTCGCCCGCCATCACCTGATCGGTCTTGATGCCGTGGATGTAGGGCGAAATCATCGTTTTCAGGCCGCCCGAAACCGCCTTGGCATGGCGGCCCACTTCCGCATAGATGCGCGACATGTTTTTGGTCCGGCGGCTGATCTCCTGCGACAGATACCACCCCTGAAACGACTTGTGATGTCCGTATCTGGCCCACACCTCGTCGATCAGTTTCAGGTTCAGGTCTATCTCGCGCCGGAAGAGCCCCTCCTGCCAGTATTTGCCCGAATCGTACATGCCGAAATAGAACGCCATGCCGTATTTGTCGGCCAGCGTGAGGAACATCTCCACCAGATCGACCGGTGGATAGTACACCTCCTCGCTTTCGAGCAGGCACTCGAACGGCGCGGCGATCCACCGTCCCAGCCCTGCGCGGATCAGCACCACGGTATTGATCCCCATGTTTTTCATCGCCCGGAAATCGGCGTCCCACTCCCTGACGCCCCAGTTCTGGTGGGGAATGTCCCAGCTCACCTCGTCGAGAAACGTCGCGCGGACAGGAATCGCTTCGAGGATGCCTTCGGTCCTGAAATCCTCGTCCGACAGGCCGCAAGCCGCGTCGCCGCCCGACGCACCCTTCGGGGAGCAGGACGCCAGCACGACTGCGATCAGCACGGCCAGCGCTGCCGCAAAACCGCCCGGTTTAAGGTTATGTCCGTTCATCGGGTCTCTACTCCAAGGTTTTCAGATACTCCATATAGCGGTCGTACAAGTGCCCCGCCTGCAGGTAGGCCGACTGCGGACTCATAAAGTGCGAGAACTCGAACGTAATGGCGTTCCGGTAACCGGCCTGAGCCGCCAGCCCCATCTTGAGCCGCAGCTTCTCCCATTTGATCGGCAGGAACTTGATCGGCATATCGCGGTCGAAGGTCTCGGAATTGGTCCAGCACTCCAGTCCGTAACGGTCGGCCAGTTTCTTGTTGACTTTCAGGAAATCGACCAGTTCGTCATACTCCACATGGCCGTCCTGAAAGGCGACGATATCCACGGCGCCTTGGATTCCGGCAAAGATGGCGTCCCATTCGCGCTCATGGCTTTCGAGCGTCACAACGTTCTCCTTCGAAGTCGACGCATTGTACTGGCTGACGTTCTTGCTGCCATCAATATAAGGGGAAATCATGGTCGGAAGACCGCCGGAAACCTCCTTGCAATAGCGTCCCAGACTCGCATACAGATCGACGATCTTGCCGGTATTGCGGCTGCACTCCTGCGAAATATACCATCCCGCAAAGGATTTGCAATGCCCGTAACGGCTCCACGCCTCGTCGATCACACGCTTGTTCAGCGCCACCTCCTGTTCGTATTCGCCGCGGTCCCAGTACTTGCCCGAATCGTAGAGTCCGAACCAGAAGTTCATCCCCCACTTGTCGCTCAGGCGCAGGAACATATCGACCAGATCGACGGGAGGTTCGTAACACCCCTCCTCGGCCGTGAGCACCCGCGAGGGAAAAGTCTGCCAGCGGCGGTAACCGCAGCGGATCAGGATCACGGTGTCAATGCCTGCTTCGCGCATGTAGCCGAAATCACGGTCCCATTCGGCTTCGCCCCAGTTCTGATGGGGAATATCATGGCTGATTTCGTCGAGAAAAGTTCCTTTTATTCGCATAACTCATTTATTTAAAGTTCAAATTCAGGTTCTCCAAAAAAGCCTGCGGTTCGTAAAAAAGACCGTAACGGCCATAACCACGGCCGTGACCAGCACGCCCCGCACCACGCCCATCCACGGGCATAGCTCGGCAAAGGCCTGCAAACAGGGCGACAGATGCAGCAGCGTCAGCAGGGGCATGATGAGGAATCCGGCCGCCGTGTAGGCCACCATCGGATTCTGCCCGCATTTGACCAGCGCCGAAAAACGCACATTCAGCCGCCTCATCGCGATTCCGGCGGCGATCAGGACAAACGAAGCCAGCCCGGAGGTGACGAAAAAATAGCTGAACGTCGCGTAATCCTTCTTGATGCCCCCCTCGAACGCCTCCAGCGCCAGTCCCAGCCCCAGCCAGAAAAAGCCCCAGCCGAAAAGCGAACGGTGCAGTCTTCCGGTCGCGGAGCCGTCCCCGCGCAGCAAGTGCCGGAGCAGGAGACAGATCAGGACGCCCGCCGCGATATTCACGACCAGCTGCCGCGCGAAAAGCCCCCACATATTCAGGCATATCAGCGTCACGAGCAGGACGAGGGTCCAGACCTCACGCCGCCGGGACGCCCCCGGCGCATCTTCGCCGCCGTGCGTCATCCATTCATAGATACGGTCTCCCGCAATCGTGCCGGGAATGATGATACAAAGGTATTTCAGGTAGTCGAAACGGAAAAGCCACGGCGCAGGCGACCAGTCCCACAACGCCTCGTTCCACGAACCTTCGACGCCGCTGCCCAGACGCAGGGCCGCCAGCAGCGCCAGCACCCCCAGGCGCGCCAGCAGGTTGTTCCGCGTATAGAGCCACACCAGGCTGCCGAAGAGCGCCATATTTGCAAGGACCAGAATGATGACGTCGCTCCGCTCCGCCGAGACGGGCAGCCCCCAGCCCCACCGGGCGGCCGCCAGCAGGGCTGCGATGCCGGCGACGCCGGACAGACAGACC
>ENA-UPXB01001734-UPXB01001734.1-human-gut-metagenome-genome-assembly--contig:-NODE-1734-length-13669-cov-3.276339_pt1 | contig 13669 bp, 9 predicted proteins | sample MGYA00250055_ERZ773386 | MGnify/ENA primary metagenome ERZ773386 (study PRJEB29103, sample SAMN06111974) | human gut metagenome | biome: human gut; feature: ankylosing spondylitis patient; material... | reverse complement strand
ACAAATTGCTTTACCAGCACAGTTTTACGCTCCGGCATGATGCCGCCGGTTGTTTATGATGATAAAGAAGCCATTCAGGCCTGCATCCGCACGGCAAACCAGATCGACCGGGAGCATGCCCGGATCGTCCGGATCAAGAATACGCTTCACATCGGCGAGATCATGCTTTCGGAGGCATATTATGAGGATGTGAAAAACGGAAGATATCCGGGGGTTACTGCACTGGATGAGCCGCAGGAACTGGAATTTGACGAGCAGGGAGCTCTGCTGACCCGGATCTGACCGGATTTCGATAATAAAGAAAATGTGAAAAATGCCCAAAAGCCTCGAGAAATCGAGGCTTTTTGAGGTAAAAAGTATTGAAAAACAGACTTTTATTATATATAATAAGTTCAGCAAGGCTCTGATTGCAGAGCCAAATCGATCGTGAACAGGAGGTTTCCTGTCTTAATAAAAACAGGACAACGACTTAATATAAGTAAGAATATTCGAAATATAATTAATTTTACTTACCGTACTAAATGAGATACAATCTCAATTGCGAGTCCGATAAGATTTTACACGAACTGCTATTAGAAAAAATGATTACAGCAATCATTTATAAATATTGGACAGATTCCTCAGAAACTTTTATCATTAGAGTATAACAATGAACAAAGAAAAATTGCATGGGAGCTTTTTTTTACATCCTGCGTTAAAAATTTGCATGAAACAGAGAAACGGATGACAGAAAAATGTTAAGCTCCGGCAAGAGGAGGAAAATATGAACAAGGGTACCCCTACAGTAACTGAGATGCAGGTAATTCCGGTAGCAGGCTATGACAGCATGCTCATGACCTTAAGCGGCTGCCATGCACCGTACTTTACCAGAAACCTGGTTATCTTAAAGGACAGTGCAGGCCACACCGGTATCGGTGAGATCCATGGCGGCGACTATACCTGCGAAGCATTAAAGAGCTGCATTCCGTTAGTAGTCGGCCAGCAGGTCGGCAAGTACCGTTCTATTCTGGACAGCATCCACAAAGCTTCCAAGAGAGCAAAAGAGGATGACGGCGAGGGTATCCAGAGCCTGGATATCAGCAAGCTGAAATTCGTAGTAAAAGCAGAGTGGGCGATTGAGTGCGCACTGCTTGACTTACTTGGCCAGTATTTAGACCTGCCGATGTGCGAGCTGTTAGGCGACGGCAAGCAGAGAGACCAGGTTGAGACTCTTGGTTATCTGTTCTATGTCAGCGACAAGAACAAGGCAAAGGAGCTGAACTACTTAGATGAGAGCGACAGCTCTGACCCGTGGTTCAAGCTTCGTCGTCAGGAAATGCTGACCCCGGAGCGCATCGTGGAGCAGGCTCAGGTTCTTCACGAGAAGTACGGTTTCCGCAACTTCAAATTAAAAGGCGGCGTGCTGAAGGGCTCTGAGGAGATGGAAGCAATCCGCGCACTGAAAAAAGCATTCCCGAACGGACGTATCAACATCGACCCGAACGGCGCATGGAGCCTGGCAGAGGCCATTGAGCTGTGCAAGCCGATGGAAGGCGTTCTTACATACATCGAGGATCCGTGTGGTCCGGAGTCCGGATTCAGCAGCCGTGAGATCATGGCTGAGTTCAAGAACAAGGTAAACCTGCCGGTAGCAACCAACATGATCGCAACCGACTGGAGACAGTTCTATCATGCAGCAGCACTGAAGTCCGTAGACATCGTGCTTGCAGATCCGCACTTCTGGGGATTCGGAGGAAGCGTCCGCATGGCTCAGATCTTAAATGACTGGGGCCTGACCTGGGGCAGCCACTCCAACAACCACTTTGATATCACCTTGACTGCATTTGCTCATGTAGCAGCAGCAGCACCGGGCAACCCGACCGCGCTGGATACCCATTCGATCTGGCAGGATGGTCAGAACCTCTTAAATGATCCTCCGCAGATCGTAGACGGATATCTGCAGGTTCCGAAGAAGCCGGGCCTTGGCGTTACCATCAATATGGACCGCGTCATGGAGGCAAACAAGCTGTACAATTCCCTGCCGACTCACGACCGTGACGACGCAATGGCTATGCAGTATTTAATTCCGAACTGGAAGTTCGATTCCAAGAAACCGGCACTGGTACGGTAAGAAAATCCCGAATCGGGATTGAAACTGCCGGCACGGCCTGCAGCGGGCTGTGCCGGTTCTGAGGTTGGCTCAATCCCGAAAGGGTTTGGCGGTAGGATATAAACAAAAAGAAAAGGAGATGAAGGGTATGTTCTTCAAAAAGTATGGGGACATTGTCGTAGGTGTGTTTTTCATGGTATTATCCGCATGCCTCATCGCAATGGCACAGATGCTTCCGAAATCCAAGGTTATGGAGATCGGACCGGATTTCATGCCGATGGTAATTGGTGTTGTTACCTTTATCCTGGCAGCAATCCTCACATTTTTAAACATTAAAAACTTCAAGATGCACGCAAAGGAACTGGAGGGAGCGGAAATCCCGGAATGCGATTATAAGCGCGTGATTTCCAGTATCATTCTGGTCCTGATCTATGTATTTGCGCTGCAGCCGGTAGGATTTATCATTTCTACCCTGGTATTTTTACTTCTGCAGATGCTGGTTCTGTCTCCGGATGATGAGCGTGACAAAAAGCACATTATCATTCTGGCAGTGATCGACATCATTTTCACTATGGTGGTATTCTTCTTGTTCCGTTATGGATTCAAGATCGTGCTGCCGGCTGGTATCTTTACCATTACTTTATAAGGAGGACGTAAGAATATGCAGGCATTAGGACTTTTAGGTAGTGCATTCGCAAGTATTTTAAATCCGGCGTCCATCCTTCTGATGATCGCTGGCGTAGCAATTGGTATTATTTTCGGTTCCATCCCGGGACTGTCAGCTTCCATGGCAGTAGCACTGATGCTGCCGTTGACTTTCAGCATGACCCCTTCCCTGGGTATGAACACCTTGGTAGCAGTTTATATTGGTGGTATTTCCGGTGGTCTGATCTCCGCAATCCTGCTGAATATGCCTGGTACCGCATCTTCCATCGCAACCTGCTTCGATGGACACCCGATGGCAAAAAACGGTGAGGCTATGAAAGCCCTTGGCGTAGGTATCGTATTCTCCGCAATGGGTTCCATTTTCTCTTTCCTCATCCTGACCTTCTGTGCACCGCTGCTTGCAGATGTTGCACTGAAATTTACTCCGGCTGAGAACTTCGGTATCTGCTTCTTCGCTCTGACGATGGTAGCAATCCTCTCCTCCGGTAACATGATCCGCGGTCTTCTGGCTGGTCTGTTCGGCCTGATGTTCACCTTAATCGGTATGGCTCCGATCGATGGTACTCCGCGTTTCACCTTCGGCAATGCCAGCCTGATGGCAGGATTTGATACTCTTCCGACCCTGATCGGTATCTTCGCGATCGCAGATATCCTGTGTACCGCAGAGAGCATGAAGGGCGGCAAGCTTGATACCATTCCGATTAAAAAAGTAAAGGGCTTTGGCTTTACCATGCAGGAGTTCATTTCCTGGCTGCCGAACTTCCTTCGTTCTTCCTTAATCGGTACCGGTATCGGTATCCTTCCGGGTATCGGTGGTTCTACTTCCGGTATGTTGTCTTACGTAACTGCTAAGAATATGTCCAAGCATCCGGAGGAGTTTGGTAAGGGTAATCCGGAAGGTATCGTAGCAACCGAGTCTGCAAATAACGCAACCATCGGTGGTGCAATGATCCCGCTTCTGGTACTTGGTATCCCGGGTGATGGCGTTACTGCTATGATGTTAGGTGGTTTCCTGATCCACGGTCTGTCTGCTGGTCCGCTGCTGTTCGTTAAGAATGGTGATGTTGTATACGGAATCTTCGCTGCATGTATCGTATGTACCCTGATCATGCTGGTGGTTGAGTGGACCTGTATCAAGGGCTTTGTACAGGTACTGAAGGTGCCGAAGCACATCCTGCTTCCGCTGATCCTGGTTCTGTGCTGTGTCGGTGCATACGCAACCAACAACCGTATCTTCGATGTACAGTCCATCCTGATCTTTGGTCTGGTAGGTTATATTTATCACAAGTTCAGCCTGCCGACGACTCCGTTCGTACTGTGCTTCCTGATCGGTGAGATGCTGGAGACCTACTTAAGACGTGGTATCATGCAGTACAAGTCCTTCAGCGCATTCTTTGCAAGACCGATCTTCGATGTATTCTTCTTTATCGCAATCGGTGTTTTGGTATGGACCGTAACCAAGGAGTTAAAGGCTTACAAAGCGAAAAAACAGGCAGCATAAAGAGATCTGAACTTTACAATCTTTTACCTCTATATTAATATGGTATATGCCCCGTCCGGAGCGGACGGGGATATATATAAGGGAAAAACAGGGTGGCAAACACCCGGAAAGAAGGAGAACGTATTATTATGAAGAAAAAACTTTTTGCAGCAGCAATGGCAGGCACCATGGTATTAAGCCTCGCAGCATGTGGCGGCAGCAAGCCGGCAGAGACCACTGCAGCTCCGGCAGCAGCCAAGACTGAGGCAGCAGCAGACAAGACTGAGGCAGCAGCAGACGGCGAGACCAAGGCAGAAGCAGCAGCTGAGAGCGGTTCTGCATGGGAGCCGAGCACCACTGTTTCTATCGTAGTTCCGGCAGGTGCAGGCGGAAACACTGACCTTTCTGCTCGTGTATTTGCTCAGTATGCAAAAGAGCTGACCGGTCATGATTTCATCGTTGTTAATGCAAGCGGTGCAGCAGGTTCTGTAGCAGCAAACCAGGTTCTGGCAGCAGCTGCTGACGGACATACCTTCCTGTATGGCCACAACCTTGTAAACGTTGCTAACATCGCAGGCGTTACTGATTACAACTATACCGCATTCAAACTGGGCCCGACCTTCGCAAAGGATCCGGCACAGCAGTTATATGTAAGCGCTGAGAAATATGCAGATCTGAACGCATTTGTCGAGGCAGCTAAGGCAGCACCGGGACAGTTAAAGGCTTGTACCGAGGTTGGTGCTTACACCTACTATGAGCTGCTTGCTTTTGAGAAAGCAGCAGATATCGATCTGGATCTGGTTGACGTAGGTTCTAACTCCGATAAGATCGCAGCTATGCTGTCTGGTCAGGTAGACTTAATGCCGGGTGCATACATCAACTGTAAGGATTACCTTGAGTCCGGACAGTTCAACTGCATTGGCGCTCCGACCGAGGAAAGATATGATCTCATCAAAGATATCCCGACTCTGAAAGAGCAGGGTGTAGATCTGGTATATCCGGACTGCGACTTCTCCTTCTACTTCCCGGCAGATACCTCTGATGATGTGATCGCTTACTATGAGGATCTTGTTCAGAAAGTTCTTGCAGATCCGTCTGCAGCTGAGGGTGTTGCTAACGTAGATATGATGCCGTACTACTTAAGCGCAGAGGATTCTGCTAAGAACGATGAGCAGATCTACAATACCATCAAGGAAATTGCAGACAGCATCGACCAGTAACAGCTGATCCAGAAAAACAGAAGCAAAGGCCCCGTAAAAGCACGCCGGAGATGGCGGCTTTGGCGGGGCCTTTATGGTTAAAGGAGAATCAGGCTCAGATCTGATCCGGCTGGATCGTTTTCCACCACTCACTGGCGAGCCGGATGAATTCCCGGGCGCCGGTGCTTAAGTAGCCGGTGGTGGGATAGCTGACGGTAATGTCCCAGGAGGGATGTCCCGGCAGACGGAAACAGGCCAGCTCATCCGATGGGATCCTTGTATAGTACCAGGGAACAATGCCGCAGCAGATGGTGGATTTTACCAGGGATACAATACCGGCGGTGTTGTTGCTTTCAAACAGGACGTTTGGCTGAAAACCGCTGCGGGCAAAGATCTGGTCACAGAGGCTGCGCAGCGTGGAATTGCGGTCCATCAGTACAAAGGGCTCGTAACGGATCTCGTTTAAATCCAGTGTGGCCAGGGGTTCTCCTGGTGGGGCAGCTTTTTGCGCCACCGGGTGGACGGCCGGGATGATGGCGATCAGTTCTTCGCTCCCAAGTACCTCATACTGGTTTTTCTGCCAGTCGGATCTGGAAAGGACCTGAAAGCCGACATCCAGATCTCCGGCGGCAATGGCAGCCTGCTGGGGGGCTACCCGCATTTCCAGAGGCCGTATGGTGAGGTTTGGCATGGAGCGGTGAAGCTCCGGGTAGATGGCGGTGAACATATCAAGCCCGCGTCCGGGGCAGAGACCAATGTTTAAAAGTCCCTTGCGCAGGAGGGAAACATCGTAGAGCTGATTATAAGTATCTTTTTTGATCTGCATCATTTTTCTGGCGCCCTCCACATAGATGCGCCCGGCATCGGTCAGGCACCACTTGTTTTTGGTGCGCTGAAACAGAGGCGTGCCAAGCTCCCGTTCCAGCTTTAACAGCTGCTGGTTTAAGGCAGACTGGGTAATGAACAGCTTTTCTGCTGCTTTGGTGATGTTGTTTTCTTCTGCGATCTGCAGAATATATTCGATTTGTCTGGTGTCCATGGACATCCTCCGTGTGTTATTCTTCTGATTTTTCCATTTCAGAAATAAATTTCCGATTCTATTGTAACAGTAAAATAAGAAAATGCGTCGGGAGAGTAAAATCTTAACGGAACTCTAACAGAAGGCGTTAAAAAACTGTAAAGAAAGTATAAAATATTTCCGGAACACTTGACAATGTGACAGGCTGTCATTATAATATGACACATTGTCACACTAAAAAGTGACAGATTGTCATAAAATAAACAAAATGAAATATTTTTACAAAAGAGAAACGGGAAGGAGGTGCTTAACATGCCTACGGAACGATTTTATCGTCTTCCGGAAGCGAAAAAGCAGGTGATCCGGCAGGCCGCCATCAAGGAATTTGCGCGAGTTCCCTTTGAGAAGGCCTCCATCAACCAGATCATACAGAACGCGGATATTTCCCGCGGAAGCTTTTACACCTATTTTGAAGATAAGCAGGATGTGGTCCGCTATATTTTTGAGGACAATGCGAGACAGATGCAGGAATGCTGCGAAAGGGAGCTGGACAAAAATGACGGTAATCTCTTCGACATGCTGGAATGGCTGTTTGAGTTTACGATCCGCAAGCTGGAAGAGTCGAAGGAGATGGTACAGCTGGTGCGTAATGTCTGCTCCTACCAGGAGAATACCAGGGCCATGGGCTTTGAAATCGGATACAGACCGCCCATGGGAAGCCCGGGAAAAGAAAAAACGACCCAGTGGCTCGCAAAACGGATCCGTATGGAGCGGTTTGCAAGACGTTCGGAGGAGGAACTGGATGTTGTGCTGCAGCTTGGTGTTACATCCCTGATTTTAGCGGTGCGCTTTTACTATGAGCAGCCGGATCAGCTGGATCAGATCCGGAAACGTTATCTGGATTCCCTGGAAGTGATTAAGCATGGAGCCCTGATTTCGTAATAAGTATGAAAGAATCACGATCATAAAAAGTGGAAAATAAGAGGAGACAGCTATGAAAAAGAAAGTGGTAATTGCAGGAGTGGTCGTAGCGGTGATTGCGGTTGCGGCCGGCATCAGCGCAATGCGCAAAAAGCCGGTGGAGGAGGAAACCCTTATTCCGGTGGTGAATGTAGAGAACCCGCAGATGGGAAGTATTGAACTGTACCGCAGCCTGGTGGGCAAGGTAGAGCCGTCTGATGTGGTTTACATTTATCCGAAGGCAGCCGGTGAGATCACCGATGTGTTCGTAAAAGCAGGTGATATGGTACAGGAGGGACAGCCAATCTGCAAGATCGATACCAAGCAGGTAGAGGCAGCAAGACTCCAGATGGAATCCGCGCAGCAGGCTATGAATGACGCCAATACCAATCTGGGACGTCAGCAGGCGCTGTTCGCGGCAGGTGATATCGCAAGTGTGGCATTTGAGCAGGCTCAGACTCAGGCCAAGAATGCCCAGATCGCCTATGATTCCGCAAAGCTGAACTATGATTATCAGGTGGAGTTTGCAAACGTGACTGCACCGATTTCCGGCAAGGTGGAGACCTGCAACATTGAGGTGCACGATAACGTGGCTTCCCAGGTGCTTCTGGCCGTGATTTCCGGCGCTGGCAGTAAGTCCATCACCTTTTCTGTTCCGGAGAAGGTGGTAACCGAGCTGCATGTAGGCGATCCGATCAGCGTAGATAAGAATGGTACCGATTATCAGGGCACCATTAATGAGGTCAGCAGCATGATCGACGATTCCACCGGACTCTTTAAGGTAAAGGCCTCCGTGGAGAACGGCGATGCGCTCCCAACCGGTTCCACCACTAAGCTTTCCGTTATTTCCGACCGTGCGGACAACGTGCTGACCATTCCGGTTGACGCGGTTTACTATTCCGGCGGAGATGCTTATGTGTATACATACGATAACGGAACCGTTCATTACGTTCCGGTGGAGGTTGGCTTATACGATTCCCAGAAGGCACAGATCCTTTCCGGCATCAATGCATCCGATGAAGTGATCACCACCTGGAGCTCTGAGCTGTACGAGGGTTCCCAGGTACAGAAGGCAGACCCGAATGCGGCAGCAGATACCCAGGCAGCAGATGCATCGGCAGAGACCTCTGCTGATGCGCAGAGCGCAGACAATGCAGAAAGCACAGAGGCTTCCGGCGAAGAGACAAGCGGCAACTAGTGTGAGAGCAGAAGGAGGAAAACATCAATGGGATTAACAAAATCAGTCCTGAAGCGGCCGGTTACCGTTGTTATGGTAATCCTGTGCCTGATCGTGTTCGGTCTTCAGTCTGTTCTTGGCGCAAAGCTGGAGCTGATGCCGACCATGGAAATGCCGGTACTTATCGTGTATTCCGTATATCCGGGAGCCAGCCCGGAGGATGTAAATGATCTGGTAAGTACGAAGATCGAGAAAGAGATAGGCTCCTTAAGCGGTGTTGATACCATTCAGTCCCGCTCCATGGAAAACGTATCTCTGGTCATCATCCAGTATGATTATGGCAAAGACATCGATGAAGCATACGATGACTTAAAGAAGAAGATGGATGCCCTGGAGGGAGATCTCCCGGACGACTGCAATGCCCCGGTTATCATGGAGATGAATATTGACGAGATGGATACCGTGTCCCTGTCGGTCAATAACAAGGCGCAGTCCGACCTTTACAACTATGTAAACAACAAGATCGTTCCGGAGTTTGAGAAGATCACCACCGTTACCGATGTCAGCATCAGCGGCGGACAGAAGGAGTACATTCAGGTACAGCTGATTCCGGAGAAGCTGGAGCAGTATCATTTAAACCTTTCTTCTGTGGCTACTGCCATCGGCAGCGCAGACTTTACCTATCCGGCCGGTGACACCATTGTGGGAGGCCAGAAGCTTTCCGTCAGTGCCGGAACCCAGTATGACACAGAAGAATTATTAAAGAGCATTCCGTTAAATCTCGGAAATGGCAATGTGATCTACCTGTCTGATGTCGCAAACGTTCAGATGGCGAAAGAGGATGCCAGCAGTATTGCGCGTTATAACGGTGAGGATACCATTTCCATCGGTATCAAGAAGCAGCAGAGCGCTTCTGCGGTGGATGTTTCCAAGGCAGTCAAGAAGACCATCAAGAATCTGACCGATGCAGATGAGAATCTGGAGATCATCACCGTAAGTGATACCAGTGATGAGATCAACTCTTCCTTAAAGAGCGTTATGCAGACCATGGTGATGGCAGTTGTGGTCTCCATGCTGATCATCTTCCTGTTCTTTGGTGAGATCAAGGCATCCCTGATCGTTGGTACCTCCATCCCGATCTCCATCCTGGCTGCCCTGATCCTGATCCAGGTTATGGGCTTCTCCTTAAACGTAGTTACCTTATCGAGCCTGGTACTTGGTGTAGGTATGATGGTAGATAACTCCATTGTAGTGCTGGAGAGCTGCTTCCGTTCCACCAAGGGAAAAGGCATTGTGGGATACCGGGAGGCTGCCCTGGAGGGAAGCGGCATTGTGCTGCAGTCCATTATCGGAAGTACCGTGACCACCTGTGTTGTATTCCTGCCGCTGGCTCTGCTTCAGGGCCTGACAGGCCAGATGTTCAAGCCGTTAGGCTTTACGATCATCTTCTGTATGGTGGCATCCCTCATCAGTGCAATGACCATCGTTCCGCTTTGTTACTGCTTCTACCGCCCGCAGGAGAAGGAGGAATCTCCGGTCGGTGCTTTGATCCGTGCCATGCAGAATGGCTATCGCAGCATCATGAAGGTGCTGCTGAAGAAAAAGAAAACCGTCCTCTTCACTTCTGTTGCATTGCTGGTGGCTGCCTTCTGGATGGCTTCTCAGCTGCGCATGGAGCTGATGGTTTCCGATGATACCGGTGAGATCTCTGTCAGCATTGAAACCCGTCCGGGTCTGACCCTGGAGGAGGAAGACAGGATTTACGAGCAGGTAGAGAAGATCGTTACCGCAGATGAAGACCTGGATTCCTATATGTTAACCTCCGGTGGAAGCGGTATGTCTGCCATGACCAGCTCCGGCGCAACGCTGACTGCTTACTTAAAGGATGACAGAAAGCGTGAGACCAATGAGGTCATCAAGGAGTGGAAGCCGCTGTTAAACCAGATCGCAGGCGCAAACATTTCCATGGACATCGCGTCCTCGTCTACGATGACTAGCAGCACCAGCGGTATTGAGTATATTTTACAGGGTACCCAGTACGATGAGCTCAAAAGCGCATCTGACCAGATTACCAAAGAGCTGCTTGCACGTCCGGAGGTTTCCAAGGTGCACAGTACCCTGGAGAATGCGGCGCCGGTTGTCAAGCTGAACATTGATGCTGTGAAGGCAAACGCGGAGAATATCACTCCGCTTCAGATCGCAGGCACCGTCAGCAGCATGCTGGGCGGCAAGGAAGCAACCACCTTAAACGTAGATGGCGATGATGTCAGTGTTATGGTCGAGTACCCGGAGGATGAGTACGACACCATCGACAAGCTGAAGGGCATTGTTCTGACCGGAAACGCAGGCGGCTCCGTGGCACTGGCAGATGTGGCAGATATTGTTTTCCAGGACAGCCCGAACACCATTACCAGAAAGGATAAGCAGTATCAGGTAACCATCACCGGTGATGTTCCGACCGATGATGCCCGCCAGATCGATGCGATCGAGAATAAGTTATATAATGAAGTAGTAAGCAAGCATTTAACTTCGACCATCACCCGCGGATTAAACTCCCAGGATGAGAGCATGAAGGAGGAGTTCGGAAACCTGGGCACCGCGATCATCACGGCAATTTTCCTGATTTTCGTAGTCATGGCGGCACAGTTCGAGTCACCGAAGTTCTCTCTGATGGTCATGACCACCATTCCGTTCTCCCTGATCGGTTCCTTCGGACTTTTATACCTGGCGGACTGCCCGATCAGTATGGTATCCCTGCTGGGATTCCTGATGTTAGTCGGAACCGTAGTAAACAACGGTATCCTGTATGTCGATACCGTAAACCAGTACCGCATTGAGATGGACCGCGACACCGCCCTGATCGAGGCCGGCGCGACCCGTCTGCGCCCGATCCTGATGACAACGTTAACGACCATTGTATCCATGATCCCGATGGCGCTGGCCTACGGTGACAGCGGTAAGAGCATGCAGGGCCTGGCCCTGGTAGATGTGGGAGGTCTCGTGGCTTCCACTGTGCTGGCACTCTTAATGCTGCCGATCTACTATGAGGTTATGAGCCCGAAAAAGAAACCAGAACCCCATTACGATTAATAAGCCAGACGGCTTCGGAGGATGTTAGATGAAACGATTAAAACAGGCATTATCTCTGGGAATGGCCGGAGTGATGATGACAGCAGCGCCGGTCACGGCGTTTGCTGCCAGCCCGGAGTTTTCACGCAGTGCAGAGGAGTGGGCGAAGCTTCGCGACAATACCATTGAGTATGATGAACTGGAAGGCCTGATCCAGGAATACAACGCCACGGTCCAGACCAACAATCTGGATCTGGCAGAGTTCAAGCGCAAATACGGAGACACCAAGGATGATGTCTCCTCCAAATACCGTGATATGGCAGATGAGATTTATTCCAGCATTACCTATCCGGACAGTGATGAAATGACTTACGGAATGATGGTAGGTTCTGTGGTGATGGCAGAGGTTCAGGCAAAAAATATGGAGCAGCAGGCAGACGATAACCTGCAGGACAGTGAAATTGTCTATCTGAACTACAAGTCCGCGGAGAAGACTCTGGTAACGGTGGCCCAGTCCAATATGATCAGTTATGAAAAAGACCAGCTGGCTTTAAAACAGGCGGAGCTGGCAAAGCGGCAGGCGGAGATTGCCCTGACCTCCACCCAGACCCATGCCTCTCTTGGCATGAGTACCGAGGTGGATGTGCTGAACGCGAAGGAAAGCATTCAGAACGCGGACCGAAACGTGGAATCTTCCAAAGCGGCCATTGAAAATGTGCGCCAGAAGCTGCAGGTCATGCTTGGCTGGAAGTACAACGATACCCCGGAGATTACCGAAGTTCCGGCATCGGATATGAGCCGGATCGCGGCAATGGACCCGGCTGCAGACAAAGATCAGGCACTGGAAAACAACTATACGCTGAAAGTAAATAAAAAGAAACTGGCCAACGCCACCAGCGATAACACCAAAGAAAGCCTGCAGAAAACCATTGAGGATAATGAGAGAAAGATTGGTTCCGCTCTGGTGACCAATTACCAGAATGTGCTGACCGCGAAGCTGGCCTATGACCAGGCGGAGGCAAATCTGGAACTGGCAAAGCGGAATCTGAACAGTCTGCAGCTGCAGTTTGCTCAGGGAAAGGCCAGCAGAAACCAGCTGGAGAACCAGCAGATTACCGTTGAGAATGCGGAACTTTCCTTAAAAACTGCGGACCTGACTCTGTTCCAGACCATGGAGACTTACGACTGGGCTGTGAATGGCCTTGCAAGTACCTCATAAGGAGCGTGTGAGATGAGAAGAAAAAATCAGATCCTGGCTCTGGGGCTTGCGGCGGTTCTTACGGCGGCATCCGCGGTCCCGGCTTTTGCCGGGTACGCGCCTACCGGACCGGGAGCGGAGCCGGAGCCTGAAAAATATGACGCGGCAACCCTGTCGAAACTGCAGGATAACGTATTGGAGTACGACGAGCTTGCCCTGCGGGTGCGGGAATATAATCCGAATATCTCAGAGGCCTGGAGAAAATATGGGGAGTCCAAGGAAGACTACCAGAATATGCTGACGGAGCTGGAAAGCACCTACGATGATTCCATGGACAATATTGACGCGGTGCTGAAACCGCTGAAGCAGGCAGAGAAGCTGATGCCGCAGTTAAAGGGAACGGTAAAACAGATGTCATCGTTAAAGAGCGGTTATCACAGCCTGGTTCAGGGAATCCGCGATACGGTGACGAACTGGGATACCAGCAAACGTAATACTTCCCAGATCCGGCAGTATGAAAAACAGGTGATCTCCGGTGCCCAGAGTGCCATGATCGGTTATAAGCAGCTGCTGCTTAATGAGGAGAGTTTAGAGAGTGGTCTTACGCTTCTTAACGCAGTGTATCAGTCTACCCAGAATCAGGCGGCCAACGGTCTTGCGACCCAGAGTCAGGTCCTTTCTGCGAGACAGCAGTTGGAGTCTACTCAGGCGACAAAGCTGACACTGACGGCAAATGTCGCTCGAACTGGTATCACGAGGCTGCAGCCGGGTAATCAGCGTAGAGGCCGACCGCGATCATGCCAACTTCATACG
>ENA-UPXB01001703-UPXB01001703.1-human-gut-metagenome-genome-assembly--contig:-NODE-1703-length-13839-cov-4.282154_pt1 | contig 13839 bp, 9 predicted proteins | sample MGYA00250055_ERZ773386 | MGnify/ENA primary metagenome ERZ773386 (study PRJEB29103, sample SAMN06111974) | human gut metagenome | biome: human gut; feature: ankylosing spondylitis patient; material... | reverse complement strand
GATCCGGTGCATGCCGCAAAAATTGGAAGACTGTTCCGATTGCAGGGAGAATGCTGCGTTTTAGAGCCATCGTTTGGTAATGCAGAAGCATTGAAGGCGTTTTTAAGTCAGTGCGAGAGGGCAGATGAAGCCGGTTCTGTTCATACATTTGGCGTGGAACTGAACCGGGAAACCTTTGAGCAGTATAAGCAGGAAATCGAATTTCCAGTGTGCGCTGACTTGATTGGCGGGATCCGGGCATCGAACCGGTCATTTACATTGTGTTTTGCCAATCCGCCATATGGCGTAGGCGGAGATGATGGATCAACCAGATTAGAAAAACTCTTTGTTGAAAGGATCTACCAGTTAATGAAAACAAAGGGGTATCTTGTCCTGGTTGTTTCCCTTACCACAATGAATCTCGATGAATTTGCAAAGTGCCTGCTGGCAAGGTTTAAACCTGTGGCTTTCTATCGCTTTGACGATAAGGAGTTTGAGAAATACAAACAGGTAGTATTTATTGGCCAGAAGCGTGTATCAATTGGGCTTTACCGGAAAGAGTATGAGGAGTGGATGATCGCAAATCCTGGGGCACCGCTTGTGGATATACCGTATATTCCAAAAGACCCTGCCACACGCATGGAAGTTCCAGTGTCGCTGGAGAGTGAGATTGAACTGTTCACCACGAAGGAATTCGATGAGGCAATTTTACTTCATAATACGAGTGCCTTGGTGCCAGTGCTTAAAAAAGCTCTGCAGACCAATGCATACCAGTCGGTCGGACTCGGAAAGCCGATAGTCCCACTGAAAAAGGATCTGCTGTATTTATCAGCAATTGCTGGAGGCGGACAGGGTCTGGCTGGAAATGAAGACCGCGGTGATTTACACCTACAGAGAGGGCAGGCAAAGCCAGTTCAGATTGAAACTCCGGAGTTTAACGATGAAGGAGAGGTTCATTCTGTTTTAGTTACTACTCGCAACCAGATCACGCTGCATGTGATCGATAATTTCGGTACGATCCGTGAATTAGCGTAGGGGAGGGCAGTGTGATGAAAAATGGAATGATCAGAATCGGCATGTTTGAGGCATATCTGGAGCGAATGCTGATCCGGGGACTCAAGGTGGCCTATATCAGTTATTTTACCCGGACGCTGCAGGAAGCAAAGGCAATAGCAAGTACGATGTGTACCACAGAGCAGAACACAATCTGGCTGAACAATAACGGGCCGGAGAAGCGATATAACGTGGTTGGTACCTATAAAGCTTACTATGTGCCGATCATGCGCGGAAAAGAGCGGTTTTATCATGGAGTGATCTTAAATGCAGCGATTGGAAACGATTTGTTCGTTTCAAAAGAAGAAACTGCAGGAGAAGAACTTTATGAAATTCTGATGAAAAAATATCCGCTGCCACTGCTTAAGTGGTGGGGAAAACCAATCCTTTCATATGCACTGAGAGAGGGTCTGATCAATGCTTATTCCAATCGGCTTCATACGGAATGCGTTGAGACGGAATATTCTCTACAGGGAACGGATGACCTGAAAGAAATGCAGATATATGATCTTGTAACCTTTGATTATGAGGCTTTAAAGTCAGCTATTCAGGTCCTGTTTCAGGAGAAACAGATTTGGATTTCAAAGAAAGAGCAGCGTTCGATCAACTTTAGCAGCATGGATGAGTATTTCCGACAGTACGGATCAACGCTCGTGGAAAATCTTGAAAACCTCCTGAGCCCGGAAAGCGAACTGAAAGGTGAGGTGGATGCATTTACACTAAACTCTATCCGGCTTTACCCTCAGCAGGCGGCCATGGTGAATGGTGTTACCACACACCTCTTAAATGGTTCAACCTTTTCCATCATCTGTGAGGGCATGGGCACAGGAAAGACAGCGCAGGCTGCTGCAATCTGTGAAAGCTATTTTGTGCAGAAGGAGATGCGTCGCAGCCACAAAGCGCTCAAAGATATTTATATGGATGAGTCTTTGGTGAAGTATAGGAACCTCGTTATGTGTCCTGGTCATCTCCTTGAAAAATGGAAAGGGGAGATTGAACGCCAGATCCCATATGCAAAGGCAACGATCATAACCGATTTTTCCCAGTTGCTGGAGCTTAGAAAGCGCGGAAGTCTGAGGGTTGGAAAAGAATTTTATATCCTCTCGAAAGATTTTGCAAAGCTTTCCTACAGTTTGAAGCCGGTACCGAAAAAGGAAATTGCTAAGATGGCGTATATGAAGAAATGCAGGAATCCAGACTGCGGAGTAGAAAATATGCCAGTCCGAAAATGCGTTTCCTGCGGCGGTAAAGATTTTGAAAAAGGGACAACTAAGATCGAGACAATCTACGGAATGAAATGCCCGTATTGTGGAGAGGTGCTGGCTGCCTATACAGCGTCCGGCGGGATCGGCGGACTGACAGCCAATGACTTTGCGTATAAAACAGGGCGGAATTCAAACTGCATCTGGTGCGGAGAATCCTTGTGGATGCCACATGTGAAAAACATCGGTGCAAAGATAATCAGCCCCTGGTACCGGGCAACCTGTTATAGAAACAGGGCCCAAAAAGGAAAGACTACGGTCTGGGTACATAAAGAATATGCAAGAAAGTATTACGCAGAGAATGAGACGGAACCAATATCTGTTTCAGAAAGAGATGGGGTAAGAAAGTATTCGCCTGCTTCGTTCATAAAAAAATACATGAAAGGGTATTTTGACATCGCAGTTTTTGATGAGTGCCATGTGTGTAAGGATGGAGACAGTGCCCAGGGAAATGCAATGCACTGCCTGATCAAGGCAACAAAGAAACAGCTTGCACTGACTGGAACCATCGCTGGCGGAAAAGCAGAGGATCTTTATTATCTGATTTACCGGCTGGCACCGTGGAAAATGACGTCGAAGGGTTACCGCTGGACAGATGTTGCGAATTTTTCCAAGCAATACGGAAAAGTGGAGCAGCGCTATGAATATGCGGGATCATCTTCGGAGGAGGATCTTGCGGAGAAAGTATCTGCCCGCGGCCGGAGTTTATCGTCGCCAAAGACAAAGCCGGGAATCAGCCCTACGATCTTTACAGACTTTTTGCTGGATTGTGCCGTTTTTCTGGACCTTTCGGACATGTCATCCTATTTGCCGGATCTAAAGGAGATGGTTGTGACCGTTCCGATGGCAAGAGAGGTGGCCCGGGATCATTCCATTCTGGTGTCAAGACTGACTGCGTATGCAAAAAGAAGAGAAAGCGGTGGATTTGCGTTACTCAGCCAGGCATTACAATATGGGCTTTTTTATCCGGACATGCCGTATGGCAACGAAGAGATCCGTAATCCGGTTGATGGAGACATTCTGATCAGAGCCGCTCAGCACGATGAATACCGTTCGGGAGAAAAACTGCTGCCGAAAGAAGAAAAGCTCATTGAACTGATAAAATCAGAGCTTTCGGAAGGCAGAAAATCCGTAGTATTCGCTGAATGCTCCGGAAAAAATGAATGGAATGTCACACACCGGCTCCGGGATATTTTGGAAGCCGCGGGGATCTTTGCCGTTGTTGTGGAAGCGGAGAGCCCGGGAGCATTAAAGAGGGAAACCTGGATCCGTGAGCGGGCAAAGGACGGCGTGGAAGTATTTATCACCAATCCAAAACTCATCGAGACAGGAGTTGATCTGTGCTGGACGGAAGGCGAGAAGAAGTACAACTATCCGACCCTGATCTTTTATCAGCTGGGATACAGTCTTTTTACTGTCTGGCAGGCTTCCAGGCGTCACTACCGGATGAACCAGACCATGGAATGCAGAACGTACTATATGGCTTACGAAGGAACCGCGCAGGCGAAAGTGATTGAACTGATCGCGGAGAAGCAGGTTGCAACGGCAGCCATTCAGGGAAAGTTCTCCGTGGAAGGAATTTCTGCCATGGCAGAGGGTGTCGATGCGAGGGTTGCACTGGCATCAAGCCTGGCGGATCAGGATGTAAAGTCTGGAAGTGCCCTGCAAAAGATGTTTGATGTGCTCCACAGCTCTGACAAACAGGCTGAGTCGTATGTGACGATGCAGGTATACGAGGAGTTGCTTGGAAAAGAAGAGGTAGAACGACGTAAAAAAGCAAAGGAAGATGAGCTGTTTGAAAATCTGTTCGGCCAGTGGGATGAAGATTTTATGGATCTGCAGGAGCCGGAAAACGAGGAACCGGCAGTGGTAGTGCCACAAAAGCAGCCCATGGCAGGTATGGCAAATATTTTTTCTTTGTTTGATTTCTAAAAAGGAGGACGTTATGAACCGATATAAAAATGATAAAGCGGATGAAACACGCATGATCCGCTTCATTGATCCGAATTACCGGGAGCTGTTTCAGATCCCGGATGGTGCGTATGTAGAGGTGAAGTATCCGAACAGCACAGTCATTGTGGCCTGCGGATGTATGGATGAGTATCATCTGCGTTTTGGCAGTGAAGTTTACCATATCTGCGAATTGGCAGAACGTCTGGAACGATGCCAGGCGACCTGTGCTCCGGAGCCGGAGATTACGGAAGATGAGTGTGCCTGGAAGTTGGGTAATAAGGGCTATTTATATGTTCAGGTTTCGGAAGGTGGCTATGATTACCAGTTATACCATTCCGATTTTTCAGAGTGGGATGGCGGCCAGGTAGATACGGACGGCACCATGAATGAAGCCAAAAGGATGATTTTGGAAATGTATGAAATGGATACGCAGACGCATGAGCGTATCTTAACAGATGAACTGGAAAATTCAGTGGAAGAGAAAGGGGAAACATATGAGTAAGATGATGATCGTTGCAGCTACCAGCGAAAAGATGTTGGAACTGATGGATAAGATCACGATTGAAGAGGGGGTTATCAGCTTTCTGGCCAGTAATAAGGCAACGGCAAAAGGTTACCCGTGTATGTTTTCCGTAGAGGGAAAAACGACCACCGCCAGCGTGAAGTTCGAGGCTAAGATCAAAGGACTTGATGAAAAGGGTGAAGTGGTGCCGGTTGAGAAACTTTCCGTTTACTTGCCGGCGCGGTTTGCCGGTTCGGTCAGGGCTGTTGCGGAGCAGACAGACATTGTGTATATGCAGTTTGAGGAAAAGCAGGTGACCCTGCTTTCCCAAAAGCCGGCAATTCAGATCCCGGTAAGCTTCGTGGAAGAGCCGACCAAAGTGAAAAATCCGAAAACGGATGCATTTAGTATGAGCATTCCATTGGAGAAGATCTCACAGTATTTACCCCACATGGCAACTACAAAAAGCGGGATCGGCTTCCTTCCGGTATTAACCGGAGAGGGCCCGATTTTGAAAATGGCATCCACGGATCGCCAGAACACGATGTTAACGGTGGATTTATCTCCAACGATGGTCCGTTTTGAAAGTAAAGACCGGTCTGAGGTGAAAGAGGAAGTTTATAAACCTTATGTTGATGCAATCTCAACCTATCTGACGATCCACCCGGGAACCCTGATCAAGATTCTGGCATGCAACAAATATAACCAGTTCGGTATTTCATTTCAGTTTGATGAGGAGCATAAAAGCATCATTGGTATCGCTCTTAAGTGGCCGGATGCGATTTATCAGCTTCGCCTGAATATACAGAGTGCTGTTGATAAGCGGATGTATGAAGCGGCTTTCAGAAATACGGAAACCGTGCAGTATGAATTTCAGGCAGACAGCAACAGCTTAAGACGCGCGCTTAGCGTTATGAATGCAGGTGCCCAGAAGGTTGATACGGTAAAAGTTTCATTTGAAGGACAGATGATGAGCATCTCTGACATGAAGAATGATAACTTTGTATCAGCTATTGATGTCAAGACGACTGCGGAAAGCGGAGAGTGCTTTTACGAGAAGCTGTCCCTGTTTATGAATTTTCTGAAACCTTATACGGAGGATGTGAAAATTTATAAGGGCTGGTGCATCTGGACCAAGGATGATGAAAATAATTTCATTCATCTGGTAACGCTGCATACGGGCCCGGGAAATCAGTCGACAAAAGAGGAAGAAACTCAGGAAGAGGAAACACAGGAAGAAGAAACGGAAGAAAGTTTCGAAGAAGATTCCAACGAGTAATTTGTTTATGGGAAGACTGCTGCAACTGCGGCAGTTTCCCATGAATTTCTGACTGTTCTGCGTATATCCAGTATTCCAACCAGGTTGGGGCACTGGATATGGGCAGGAACTGTTCATAAGCAATAGAAAAGATGAAGGAGGACATTAGGAATGTTCAGAAGATGGAAAGAAAATGGAAGGAAGGCACTTCTGGCCATGCAGGCTGCAGTCTTAAGTAGAATGATGACGATCTGCTCTTATGCGGAGACGGTCCAGGATGCAAACTGGATGAAAGAAGATGCGATAAGCGGAGGACTTTTTACGGAAGCGATCACGAAGGTGCAGGATGTGTTCCGAAGCGGCTATGCTTTTGCAATTGTGGTGGCAGTGGGACTTTTTGTGCTGTTGTTTATCTATGCAGGCGTAAAACTGTCATTTGGTGATACCTCTGACGCAAAGCAAACAAAGCAGAAGATATTCCGGATCTTCGTGGGCATGATCTGCGCGTTTGGGGCAATCTTCTTTGTAAGTCTGGTTTATAAGGCGGCTGGTGATGCGTTCCAGTAGAAAAAAACGGCCAGGTGCATGGATCGGAATTGTTTTAGCGAGTTCCTTTTTGCTGGTAGGTGCGATGAAAATGAGTGCCTATGCGGAACCGACAGAATCAACTGAAACGGCAGAAATCACAGAGTCTTCAACCGGCGCGGGACTGTCGGATATGGATTTTGGAATGGGAGATGGGCAGATTGAGCTGGATCCATACGATCAGGTATCCGACTTTGGGTTTAGTGACAGCGAAGCGTTACAGAGCCCGATTGCCTCTTTTTACAGTTTATGCCTGTATTTGTCCATAGGCGGTATGGTTCTGTCATTGATCGTAGCAGGAATTAAGCTGGCGGCAAATGATACCGGCCATGGGAAACATCAATTTCTTGACGTGGTTGGAGCGAAAGTGATCGTGTTTTTTAGCATTAGCTGCTTAGTGGGACTTATCAATTTGTTTTTGGGCATGCTGCAGCATTAGAAACGGAGGAATGGCATGGATCAGCTGACAGAACTTAGACCACCGGATTTTACAGATGTGACAAAATGGTGGATCTTTTCAAACAAATCATTACTGGTGTGCCTGGGCGGCGGAGTGATTGCCTATCTTCTTTTTAAGATCACGGCAATGATCCACTTGGCTTTTCTGGGTGTGTGGCTTGGCGTGATGCTTGAGGTAGGTCTTTTTATCGGGGTCACATTTCCGGTTCCCGATTTTGGAAGCTCCCTGCTGGCATTTGGCGGACGTACGGCTGATGAGCTGATCATCAGCCTGATTGCGCATCGGCTAAACCGCAGAACTTATTACAAAGACACGGAATGGGAGGAAGAATTCTAAGATGGAAAGTATCAATCATCTTACTAGGCTTACGGCTGCGTTTTTAGGGCTGACCATTCTGGCTCTGGGAATAGCTGCTATCTGGCTTATCCGGATGAGAAAAAAGAACTTAAAGACAAAAAAGGCAGAAACAGAAGAAAGAGGGCTGTTTTCCCAGACGGATGAACTGGTACCGATTGATGAGATCGGGCCGGGCTTCATCGTGACAAATGGTGGGAAGAAATTTATTGTGGTACTAAAATGCGGTGGCAGCGACTTTTACACAAAGCCGATTGGGGAAAAAGTAAGGGTCAAAAATAATTATGCTGCCTTTATTTCAGAATTTACGTCCAGGGTTACATACCGCATATATGGGGAAGACATTAACATGGATGGCACTGTCCGGGAATATGAGAAGATCTTAACCGGTCTTCAGGACATGCTTTTTGAGACGAATGAAGATTATAAAGCTCTCCGGAAAGAATTTGAAACGGTAAAGAGTGATTTTGATTCCGCAGAAACCCGGGAGCGTTCCAAACAACTGCTCCTGCTCCAGAAAAAGATAAAAGCATACAGTTGGCGCATCCGTCATGTGGAAAGCCAGTTAGCCTATATCGCGAAAGTGTCAGGACCGGATGCAGCTAGGCAGAACCTTATTCAAACATATGTACTTTCCTGGAGCGCTCCGCCGGACCTGGCAACGGTCCTAACGAAAGAGGAACTGTATCAGGAAGCTACAAAACATTTAAAAGAAGATATCAAAAAGCTGCTTCACAACCTGGCAGAATGTGATGTAAAAGCGGTGCCATGCAGTAAAGCGGAACTCTTTAATATACTCCATACGCATTATCACCCGATTACTGGAAACAGGTTCCGCTATGATGATCTGTTGGAGTCCAACTGGGACAGCCGGATCATGCCGTACCGGGAGGACACGGATTTAGAGGAATCCTTTACGGACGAACTGATCGATGAAATGTTATACGGAGGACTGCAAAATGGTTGATTTTCTTATGATGTTCAGTCTGTGCATCTGCGTTTTGTCGGGCGTGACGTTACTGATCGTACATATCTGGTCTAAGAAAAAGCAGAAAAAAGAAGAGGCGGAAGAGAAAACAGGAGGTACTGTTTTTCATAGCGGGACGAAGAATGTGCCAAAGCCTATAAAAGAGCGTGCCGGGATTTTACAGGTGCTTGCGCCGGATGGCGTAAATACCATGCCGGTATCTTACATGACACTGGATGATAACGGGATTGAACTTTACTATGCCGGTCTCTATATCGACAAACTTCCGGTAGAGGGCCGGTTTGCTCATAGTTTTGCCGGGATCTTCAATATGGACTATGTTGAGTCTTCGGTCATCATAGACCCGCTCTTAGAGGAATCCCAGAAAAAGATCAATCGCCGGATCCGGTCACTGGATATGGAGCGGTCTGGGGAACGGGACAGAAACCGGCTGAGAGTTTTGGATGGAAAGATTGCGGATGCAGAGCGGTGGGCCAGACAGATCGACTCTGACCAGTCAACCCTGTTTGAAACATATTTTCTATTCCTGATCCGCGCGGAAAGCTTAAAGCTTTTAACAGAGCGGATTTCAGAGTTTATTTCCAGGGGAAAGGGGATCGGTTTCTGTTCCTGCTATGCGATGCATAAGGAAGCTTTTTTAACATCCCTCCCACTTAATGAGATATTTGAAGCAAAAATATCTGTCGGTAAAAATCTGAGTGTGAGTAAAAAGCCGATCAAGGGACATATTTTAAGCCAGGCATATTTATCCCTGATCTTTAACCATACCACGAGCGAATATTTCCATGAAAAGGGCTGCGTATTTGGCCGATCTATCTATTCTGGAATGCCAGTTACGTTTGACCCGTTTGATAAGACTCATTTTTCCTACGGAGCCGTGATCGCGGGGCAGTCCGGATACGGAAAGTCGGCCACCGTGAAGCAGCTGTTTTCCAGACAGGTGGATTTCGGCGTGCATATTGCGAATATTGACTATGAACCTCTCCCTGGCGATGGAAAGAGAGGTGAGTATTCCATAGTGGCGGAAGCTGTAGGCGGAGTCAATTATCTGATCTCCAATTATTCCGACTCCCAACTTAATTTTTTCGAGATCAGCGATGAGTATGAATATAACCGGGCAACCGGAGAGGAGATACCAACGCTGTATCTGGAAGAAAAGATCGTGGACATGACGAATATCCTGATGGTACTGGCAACCAGTTTTACGACCAATGGCATGGTTGGTGAATTTGAGCCGACGGAATATTCCCGCATTAAATCCATTATTTCAAAAAATGTGCGGAAAATCTATGCTGACTGCGGCCTACGGGACAAGGATGCGGCGTCTCTTTATGAAACAGTACCGGCATCCGGCGGATCCTTTGGGTCAGGGAGGAGAAAAAAGCGGCTGCCCCAGATGCATGATTTTTACCGGGCCATATTACTGGATGCGCGGGAGAATACGGACAGCTTCAAAGAGAATGCGTTCTCCCTGCTGTTGGATATTTTTGAGGATCGTGTGCGGGAAATGTATTACTGTCCCCATTGCATGAAGGAATTTACAAGAGAAGAGCTGTCCACATTAAAAAGAACCGAGGGAGGTGTCCATATCTGTAATAATCATGAAGAAGGCAAGATCTATTATCTGCGGGAAATCCATGGGAGCCAGGCATACCTGGATTGCCAGTCCACGCTTTCTATTGATATGTCGCTGCCATTCCATAACTTCGATTTGTCGCAGATCACGGATGAGACGGAGCGCATCAATATGATCATGGTCGTACAGTCTTATATCGAGGAAAACTTTATCAAGAAAAACTCTACCAATCCGAATAAGGCAAAGAAACTCATTGTGTCTACGGATGAGGCACACCGTATCCTGAAATTTGAGGGAGCACGCATGTTTGAAAATGCTTTATACCGCGTGGCGCGTAAACGTCATACGGCTCCATGGCTGATCCTTCAGTCCGTAAAGGATTTTGCAAAATACCAGGATACAGAGGAGATCTTAAAGTCTACGGAGACCTTTATGCTGTTCCGTCATAACTACCTGGATGGGCAGTACATCAAAGATACCACGAACCTTAACCAGTCCCAGGTGGATACGGTACTCAATCTGGGCGGCACCTCTGAAGCGAAAAAATATGGTGAATTGTGTCTGGTTGATATTCCGACAAAGCGCGCGGTATTCATCCAGGCAGATTATTTAAAAGACAGTGAGTTTGATGTAGTGGAAACAGATGTAGAAAAGATCGCAGAGCACGCAAGGATGAAACAGGGGGCATGAAGCAGATGAAACATGTGCAGATCATCAACAGAAAAACAATCCGACTTCTGCTCCTTATATTTGTACTTACATTCTGCATGGCACCGGTATCTTCTTATGCGGATGGGCCGTGGACGGACCGGGCGGATCAGAGCATTTATGATTCCACCGGGGACGCACCTGATTCCAGTACACCGGACATGCTGGACGGAGGAATTTTTGCGGAACTGCTTGGGGAGTTCTGTATTGGAATTGGTGACGGGCTGAATTTTTTGCTGACTTCTTTTGGGTGTGACTTAAACGCGATCATATTTGGAAGAGTGGGAGGTGCCTCTGCCCGCACCGGGGATGTGGCGTTGTTTTCTTTTGACATGGGGACCGGCAACATATATGGCCTGGTGGGCATGGCCATGTATGGGTACCTACGGAACCTGGTTTTTACGCTTATGGTGCCAGTATTCTTATACTACCTGGTTGGTTTCCTCTACTCAAATGGCAATCCGCGGGTCAAGGAACGGCTGCTGGGCATGAGCAAACTATTTGTTGCCAGCAGCATCTGTTTTATTCTGTTCCCGCAGCTTTTAGAAATTGCTTTATACCTGAGAGATGCCATGCTCCATGCGATCATGACAGGAAGCCAGTCGCTGATCCTTAAGGTGGCTGACAGCGTCGGATCCGGCGTCAACATGGGGGATAATTCCTATGCCTTTTTCTTTGGCTCCGGAGGAGACTACAACCTGATCAGCCAGTTCCGTGCAATGGCAAAGCCCAATGGGAAAGTCGTATTTATCAATTCGATGTTATATGTAGGTGCGGTCGTTTATCAGGCGTACCTTGCAGTCTGCTATATTTCCGCGGCCGTCTGCATGGTGGTTTTGGTGCTGCTGTTCCCATTTGCTGCATTGTTTGAAATGGTCGAGCGGGGAACGATATCCAACTGGATGCGGCAGGTGCTGGGAATTTTGCTAAACCCTGTGATTGATTCCTGCCTGCTGCTCATTCCCATGTTTTTTATGATCATCGGGACGGCCCAGGAAAGTAAAGGTTATGCCCTGATCGCCCTCATTATCTGCGGCTGTATCATACCGGCGCGAGGCGTCATCCGTGGATTTTTACATATTGGAAATGGAATGGGAATGGAACTTGCCGGGTTTGGAACCATTATGGGGGCAACAAGCCTGATGCGGTCTATCGGAAGCGGAATTGGAGCGGCGGCCGGTGCGCTGGCCCATGCATCTGCGGATGCAAAATCCGATAAGATAAACGCGGATATGACGGATGACCTGGCAGATGTCCAGAAAAAGCAAGATCTGGAAGATATCAACAAAGGTGAGGCACTTCAGAGTGAAATGGAAGATATCATAGGAGAAAATCCGGATCTGGATATGGATGATGCGGAAACGTCCTTTGCTTTTGGCTATCAGCCCACACCGAAAGAGGAGATGCATGAAAAAAGCCCGCATGCCCAGGCTGCAGCGACCGCACAGAATATTGCCAGTGGTATTGATGCTCTTGGGCGCAAGAAGGATTCTTTAAATGAACATATCCGTTCCAATGATTCCAAAATCGCGTCCATTGGGGAAGAAATTGCCATGGATAATGAACAGATCGCGTCCATGAAGGCGGAAAAACAGGCGATCCAGGCGGAGCAGAATGAACAGAAAAAACGGGGGGATACCCCGTCGGCGGACGGATATGCGAGGATCCGGGAACTGGATCAGGGAATTGGTGAAGCGGAGCATTCACGCTCCGTACGTATGGAGGAACAGTCCAGGCTCCGCGGTGAGAATGCCCGGACAAAGGAAGAAATTGGACGTATTGATGCTTTATCGGCCAGGGCCCGGAGTGCGATTTCACCATCCAGAAGCAGTTTTGGAGGCGGTGTGAGCGGAATTGGAAATGGTATCTCGGAAGAAGAGCAGGAGATACTGGATCAATATGCGACCATTGATAATTTTGAGTCTCCGCAGTTTAAGAATATATCCCTGGAACGGAAAGCGGCGCTGTACCGGGAAAGAGCCGCAAAGACCAGGGTGAGAGGTGCGACAACCGCGGCAGGCACCATGGCCGGGATGACCTTTGGAGCAACGGCCGGGATGGCCATGACCGCATTCAGTTCTCCGGCAGCAAAGATGCAGATGACAGCCATAGGCGGCGCAATGGGCGCAAATGCCGGAGGTGTTTTAGGCGAAGTTCTGGCCGAACCGGTATATGAAGGCGGTGTCGAACTTGTAAGAATGGGAGGCCCTCTTCTGCAGAAAGGTGCAACGATCCTGAAAGACAAGGCAGAAGCCTACAGAAACAATCCGGAAGGACTGAATGTTTACGAAGAAGAACCGCAAAAAATGTTGGAAGTGAATGTACATTCCTCATCAAAGCCGACTGTTACGACCGTATCCCAGTCACAGGATAATAATCAGTCATCTGTAGAGACGGTTTCCGGGCCGGGATCAAAGGAACAGCCGTCTTACCAGTCAGATGTGGAAGCAGTAGGAAAAGATGCGGGAGTACAGTCTGGGCCACAGGTAACCTATGCAGACACGGTTTCGGATGAAGACGCGGCAATCATGCAGCAATTCTATGAGGCAGAAATCCAGAAGCCGGAATTTCGCAGAACCATTCACCATGCGTATACGGACAGCGCGGTGAGCGCAAGGCAGGTTTATTCAGGGCTTAAAAACAGCATGGTAAATGCCACAAAAGAGGAGCGTGCGGTTGCGAATGAGCAGATCATTGAAACAGCTTTTATGCAGTATACGAACACGATACTGGATAGTCTGGATGCTCCGGAGCGTGTGGATCAGATCGCATATCAGCAGGCAGTGGAAGACCGGCTGCGGGAAGACGAGCGTGGCCGGATGGAAAAATATTTAAGGAGTAAACATTTATTGTTTTAGCGGAGGAGTATGAACGTATTTACAAAAAGGACACAAAAGAGAAAACAGAAACGGTTGAAACGAAAAAGTCTGGAGACGGAACGGTTGAAAGCGCAGCATGGCCTGCAGGATTCAACGGATATCATCATTGTGGAGCATTCCAATACGCTTACTGTTATGATCCAGGCAGCCGGTCAGATTGTCCGGTTTCTTGCAGCCACTATTTTTGTCGGGTTCTGCCTGCTGGGGCTTGCGTCCGTATGTTTCCCGGGGCCGCGTAAAGAAATGGTGGAGATCGGGATCGCGCTGATCACACAGCTGCGG
>ENA-UPXB01001701-UPXB01001701.1-human-gut-metagenome-genome-assembly--contig:-NODE-1701-length-13850-cov-4.790242_pt1 | contig 13850 bp, 9 predicted proteins | sample MGYA00250055_ERZ773386 | MGnify/ENA primary metagenome ERZ773386 (study PRJEB29103, sample SAMN06111974) | human gut metagenome | biome: human gut; feature: ankylosing spondylitis patient; material... | reverse complement strand
TATTGCGCCTCTTCTATCGCACCACGATGAATCCGAACCGCCCTCATGGTTTCCTCTGCTCAGAGAGCCATTATGCACACAGACCGCAAAGTAAGAATTGGAATATGCGTAATACATTGCGGGAACTGCTTCTGTCTGCTGTAAGATTGGTGATTGATGTTCTCACAAGTCCAAGCATTTCAGTTGTACATGGCATGGTATCACTGACAGAGGCTTTTGGTGTAGCGAATACCTTAGCTTCTGATACAGAAAAAGAGTCCACTTCAGGAATATTCACACGAGCCCTGTCGAGGCACATGCCAATAAGGAAAAATGTTATTACAAATATGCAGCTTAACAGTCTTTTAAAGCTTTTCTTCATAAGAACATCTCCTTTCCAAAGTGAATCCCATCTGCTTTACTATATCATATTCAGCAGAGGGAATAAAGAGAAAATATATGTGAAAATGTATATTTTACAATGTTTGACAATCTAATGTGAAATAGGTAAAATACATATAAATATATGCATTTTGGAACATGAAAATGCATCGTGAATCAGGAGGAATTTAATATGGCATGTTTTATAGTACCAGGTACTGAAGCTATCGTTACAACAGCGATAACTAAGATTGTTGAAAAGAAAGAGAAGAAGGAAATATGTTCGTGCGAGACAGAAGGAGCTGTAGAAGCAGTTAAGGAAGAAAAGGTGCTTCCATTTTCAAGAAAGCTAAGATGGCTTAATAATATGCTTTGGGGAGGAACAGCTTTACTTGCATTCGAGCATGTATGGCATGGAGAAGTTACTCCTTTCTTTCCATTCTTAACAGCAGCAGGCAACGCTCAGGATGCTGTGCAGATGCTTAAAGAGATGGCAACTGCCGGTGTTGGCATGGCAGTGGTTGTTACAGCTGTGTGGGTCGGCATGGTTGCAATAGCTTCCGGAGTAGAAAAGAAAGCAGCTAAGGAAGCAGAAGTTAAAGGATTGGAGAGATAATTATGACATTACTTATAGCTGTATTTGCAGCGGTTATAACTACTATCATATGGTATACTAATGACAGGCGTTCGCAGTTAAAACTTGGAACACTTGCGCTTATGTACTGGGGTGCATCACTTATGTGGATGGTAGATGCAGTTGTGGAATATATTGAACTGGGGGCAGAGTATTTTACTCCGGCATCATCAGATATGCTTAATGACGCATTTTTGGGTTTATCAGTGGTAGCTTTTGGACTTATCATATGGATTGTCATACTTATGGTTAAAGATCCGCTTGGAGTAGTACGCAAGACTGTACTTAATAAGTAAAGAAGATTGTTGGGATATGGATTTTAAGAGAAAAGAACTTGCTAAAAATGCTAAGAAGAACTTAAAAAAACATTACTGGCTGTTAGTAGCAGTCTGCCTTTTTGCGGCTTTCATTGGCTCTGAATATACAGAGACGATGGAAGCCTTTAAAAGTTTAGGAACAGTTAACAATGAAATTCAGGGAGCAGCATCGGTTGAAGCAAATGTTGATACTGTCGCTAACAGTTCGGTTGTAAGTTCTGTGGTTCAGGCAATGGGCGCAGTAATCACGGGTGACGATGATTTTGGAAGGACGCAGTCTGATGCGAAGGTTTCTGAGGCCAAAGACAATGCAACCAAGGTATTGGGAAGAACAAGAGGTGTATTTGCATCAATAGTTAATGGCATAACATCTGGAGGAATTGTGTTTACATTTGTGGATTCACTATCATCAGTCATAAGTTCAAGAAGAGCAGTAGTGCTTATACTTCTTATAGCGGCACTTATGGTATATGTGTTTATAACATTTTTTATCAAGAAAACTTATCTTGTTATATCAAGAAGAATAGTGCTTGAAACGCGCACATATGATACTGTTCCACCTGGAAAGTTCATGTTTCTTCTCCGCGTAAAAAGGTGGATGAAGGCATCGTGGGTGCTTATTGTCAATAATGTATATGAAATATTATGGTCACTTACAATTGTGGGTATATTTGTGAAGCATTTTTCATACATGCTGGTGCCATATATTATCGCGGAGAATCCTGATATGAAGGCAAATGAGGCTATAACCTTATCAAGAAAGATGATGAAAGGCTACAAATGGAGGGCGTTTCTCTATGGAGTATCATTCATTGGCTGGACAGTGATTGGAATGGCAACATTAGGTGTTGTGGGGGTTCTGTTTGTGAATCCTTACAAAGCTGCATTTTATGCAGAATTCTATGCAAATGTAAGAGCAGTATATCTTGAAAAAGAACCAGAGGCGGTTCAGTGGCTTAATGATTCATATCTGTATGAAAGACCATCAGAAGAGCAGCTTAAAAATGTATATGCAGATGTATTTAAATTTATAGACAGCCCACAGCCACAGATTGATTTTGATGATTACCACAATTCGAGAATAGGAAGATTGAAGAAATTAAGAGTATTTTTAGCCAACACATTTGGCATAATACTTATTAACAGCAAGGCTGAGCTGGAATTTGAAGAAAAAAAGAAGGAAATGCTTCGTATGAGTAAGAATAAAGCAGAAGCAGTTGGAAAAGCCTATCCTGCCCGTCTTTTCAATCTTAAGGAACACAGAGTTGACCTTGAAAATACAGTGTATATGCGTAATTATTCAATACCATCGCTTATACTGATATTCTTTTCATTATGTTTTGTGGGATGGATATGGGAGGTTACGTTTCATCTGATATCGTCACATACATTTGTAAACAGAGGTGTTCTTCATGGACCATGGCTTCCTATATATGGTTCAGGTGGGATACTCATACTGATATGTCTTAAAAAATTAAGAAATAAGCCTGTTGTGGAATTCTTTGCATCAGTAGTTTTATGCGGATTTGTTGAATATTTTACATCGCTGTATCTGGAAATCAGCTGCGGAAGAAGATGGTGGAATTATAACGGGTATTTTCTTAACCTTAATGGAAGAATATGTGCTGAAGGTCTTTTAGTATTTGGACTTGGAGGAGTTGCAATCGTATATATTATTGCACCGCTTCTTGATAATTTCTTCAGAAAGATTAAACTGAGGGTTGTTGGTGCAGTGTGTGCGGCATTGATAGTTGCATTCATTGTGGATATGGTATATTCCAAAAAGAATCCTAATACAGGTAAAGGAATATCAACATTTAATGATAATACACCAGAATATATGCTGGCAGAAATGTATCAGGGGGCAGAGGACAGGTATGAGGATAGAATATCTTTTAATCAGAAATTTTAAATCAATCAGAGAACTTGAGATTAATGATATTGAAGATGTACTGATTCTTGTTGGCAGAAATAATGCAGGAAAGAGTGTGGTTCTTGACGCAATAAGAGCGGTTACCGGGGATTATGAAGTTTCATTAAGAGATTTCAATGATAACGAAGGTAATATAAGCATTACAGTTCGCATCAGTATTGAAGATGAGGATCTGGCTGTATTGTATCAGAAGGGACAGGTCAGTTCTTTTAAGCATTATGACTTGTGGTATAAGGATTTTTGCAATAAACTTCCATCGTTAAAGGATGGTATTCTTGAATTTGAATATGTATATAGCCGTGATGGTAAGATTAAGTACAGGGACGGAATTAAGAAGAACAATATTTATATAAAAACAGTCCTTCCCAGAATATTCTATGTTGACCACGAAAGACGTAAGTCATCAATTCAGGAAGATCTTATCATGCTGCAGGGTGGAACTGAATATGCAGACCTTAAAGATAACGTGTGTATATTTGATAAGCATAAGATGTGTAATCAGTGCTTTAATTGCATAGGAATTATTAACCGCAAGAAACCGGAACAGTTATCTTTATTAGAAACAGCGAGACTTATGCAGTATAAGCTGTTTAATTTTAATCTTGCTAATTTTGAGAACAAACTTAATGAAAAATTTAAGAACAATGGTGGCATTGGAGAAAGAATTCATTATCAGATTACATTTGATGCAGAAAAACTCATGCATGTTGATACAATTGTTCACAATGAAATGCGTGACATTGATGGGGATGTCAATGACCTTTCTGATGGACTGAACAGTATCTACATTTTGTCACTGCTTGAAACCTATGCGGAATATGGAAGTACTGTGCCATACATTATTCTGATTGAAGATCCGGAAATATATCTTCATCCTCAGTTACAGAAGATAGCAAGTGAAATTCTGTACAAGCTTTCAAGAAAGAATCAGGTTATATTCTGCACGCATTCACCGCAAATGTTATTTAACTTTACTACAAGACAGATTCGTCAGGTGATTAACGATAAAGATAATAATACAGTTGCTACTCCGGAGGCGGATATAGATGATATATTAGATGATCTTGGGTATGCTGCCAATGACCTTATGAATGTGAGCTTTGTATTTATAGTGGAAGGAAAACAGGACAGAAGCCGTCTGCCGCTACTTCTGGAGAAATATTATTCAGAAGTTATAGATGAGAATGGCAATCTCAATCGTATAGCAATAATTGCAACTAACAGTTGTACCAACATCAAGACTTATGCCAATCTGAAATATATAAATACATTATATCTTAAGGATGAGTTCCTTATGATAAGAGATGGAGATGGTAAGGATGCTGACCATTTAAGAGACCAGCTTACCAATTACTATAAGCAGCGTGCAAAGCAGGATTATGGCAATCTGCCAAGAGTAACAGACCGTAATGTGCTTATATTAAAATATTATTCATTTGAGAATTATTTTCTTGACCCTATGATAATGACTAAGATAGGCGTTATAAAAAGTGTAGACCAGTTCTATGATATATTATATGCCAAATATAAAGAATACCTGTACCGCCTTGTCAGCACTAAGAAAATGTTAGAAAAACTGAACATAACAATTGAGACAAGACAGGACATCATAGACAACATGGAGAATATCAGAAAATATGTCAGAGGACACAACCTGTATGACATATTCTACGGACGTTACAAGGGTGAGAAAGAAAATGCAATATTAAGAGCGTACATAGACGCAGCTCCAAGGGAGAATTTTGATGATATATTCGATGCAATTGATAATTTTGTGTACTTTAATAATCGTAGGAATGATTAAATTGGGTTATGGGCATGAGGGCGTACAACCGCCGAGGTACTTCTATATAGTGCATATCCTAATGAATTGCCGTATATAAAGTGAATAACAGCCGTGGCGTCTGTATATATGATATGTTCGATTTATTCCGAATCGTGTGTGAGTTAATGCCGTTATCTATAAAAGTTCAGTGCTGGAAATCTCGTTCAAGCGAGGCGCGTTTGATTTCCAGCACTGTAATAAACTCTATAGATGGCGGCATTTACTCACACTAGATGCAGGAATCCATGAGAACATATCATATATACAGATGCCACGGCGTCATGCACACTTATGAATACCAATATTTAGTTGGATGACTTCTTAATTAAATCAGAATACCAGTACGCAGAATCTTTTGGGATTCTCTGCTGGGTTTCGTAATCGACATAGATTAAGCCAAATCTTGGGTCGTAGCCGCTGTGCCATTCGAAATTATCTGTGAATGACCAGTGGAAGTAGCCGAGTATTGGGACACCGGCTTTGTAGGCTTTCTCAAGGTCTGTGAGATATCTTGTCAGAAAGTCGATACGGTTGCTGTCGTGGACTTTGCCATCAAGACTTATGATATCGTTGCAGGCAAGACCGTCTTCGAATATGTATATTGGAAGATTATACCGCTCATACATGTATCTTATACCATAATTCATAACTCCTGGAGTTACAGGCCAGCCAAGTGCTGTTCTTGGACTTCCAGGCTTTTTCTTTATATGTCCTGTGACACTTACCTCGTGACCGTTATATACATTGATTCCTAAGAAATCTATAGGCTGGTGCATCAGTTCTGAATCTCCGTCTTTAACGAATGGGAGTTCTTTATAATGTCCGATTTTTTCAAGACCTTTTTCAAGATGTAATCCTGTTCCTGCAATATCGGGGTACCTGCCAAGGCATGTCATATCGCAGAATATAGTGTGGTTAAATGTCATGTTTCCGGTAACAATCTTGAAACTTTCAGCTCTTGCAGCATCAATATCTTCATCACATTCACTTGCAGGAAAACACAAGTCGCCAGTGCTTGAAAAACCAGTCTTTATTGGCTGTTTTGCAACGGCACGCATTCTTGTGACAGCAAGACCGTGTGCAAGTGCAAGATGGTGTATGACTGACAGCACGCTGATGCAGTCCAGCTTCTTTCCGGGAGCATGAAGTCCATTCATATATCCAAGACCTGAGATTATCTGTGGTTCATTGATAGTTGCGATATTAACGACTCTGTCAGAAAAATGCTCACATATAAATTCTGCATAGTCAGCAAATATATAAGCTGTCTGTCTGTTCAGCCATCCGCCATTATCTTCAAGTGCCTGTGGCAGATCCCAGTGATAGAGTGTTATAAAAGGCTCAATACCATTTTCAAGACAACAGTTTACAATATTATCGTAGAAGTCAAGTCCGGCTTTGTTGAAATGCACATTGCCGTCTGAATCCTTTACAATGCCATCTGGAAAGATTCGTGTCCATGAAATTGAAAAGCGGTATGCCTGAATACCTAAGCTTTTCATAAGTACAATATCTTCACGATAGCGGTGATAGTGGTCGCAGGCTTCGTTACCATTCTCGTTGTGTGCGATATTTCCTGGCTTATTAGAAAATGTATCCCAGATAGAAACGCCTTTGCCGTCTTCGGTAAAGGCTCCCTCTATCTGATATGAACTTGAGGCAGTTCCCCATAAAAAGTTCTTATCAAACATAATTATTCTCCTTAAATATCAGATATTAACAATTACATTGAATTCTTTAGTGTCAGCATTGAAAGGCACTGTGTTTCCTGTAATTTCATTACCATTGACAATAAGAGAAGAAACTCTTTCGTGCTTATTGTTATTGATGGTAATGTTATAGACAGCATCTCTGAATTTTCTTGTAATTGTCAGATTCTTAATAGAATCCGGCAGACAAGGGTCAATGGTGAGTCCTCCAAATGAAGCTCTTACACCAAGTATATATTGAGAAATGCTTGTAAATGTCCATGCAGCAGTGCCTGTAAGCCAGCTGTTTTTGGCTTCACCAAATCTTGCTGCATCTTTGCCGGCAATCATCTGTGAATATACATAAGGTTCAGTCCTGTGTATCTCACTTATTTCTTCAAGGTATGCCGGACATATTTTCTTGTATGTTTCGAATGCTCTGTTTTTATCATCAACAACGGTTTCAGCAATAGATACCCACGGATTATTATGACAGAATATTCCGGCATTTTCTTTGTATCCAGGCGGATAAGAAGATACCTCGCCAAGTTCAAGATGATATGACCTGTAAGCTGGTTGTAAAATCATGATTCCATACTTGGTATCAAGAATTTTTTCTACTGAATCCATAGCTTTCTGTGCGAGTCCTTCTTTGACCCCTATACCTGCCATAACACAGAAGCCCTGTGGTTCAATGTATATCTGTCCTTCTTCACATTCATGTGAACCAACCTTACGGCTTTCGGCATCATATGCACGAAGGAACCATTCACCATCCCAGCCTGCATCAAGAACAGCTTTATACATGTCATCAACATGGGAACGTACAGCATTTTCTTCCTCTGTAAGACCTGCTATGTGGCATATGTCTGCATATTCATTGCCATATTTTACATACATTCCAGCGATAAATACCGACTCAGCAACAGGTCCTTCTGATGGTCCGGTAGTCTGGAAAGATTCACCCGGAGTAGAAGAGAAACAGTTTAAGTTAAGACAGTCATTCCAGTCAGCCCTTCCGATAAGTGGCAGCTTGTGCGGTCCAAGATGAGTGGTTGTATAATTGAAGGATCTTCTTAAATGTTCCATAAGTGGCTGTGCCTTACCTGTATCGCAGTCAAATGCTACCTTTTCATCAAGAATGCTGAAATCGCCGGTTTCTTTAAGATATGCAGCTGTTCCTGCAATAAGCCAGAGAGGATCATCGTTAAAGCCTGAACCAATATCAGAATTACCTTTCTTAGTTAATGGCTGATACTGGTGATAAGCACTTCCATCCTCAAACTGTGTAGCAGCAATATCAAGAATTCTCTGTCTTGCTGAATCAGGAATAAGATGTACGAAGCCAAGTAAATCCTGGCAGGAATCTCTAAATCCCATACCGCGTCCGGTTCCGGACTCATAATAGGAAGCTGATCTTGACATATTAAATGTTACCATGCACTGATACTGATTCCATATATTAACCATACGGCAGAGCTTCTTGTCTTCTGTGTCAACAATATAAGACGAGAGAAGATGAGTCCAGTAATTTTTTAAAGCAGCAAGAGCTGTATCAAATTTTGCCGGAGTGTTGTATTTTTCAAGAAGGGCATATGCAGGTTCTTTGTTAATGATTCCGAATGATTCCCACTTCTTATCATCAGGGTTCTCTGCATATCCTATAATGAATACATATTCTTTCTCTTCGCCCGGCTCAAGGTCGATATCGATTCTGAAAGATCCAACAGGTGACCATCCGCTTGCAATAGAATTATAAGATGTACCTTCTTTAACAGCTTTAGGCATTGCAGGACTTCCGTATGTACCTATGAAACTTTCTCTGCTTGTATCGAAACCGCTGGCAGCAGTGCTGACGGCATGAACAGCATAATGGTTACGCCGTTCACGGTATTCTGTCTTGTGATATATTGCTGACATGGCAGCGGTGCCAATATTAATCTCCGGCTGAACTTCAACTTCGCCTGTGCTGAAGTTACGCTGGAAGTTGTTGCAGTCATCAACTGCATTCCATAAACAGAATTCTATATAAGAATATACAGATAAATGTTTAGCAGCATTTCCTGTGTTCTTAATAGTAAGTTTATCAAGCTCGCAATTATCTCCGATAGGAACAAGAGCAGTCTGTGTAGCCTTGATGTCATTCTTAGATGAAGAAATAACTGTATATCCAAGTCCGTGACGACATGTATAATCCTCAACTGGTGTCTGGGATGGCTGCCATCCAGGATTCCATATGGTATCCTCATCTTTAATATAAATGTAGTGGCCGTTGTTATCTAAAGGAGAATTATTATAGCGATATCTTGTGAGTCGGAGCAGCTTGGCATCCTTATAGAAACAGTATCCTCCGCCAGTATTGCTCTTAAGACTGAAAAAATTCTCACAGCCTAAGTAATTAATCCATGGCAATGGAGTTTCTGGTGTGGTTATGACATATTCTTTATTGATGTCATCAAAAAAACCGAATTGCATATTATACCTCCTGTACACATATAATTTATAGAAAACGATTAAGTGCATTAAGGTACAAGTTCTAATATTGATTTTATAGTAATAAGTATATTTTAAGGCTTGGATTAAATCAATGATTATTTTGGATTTGAGCAAGAATTGGTAGAAATGCACAAAAAATACGATGATATATAGAAAAATAAGTAAAATTTATAAAAGTACTTGCATTTATATCTGATATGAGTTATAGTAAAGCTACGAAAACGATTAAGTAATGCATGAAAGGAATGAATCTATGGTATCTATGAAAGATGTTGCTGTAGAATGTGGTGTTTCAATTGCTACAGTAAGTAAAGCTCTCAATGACCATAGTGACATCAGTGAAGAGACACGCAGGAAAGTTAAAGAGGCAGCTAACAGACTTGGATATTATCCGAATTCAGCAGCCAGAGCACTTAAGACGAACCGTTCATATAACATAGGAGTTCTTCTTAATAATGGTCTTGCACATGAGTATTTCGCCGAGGTTCTTGAGAGTTTTAAGAATGAAGCAGAGAAGAAGGGGTATGATATTACATTTGTAAGCAATCACTCTAAGAAGATGACTTTCTACGAACACTGTTTATACAGAAATTTTGATGGCGTGCTTGTAGCTTGTGAGGATTTCAGCAATCCTGAAATCTATGAAATGGTTAACGGGAGATTACCAGTTGTGACCATCGACTACATTTTCAATGGCAGTACATCGGTCAATTCTAACAACGTGAAAGGGATGAGTGAATTAGTACGTTACGCGTACAGCAGGGGACACAGAAAGATAGCTTATATTTATGGAAATGTTGAATCAGAGGTTACGAAAGAGCGTCTGGCAGCCTTTTATAAGACAATGGATGAATTAGGGGTAGAAGTTCCAGATGAATACATTAAAGAATCAACCTATCTTGATTCAATAAAAGCTGAGAAGCTTACATATGAGCTGTTAAAATTAAAGGAACCGCCAACATGTATTTTTTATCCGGATGATTTATCTGTGGTTGGAGGAAAGAATGCTATTAAGAATATGAAATTGCATAGTCCGAAGGATGTGTCTGTTGCAGGTTACGATGGAACAAGATTCTCGCAGATGTTAAATCCTAAGATTACAACAATTTGTCAGAATACCAGGGAAATCGGCAGGATTGCCGCAGATGAGCTTATAAGTGCTATAGAGAATCCCAGGGCAACGATAGTAAAGAGGGTTGTTGTAGATGCGGAACTAATCGAAGGGGAAACAATAAGAAAGATAGGAAACTAAAGGTGTCGTCTAAGATTTATGGAGGGTTTTTTATGAAAAAGAGATTATTAAGTCTGGCACTTGGTACAATGATGGTGCTTTCCACATTAGCAGGTTGTGGATCAAAGGATGGTGGTTCGGCAACAGTTAATACTAAGCCTGAGGAACAGGGTAAGGTACTTAACATTTACTGCTGGAACGAAGAGTTTAAGAGCAGATTTGAAGGATATTATAAGAATGTTCCTTCAGATGTTAAGGTAAATTGGGTAATTACTCCTAACGAAAACAACGCTTATCAGAATGCTCTTGATGCTGCATTATTAAAGCAGAAGGATGCAGCAGCAGATGATAAGATTGATATGTTCCTTATCGAAGCTGATTATGCTTTAAAGTATGTTAATAGTGATTACACACTTGATGTAAAAGATGTAGGCCTTACAGATGATGACCTTAAGGATATGTATCAGTACACAAAGGATATTGCAACTGACAGCAAAGGAAAACTTAAGGCTACAACATGGCAGGCAACTCCGGGACTCTTTGCTTACAGACGTTCTATTGCTAAGGATGTTCTTGGAACAGATGATCCGGATAAGGTTCAGGAAGCACTTTCAACCTGGGATAAGTTTGATAAGGTAGCTGAACAGGCTGCTGCTAAGGGTTACAAGATGCTTTCAGGTTATGATGATTCATACAGAGTATTCTCTAACAATGTATCAGCTCCTTGGGTTGATTCTAATAACAAGATTGTTATTGATGATAACATTATGAAGTGGGTTGATCAGACTAAGAAATATACAGATAAGGGCTATAATAATAAGTCATCTCTTTGGGATTCAACATGGGCAGCAGATCAGGGACCTTCTGGTAAGGTATTCGGATTCTTCTACTCAACATGGGGAATTAACTTTACACTTTTAGGTAACTCACTTGCTACTCCTGTTAAGGAAGGTGGTAAGGAAGAAGTTGGTAACGGTATCTACGGCGACTATGCAGTATGTGAAGGTCCACAGAGCTACTACTGGGGTGGTACATGGATCTGTGCAGCAGCAGGAACAGATAACGCTAACCTTGTAAAAGATGTTATGAAGACACTTTGCTGTGATAAGGCTACAATGAAGAAGATTACAGAAGATACTCAGGATTATACTAATACAACATCAGGTATGAATGAAATCGCTAGCAGTAACTTCAAGTCAGATTTCCTTGGTGGTCAGAATCATATCAAGTTATTTGCTAAGTCAGCTCCTAAGATCAGCATGAAGAACATTTCTTCTTATGACCAGGGTCTTAACGAAGAATTCCAGAAGGCTATGAAGGATTACTTCGATGGCAATGTAACTAAGGATAAGGCTCTTGATAACTTCTATAAAGCAGCTATTGAGAAATATCCAAACCTTTCAAAGTAATTAGTAATTGCTAGTCATTAAGGCACAGTCATTATAATAAGTATGTTATATGGCTGTGCCTTTTTATATGGCAGGAATGGAGATATGTATGAATAAAAAGAAGAAAAAGTTTGTAAGCTATGCAAAATGGGGATACATATTTCTTATACCGTTCTTTGCAGTATATATTGTGTTTTCATTAATACCACTGATATCTACATTTTATAATAGTTTTTTTGAGAACTATATGGTTGGACTTATGCAGGTCGGACCTAAGTTCGTTGGATTTGACAATTACAAGGCCATACTGTTTAACGGTGATACATTGCTCTATCTGAAGAATACAATGATAATGTGGCTGATGGGATTTATTCCCCAGATTCTTATATCATTGCTTCTGGCGTCATGGTTTACAGATCTTAGATTAAGATTAAAATGTACAGGATTTTTCAAAACTATAATCTATATGCCTAATTTGATTATGGCATCTGCATTTGCCATGTTATTCTACGCAATATTTGCAGATCAGGGACCAATCAATAACATGCTTAACAGTATGGGATTGCCTACATATAGATTCCTTGCGGAGGTAGCAGGAGCGAGAGGACTGATTGCTCTTATGAACTTCCTTATGTGGTTCGGTAATACAACTATAATTCTGATGGCTGCCATCATGGGTGTTGACCCTTGTCTTTTTGAAGCGGCAAGAATTGATGGTGCTAATTCCAGACAGATATTTGGAAAGATTACACTTCCGCTTATTAAGCCTATTCTGGCATACACACTTATCACATCGTTGATTGGTGGTATCCAGATGTTTGATGTTCCTCAGATTCTTACTAATGGTAATGGTAATCCGGATAGAACAAGTATGACGGTTATCATGTATCTTAATAAGCATCTTTATAGTAAGAATTATGGTATGGCAGGTGCGCTTTCAGTTATTCTGTTTATTGTAACAGCAGTACTTAGTATATTTGTATTTAATTATATAACAAAGGATATGGAAGCAGCAGGAATCAGAAAAGCTAAGAAGAAAAAAGCAAAGGAGGCGAAGTAATATGAGTAATTCAGGTAAAGCCTCTGCAAGTGCTGACATTAAAGGCACTAATGCTGGAGTGAAAGACAGGATAATACTTACAACAGAGAGAGTGCTATGTTATATCGTACTTATTCTTATAACATTTTTGTGCCTTTTCTCATTCTATGTACTTATTATTAATACAACAAGATCACACCCTGATATCCAGAAAGGATTCTCGTTCCTTCCGGGAAAGTCGTTTATAGTCAACATGAAGAATGTTCTTGCTAATGAGAATATTCCTGTTATAAAGGGTATGTTTAACAGTTTGTTTGTTGCGGCATGTTCAGCAGTTCTGTCAGTGTATTTCTCAGCACTTACAGCATTTGCTATTCATGCATATAACTTCAGATTAAAGAAGTTTGCATTTACATTCATTCTTCTTGTAATGATGGTACCAACACAGGTATCAGCACTTGGATTTGTTAAGATGATGGGAGACTGGAATCTTCTTAATTCTTACATACCGCTTATTGTACCTTCAGTTGCAGCACCTGTAGTATTCTTCTTTATTAAGCAGTATATGGACAGTGTGCTTCCAATGGAACTTATTGAGGCAGCGAGAATTGATGGCGCAAGAGAGTTCAGAATATTTAACCAGATTGTTCTGCCTCTTATGAAGCCGGCTCTGGCTGTTCAGATGATATTTACTTTCGTATCATCATGGAATAATTATTTTATACCTTCACTCCTTATTAACAAGGCAAGTAAGAAAACCCTTCCTCTGTTAATAGCACAGCTTCGTAGTGCGGATTTCCTGAAGTTTGATATGGGTCAGGTATATATGATGATAGCATTTGCTATTGTTCCGGTAATTATAGTATATATCTGTCTTTCAAAGTTCATTGTAAGAGGTGTTACACTTGGTGGTGTTAAAGGTTAGATATGCTTTTAGAT
>ENA-UPXB01001699-UPXB01001699.1-human-gut-metagenome-genome-assembly--contig:-NODE-1699-length-13856-cov-3.419334_pt1 | contig 13856 bp, 10 predicted proteins | sample MGYA00250055_ERZ773386 | MGnify/ENA primary metagenome ERZ773386 (study PRJEB29103, sample SAMN06111974) | human gut metagenome | biome: human gut; feature: ankylosing spondylitis patient; material... | reverse complement strand
TTTACATATTTTGTTCCAATCACAGGTATGGAAGAACAGCTTTGCCAGGCACTTACAGGTGCATCCCAGCATCTGACCTTATAAATCGCCTTAACAGAATTGAGGGCCAAATAAGAGGAATTAAGCGTATGCTTGAGGAAGATGCGTATTGCACGGATATCATTACTCAGGTTGCGGCGGCTAATGCGGCGCTTAATTCATTTAATAAAGAGCTTCTTTCAACGCATATAAAGACTTGCGTTACAGATGATATTAAGGCAGGCAAAACCGAAACGGTTGATGACCTTTTAAAAACTCTTCAAAAATTAATGAAATAGTTTTGAGGTGATTTTTTTGACGCAATATAATGTAACGGGTATGAGCTGTGCCGCTTGCAGTGCAAGGGTTGAAAAGGCGGTTAATGCTGTTGACGGTGTAACAAGCTGTGCTGTGAGCCTGCTTACCAATTCAATGGGTGTTGAGGGAACGGCAAGCAGTGAAGCAATAGTTGCCGCTGTTGAAAAGGCAGGCTACGGTGCAAGCCTTAAGGGTAACGACAAAAAGGCTGAGAGTGTATCGAGTGATGAACTTAAGGACACCGAAACGCCCAAAATAAGAAACAGACTTATTTGGTCGGTAATATTCCTTATCCCGCTTATGTATATTTCAATGGGGCATACGATGTGGGGCTGGAAACTGCTGTCATTTATGGAAAATAATCATATCGCAATGGGATTGGCTCAGCTTTTGCTTGCAGTAATTATTATGGTTATTAACCAAAAATTCTTCATAAACGGATTTAAAGGTATAATTCATAAAAGCCCTAATATGGATACACTTGTTGCGCTTGGCTCTGCCGCTTCGTTTGGCTACAGCACGGTTATTCTTTTTCTTATGACTTCTGCTCAGCTTGCAGGCGACAGCGAAAAAGTGATGAGCCTTATGCATGAGTTTTATTTTGAGTCGGCGGCAATGATATTAACTCTTATTACCGTGGGCAAAATGCTTGAAGCATATTCAAAGGGCAAAACGACGGATGCGCTCAAATCTCTTATGAATTTAGCGCCGAAGAATGCAACTCTTATCAAAGACGGTAAGGAAATTGTTGTTGCGGTGGCTGACGTTAAGATTAATGATATTTTTGTTGTAAAACCCGGCGAAAGTGTTCCTGTTGACGCAGTAATTATTGAGGGAGAAACGGCTGTTGACGAGTCTGCACTTACAGGTGAGAGTATTCCTGTTGATAAGGCTGTCGGCGATAAGGTATCGGGCGCAACTATTAATCAGTCGGGCTATATCAAGTGCCGTGCAATTGCTGTCGGCGAGGATACAACACTTTCGCAAATTATTAAAATGGTGAGTGACGCAGCCGCCACAAAAGCGCCGATTGCAAAGATTGCAGATAAGGTATCGGGTGTGTTCGTGCCTTGTGTAATAGGTGTTGCGCTTGTTGCACTTTGCGTTTGGCTTTTTGCAGGTCAAAGCTTCGGCTATGCGCTTGCACGCAGTATTTCCGTTCTTGTAATAAGCTGCCCGTGTGCTCTCGGACTTGCAACCCCTGTTGCGGTTATGGTTGGCAACGGTAAGGCAGCCAAGTCGGGTATTCTTTTCAAAACTGCGGCTTCGCTTGAGGAAACAGGCAGAGTCCAGATTGTTGCTCTTGATAAAACGGGCACAATCACCAAAGGCGAGCCTAAGGTTACGGATGTTATTGCATTTGTGGGCGAAAATGAATTTTTGTCGCTTGCTTATTCTATAGAAAAAAAGAGCGAGCATCCGCTTGCAAAGGCAGTTTGTGAATATGCAAAACAAAAAAATGCTAAGTGCTTTGATACAACTTCTTTTAAGGCGCTTGCAGGCAACGGCTTGTCGGCAAATGTTGACGGCAAAACTGTTGTAGGCGGAAGTATGAAATTTATTTCAAGTAAAATTTCTGTTGATGATAATATCAAAAATAAGGCAGAAGAACTTGCTCAAAACGGCAAAACACCGCTTTTGTTTATGGGGGATAATAAGCTTCTCGGTATAATTGCAGTTGCCGACGTTATTAAAGAGGACAGTCCTAAGGCTATTAAAGAACTTCAAAATATGGGTATTCGTGTTGTTATGCTGACGGGTGATAACGAAAAAACCGCAAAGGCTATCGGCAAGCAGGTCGGTGTTGATACCGTTATCTCCGACGTGCTCCCTGACGGCAAGGAAAGCGTTATTAAAGAGCTTATGGCCTACGGCAAGGTAGCAATGGTTGGCGACGGAATAAACGATGCACCGGCGCTTACACGTGCCGATGTGGGTATCGCAATCGGTGCAGGTACCGACGTTGCGGTAGATGCGGCAGACGTTGTGCTTATGAACAGTAAGCTTACCGATGTGTCGGGTGCAATCAGGCTAAGCAGAAAAACACTTACCAATATCCACGAAAATCTTTTCTGGGCATTTATTTATAATATTATCGGTATTCCGCTTGCAGCAGGTGTGTGGATTCCGATATTCGGCTGGACTCTTAATCCTATGTTCGGTGCGGCGGCAATGAGCCTTTCAAGCTTTTGTGTTGTTACTAATGCGCTCAGGCTTAATCTTGTAAAAGTTCATTCGCCGAAGCGTGACAAAAAGAAAAAGCCGGTTGATATTAAGCTTAATATCACCGCTCAAAATAAGGAGGAAAAAATTATGACAAAAACTATTAAGATTGAGGGAATGATGTGCCCTCATTGCGAGGCTGCCGTTAAAAAAGCACTTGAGGCAATCGACGGCGTTAAAGAAGCAAGCGCAAGCCACGAAAAATGCGAGGCAGAAGTTATGCTTGATAAGGACGTTGATTTATCCGTTCTTGAAAAAGCTGTTACCGATGCAGGATATAAGGTAATAAAATAAAGATAAATAAAATAAAGACAAATAAAAGCTCAACGGCTGTCACTTTTTTGCGTGGCAGCCGTTTTTTTATAGCTTATTTTCTTCTTCATATTCCTTTGAGTATTCAACGTTTTGCGTGTCGGGGATAGGTACTCCCATCTCCGTTTTTCTGTCAGGTTGAACGGTTGGATTTGTTATGGAAGTTAAATATTTATTCGTCAAATCCGTATCTTTGCTTAATTGATATTTTTTCTTGTTTACAAAAGCTCGCTGATTATTAAATTAGAAACAAGCATTCCCTCGCTTGTAAGCGCAATTTTGTTTTCACTTTCTTTCATAAGCCCCATTTTTACAAAGCGTGAAAAGTCTTTTTTTATAAGCGATTTATCAATTCCGCAATTTAGCCTTAAGCCGAGCATAATTCGTTCTTCCTCAATATCAACCTCTCCTTCACTTTTAAGCGACCAATCGGTATCATAATAAAATCTTTTGCCGTGCCAAAGGGAGTGTGCGCTTTTGCCTAAGCCTAAATAATCGTCTAAAATCCAATATTTTGTATTGTGTTTACTTTCAAACGACGGCTTAGAAAAATTGCTTATTTCATATTGATTAAAGCCGAGAGCTTCAAGGGATTTTATTGTTTTTAAATACATTTCGCAAACCGTGTCCTCGTCGGGAAGGTTGAGCCTGTCCTTTAGGTCAAAAAATTTTGTGCCCTTTTCAATTTTAAGCATATATGCGCTTATGTGGGTAACATTCATTTTGTCGATAAATTCAAAAGTTTCATCAAGAGAGGAGAGGGTTTGCTTGGGAGTGCCGAGCATAACGTCAAGGCTTATGTTACTTATTCCTGCTTTTTTAGCGTCGTTAACAGCCTTTGCAACTTCCGTTTGCCCTGCGCTTCTTCCAAGTGCAAAGCGTTCTTCGTTTCTTGCGCTTTGCATACCTATGCTTACTCTGTTTATTCCGCATTTTGCATAGGTGTAAAAATCTTTTTCAAGGTTTATTGACGGGTTACATTCAATCGTTATTTCGGAATTTTTATCTATATCAAAACGATTTTTTGCAGATGTCAAAATTTTGGCGATTAATTCACTTTCTAAAATCGACGGAGTACCGCCGCCGAAATAAACTGTGTCAAATTCGCCTGAATAATCAGCCATTGTTTTGATTAATTCGTCGGCGTATTTTTCGCTAAGCGCCTTGTCATATTTTACGCTGTAAAAATCGCAATAAGGACATTTCGATTTGCAAAAAGGGATATGAATATATAAACCTGCTTTGTTGTTCATCTAATCACCTAAAAAATATGGGCAAGCACTGCTCGCCCATAAAATATTTTTGTATAAAATTTATTCGTCTGCCTCTGTTGAAAGAAGAACACGGTCGTTGTCAAATTCTTCTCCGCCGGAGGTAACCTTAAATTTTGCAAGAAGGTCAGCGGTAGTAAGATTTTTCTTTTCCTCGCCCGATACGTCATAAATAATTTTGCCCTCGTTCATCATAATAAGACGATTGCCTATATTTATAGCATCCTTCATATTGTGAGTAATCATAATTGTTGTAAGATTATCCCTTGCAACAATTTTTTCCGTAAGGTCAAGCACCTTTTTAGCTGTCTTAGGGTCAAGTGCCGCCGTGTGTTCATCAAGGAGCAAAATTTTAGGCTTTTTAAGGGTTGCCATAAGAAGCGTAACAGCCTGCCTTTGACCGCCTGAAAGAAGCCCTACTTTAGATGTAAGCCTTGTTTCAAGTCCTAAATCAAGGCTTTTAAGAACTTCAACATATTCTTCTTTTTCTTTTTTTGTAACGCCGAATGCCAAGCCTCTGTGATTGCCTCTTCTCTTTGCAAGAGCAAGATTTTCAAGAATTTGCATATCGGCGGCTGTACCGTTCATAGGGTCTTGGAAAACCCTGCCGATATATTTGGCTCTTTTATGCTCAGGAAGCTTTGTGACGTCGATACCGTCAACCGTAATAGTTCCGCAATCAACGGGGTAAACACCTGCAATCATATTAAGCATAGTTGATTTGCCTGCGCCGTTGCCGCCGATAACCGTAACGAAATCGCCTTCGTTGAGAACTAAATCAATGCCACGAAGAGCCTTTTTTTCATTAATTGTGTTAGGATTAAACGTTTTATAAACATTTTTAATTTCAAGCATTATTTGTTGCCCTCCTTTATCTTGATATGCTTTTGAGCATATTGCCCTTTAAGATAAGGGATACCGAGGAATAAGCCAACAATAGCAGCGGTAAGAAGCTTGAGGTCATCGGTATTAAGACCGAGGCTGATAACAAACTGCATTACAACATAGTAAATAATTCCGCCGAATGCAACTGCAAGAAGCCTGAGCGCAAAGTTTTTAAATATTTTGCCAAAGATAACCTCGCCTATAATAACTGCGGCAAGACCGATAACGATAGCGCCTCTGCCCATATTGACGTCTGCGAAGCCCTGATATTGCGAAAGAAGCCCGCCTGCAAGAGCAACAAGACCGTTTGAAAGTACAAGCGCAACAATTTTTGTTAAATTAATATTGATACCGTTTGCACGAGCCATATTTTGGTTACAGCCGGTAGCACGGATTGAATGACCGAGTTCGGTATCAAAAAACCAATAAAGAATTGCGATAATGGCAACAACAAAGATTGCCACTATAATAATAGCCTTCGTAATATCAGTCATACTTGCAAGCACGTGATATTTATAAATTGAAAGCGCCTGATTTGATTTGCCGAGTATTCTTAAATTTATTGAATAAAGTGCAAGCTGAGTTAAAATACCTGCAAGAATAGGCGGTATGCCGAGCAGGGTGTTAAGCACGCCTGTAACAAGACCTGCCATACAGCCTGCAAGAAAAGCAAACAAAAGCGCAACCCAAACATTCATTCCGTTCATCATTGATATAACTAAAACCGCACCGCCTGTTGCAAGCGTGCCGTCGACAGTTAGGTCGGCAAAATCAAGCACTCTAAAAGTGATGTAAACGCCGATTGCCATTATGCCCCAAATAAGACCGAGTCCTACTGCACCGGGAATGGCACTGATAAAAGCTCCCATAATTTTATATACCTTTCAATTAAAAGTAATTTAAAGAGCAACAAGTAGAAACTTATTGCTCTTTATTAATTTGACACTATTATACTTTAAACCGTTAAATTAGTCAATAGGCTGTTAGTTATTTTGCGTCGCTGAAATTATATGCTTTGTAATTATCCGGAACGTTAGCCTTGAATGCCTTTGCCTGATCCTCGTTGTAGTAGTATGTAAGCTCGTCTGACTGCTGAACGTTCATTGTTGCAGGGTCTGTACCCTTTGTAAGAATTTCGTATGCCATTGCGCCGGCTTTTTGACCGAGGTTGTAGAATGAAATTGAAAGAGTTGCAACTGCGTTTGTTGATTTGAAGATACCTTCCTCACCTGCAATGATAGGTGTTTTTGCAGCCTTGCATGCTGCGTCAATTACACTGCCGTTATCAGCTGCCGTGTTATCTGTAGGAACGTAAATAACGTCTGATTCGCTTGCAGCTTTTTTAGCAACAGTTGCAATGTCGTTTGAGTCTGCAAATGAATAGAATGTGCAGCTGACACCCTTCTTTTCAAGTGCTTTTTTAACACCGTCAACCTGATACTGCGAGTTAGCCTCTGCTGAACAGTAGAGTGCTCCTACCTTCTTGGTGTTAGGGAAAAGGTCAAGAATCATCTGTGCCTGGTCTGCAAGAGGAGCAAGGTCAGATGTGCCCGTAATGTTAATTCCTGTCGGGTCTGTAGGATTCATTTTAATGTCAAGCGCTGTTCCGTAATCGGTTACGGCTGTGCCGACTACAGGAGTTTTGCTTGCAGCTGTTGCTGTAGCGGCAGCCTGAAGCGCCGGTGTTGCGTTTGCTAAAATAAGGTCGTAATTTGATGATACAAATTTATTTACGATTGTAGCACAGTTTGCAGAATCGTTGGATGCGTTTTGATAGTCAAAGTTGATTGTCTTTCCGTCAGCCTTTGCAAGCTCATTGAGCTTATCCTTAAAGCCTTTTGTTGCGCTGTCAAGTGCGGTATGCTGTGTAAGCTGGCAAATACCTACATTATATGTATTTTTATTTGTTGTATCGCTTTTGTCTGAATTTGATGAGCAACCTGCAAATACACTGCCGACCATGAGTGCCGAAAGTGCTACAGCCGCAATTTTTTTAACTGTCTTGTTCATAAAATATTTTTCCTCTCTGATTTGAAATACTTTAGCACCTAAAAGTGTTAAAGTTTATGTTGATAGTTTAGCACCTAAAAGCGCTAAAGTCAATAGGGAGAATGTTTTTTGTTCAAGTGTAACAAAAAGAAGGCGACATTTTAGTGCATAGTGCATAGTTGCCTTTTAAAATAAAAAAGCAGCATCAAATTTTGATACTGCTTTTGGCGTCCCGGAAGGGAGATATTATTTTACCGAAACATTCAACTTACGCAAATCCGTAGAAACAAGCTTGATTTCAGGCTCAAATTTTACATTACCCTTATTATTTACAACAACATCAACATTTTCGTTATCGCAATTTACATCAAACTCTAATTTTACGCAGTTGTTTTTTAAGTATTCAAAGGACTCGCCGTCATCATTAAAATAACGGGCTGTAAATTTGCCGTTTTTAACAGGATAAACGGTAAAAACGACTTTTTCTGCGGATTTGTATGAGCACTCGCCCTCATCAACGGGAAAAACAGAGCCGCAACGAATAAAATAAGGCACAGGCTTATCTGACGGCAAATCGACCTTTACCGTGCTTGCGCCGCAATAAAGCTTTCCTGTTTCATTCAGATACCAATCGTCGCCCTTTGGCAGGTAAACAGACACCTGAGTTACACCCTTGTCAAGCACGCACTTTGCCAAAACATCTCTGCCAAGCATAAACGCATCGGTATTTACGTCAATATTTTCATCATTGTAATAAATATAAGGCGGAGCTTGCACGGGGACATCATTTTCCACGCTGTTATAAGCACAATTATATAAATAAGGTATCAGGCTTTTGCGTTGTCTTAAAATCGCTTTTGCGCCGCACAAGCCGCTTTCATAGCTCCACGGCATAGTAGCAGAGCCGTCGCCGTTCCAAGAATGAATTGTAAAGCGTGGCTCAAAAACGCCGTGCTGCATCCATCTTAAAAGCAATTCTTCGCAAGGCATTTCACCTGAAAAGCCTCCCAAATCGTGACCGTAAAAATAAAAGCCTGAAAGGGACATTGTCATTCCCACATAATGGCAAAAACGCAAATCGTGAAACGAAGTAAAATTGTCGCCGGACCAGGTTTGCGCCAAGCGTCTTACACCGCTGTTTCCGCTTCTCGTAGATAAAAACGGACGCTTTTTGGGATATTTTTTCATTTGCGCCTTGTACGAAGATAATACCATTAAATAAGTTAATATCGGACGAATTCTGCACGCAGAAACTTTTTCGTCAAAGCCTGCGGCAACAGCGTCAGTTGCCTTAATATCAAACTCGTTATTATCATTCCATGTAGCATCAATTCCGAAATCAAGCAGCTTTTCGGTTACCTGACTGCCCCAAAAATCGAAGGCGTCGGAATTTGTAAAGTCCAAATAACTGCCCACGCCGTCCCAAAACTGCGTTACAAAGGGTGTTCCATCTGCATTTTTAACAAAAAATCCTTTTTCCGCCAACTCATCATACATTGGATGCGAGGTCAAAAAAGCAGGCTTAATATTCGGAATTAAATGTATTCCTGCATTATTGTAATCGGCAACGAATTTTTCAGGATCGGGGAACTTATCGTAATTCCAATTAAAAACGCAACGCAAATTTCCTATTGAAGTATATCCCGATGAAAGATAAAATCCGCCGCAGCTCAAATCAAGGTCTTTAATTTTATCCAAAAAGCCCTGCATCTGATTTTGTGCGTCAGGCGCATCGGTATATGCCATTGTACTGCCGCAATAATCGAAACTCCACTTAGGCGGAAAAGCCTGCTTGCCGCACAAGCGAGCATATTGCTGTAAAACAGAAAGCTTGCTTCCGAAAAAAACATAATAAACCAAGCAATCGTCATCCGTCTTAAAATACTTGAAATGGCAGTAATAATTATTGATTTCCCTGCCCAAATCAACAAAAGAGGTGTCTGTTGTATCGTAATAAATACCGTAAGCACCAACAGAATTTTCGCAAATATAAAACGGAACGTGCTTGTACAGAGGATCTGTTTTTTCTGCGTCAAAGCCCATACTGTCCGCCGTTTCAACACGGTAAACCTGACCTGCTTTATTTATCAGGCCGCTTTTGTCGCCAAGTCCGAAAATATGCTCGTCATCTTCTCTGGTAATATAATGATAAGACCCGTTGCCGAATTCGCCTTCAAAATTATAGGCAAGCGGCGCTCTGTCTGCAAACAAAAGCTTTGACTCTTTACTGTAAGACAAAATAAAATTATTCAAATCGAGGTCAACGTTAACGCCGCAATCAAGAACAAATTTCTCTTTATTTTCAAATTTTTCAACAACAGGCGCAACACAGTCAAATCCGTCCACGGATAATCTGCTTCTGCCGAGAGAGGATAGGTTATTATTCGGATTTACGGTAAAGGTCGGCAGCATTTCGGCGTTATCGTTAAAAACAGCCACACGCAAAGCACTGCCGCTTATGAAATCAATGTTGATATTAACGTTATCGCACTTATATTCACGGTGCGTTTCGTTTTCGTTTGTAAGCTTAAAAATATGATTAAATCTCATTATATTGATGCTCCGCCAATAAATGTATTTTTCAAAAGCTGTGGGATGTTCCAATGTGCCGGCCTTGTGTTTTCACAAAAAGTCATAACCTTAGCCGTGCCGGGCTTCCACACCGGTATTTCATTGCAATTGGGATTTCCGTTTTTTGCAAAAGCAATAAAGGATTTTGCAAGCTGATTTGAAATTTCGTAATCAACAGCCTCAAAAGGCCGCCAATTTTTATCAAGAGTTGAAAAAGCATAAAGCAAATCGCTTGCATGCCAAGCACCCTTTTCATCGCCCGGCAAGCTGCGTGCAAAATAATAAATATAGCAATCGCTGTTTTTATCACAGGAAACCCATTTTTTATCGACAGCCTGCAAAACGGCAGGCACCATATCATTTTTTGTAATACCTATAATTTTAGGCATTTGAGGAATTGTCCTGTTGTTAAAATTTGACTGTGTAATTATTTTTCCGTCGCAAACCGGCAGGGTGTAAAGCATACTTTTGAGCTTATCCTCCTTGCACGCCTTATCCCAAGCACGATAAAGCACCTCTTTATCCGCTTTTTTCAACTCGGCTATACTTTTACATCCTGCATTTTCAACAATCTTTTCCCAAAAAGCTCTTGTTTTTTCAGGGGTCAGGGGTTTTGCGAGGAAACGCTGTAAACCGCCGCCACTCATCATTATCGCTGCGGAAAACCAACCTTTGCAAAGCGGATTTGAAAGATGAATGTCAACGCTCATAGCCCCTGCGCTTTGACCTGAAAGCACAATATTATTCGGATTTCCGCCGAAAGCTTCAATATTTTCCCTAACCCATTTAATTGCGGCATATTGGTCAAAAAGTCCGAAATTACCGCAAACTCCGTTTTCATCGGTTAAATCAGGGTGTGAGCAAAAGCCGAAGGCATTAAGCCTGTAATTCATCGCAACGAAAATCACGCCGTTTTTTGCAAAATTTTCGCCGTTGATATGCGCCTCGTTTGAGCTTCCGCCTGTAAAGCTGCCGCCGTGAATAAAAATTAAAACAGGACAGTTTTTAGCCTCTTTAGGCACATATATATTCAAAAATTGGCAATCCTCGCTGTATGTAAACGCCAAACCGTCTCTGAATTCATAATGATAAAAAGGGTTAACTGTTGCATCATCATCAAACCCACGGTGCTGATACGAGCACTCCTTAAAGCAAGTTGCATCAAAAACACCCTGCCACTTTTCAATCACCTGAGGATATTCCCAACGCTTGGCATTTGCGTACTTTATGCCCCTGAATTCAAAGCAGTTTTCACCGTCTATGCCTTGAATTTTTCCGCATTTTGTTTGAAATTCGACTGTTTTCATAAAATTATGCCCCTAAGTATATCAATCGTTTTTATTGCCGTAAAGCTGCTTGTGCAAATTCTCGATTTCCGATTTGCCCAGCTTGTAGCAAAAAGTCGTCAAAATAAACATAAGCAAAAGAATAACCGACGGTACTATTGTTGCCGCATCAAACATTTTCGTTAAAACCTGCTGCGATTGTACGGCTTGCGTGCCTTTGTAGCCGATAGCCCCAAGCACTGCCGGAACGCCTGCACCTGCGGCCGTTTGACCTAATTTGCGTACAAAAGAATAAATACTGTAGGTTGTGCCCTCTTCACGCCTGCCAGATAAAAGCTCCTGATAATCCGTAACGTCCATAACAAGCGCCCAAACCTCAAGCACAAGGAAGGTTTGACCTGCACCCGAAAGGAACACGAGTCCGAGGAAAACATAAGGATTGTGAGCAAAAGGGGTAAAACGCAAAAGGAACATCAATGCGCTGATGACAAAGGCAAAGCCCAAGCCTGCGCCGCAAATTTCCTTTTTGCCGAATTTTCTGATAAGCTTACCCATAAACGGTAAAAACAACGCCATAGGCAAATAGGTGCATACGGTAACAATGCTGTAAAGACCCGGCTTCTCAAAGTAATTTTTGAAAAGATAATTATAAAACGTTTGTGTGTACATTTGAAAACAGATAAGAAACATAGATATAAAGCAAAGCACAACAAACGGCTTGTTTTTAGCAAGGACTTTGACGGATTTCAGCAAATTATAATCGCTTGTTTTTTGAGTCGGCGGAAGCTGAATTCGCTCTTTTGTCAATCTAAAGTGGATAATAAAAAGAACGATTGTTAAAACCGAAATTGCGCCTACACACAATGAAAGCTTGTTCCCGTCAAGCACCTTTGACGAACTGCCGTCGGCATTGATTACAGTCGTGAAAACAACAAGCGGCATAAGAATTTGCGCCGGCAATCCGCCGATTCCCGCACCGACAGAGCGCCACATTGAAAGAGATGAGCGTTCAACCTCGTCATCCGTAATGGCACTTGCCAATGAGCCGTAAGGGATATTGACGCCGGTATACATCATTCCGTAGAAAATATATGTTATGTAAGCATAGATTAAGTATTGACCGTTTGACAATCCGGGGATTTTACAAAACATCAAAAACGCACCCACGGCAAGCGGAAAAGAAGCCCCTAAAATGTAGGGCCTGAATCTGCCGTGCTTTGTCGGCTTTCTTGAGTCTATAAACGAACCCCACATAGGGTCATTTACAGCGTCCCAAATTCTGGCAACAAGCATTAAGATTGTTATGCTTGCGGCGGAAATGCCCAAAATATCGGTATAAAACATTGTTAAATACGAAGAAACAAGACTAAACGAGAGTATTCCGCCCATATCGCCCAAAGCATAACCAAGCTTATCCTTAAATTTAATTCCGTGCGTTTCCATGAACAGCCCCCTTAACCAAATTGTTAAAATTAGACAATAATATTATACATCGCTCGCTTTTATTGTCAATAATTACAAATAAATTTGTTGGCCGATTATGAAAATTTGCGATTTTCCGTTTTTGCTGTTTCTTCTCAAAAATGAAAAAACGCCGGAAACCCTTGATTTTACTGGGCTTTCCGGCGAAGTTTTTGGCGTCCCAGAAGGGAGTCGAACCCCCGACCTTTCGCTTAGGAGGCGAACGCTCTATCCAACTGAGCTACTGAGACATTTGCGTATTTTTAAAGCTTTGATAGCAAAAAAGACACCGTTGAGGTGTCTTTTTTATGGTGACCCGGACGGGAATCGAACCCGTGTTACCGCCGTGAAAGGGCGGTGTCTTAACCGCTTGACCACCGGGCCGTTGGTGGCTTTAACTGGATTCGAACCAGTGACACTGCGGGTATGAACCGCATGCTCTAGCCAACTGAGCTATAAAGCCGTACTGAAATAAAGCACCTACGACTTAAGTGCAAGCAAGATTATAACGTATAAGTTGCTATTTGTCAAGCATTTTTTTGTTTATTTTCAACTTTATTTTAAAATGACAAAAATCGGTGCTTTGCGACATTTTTTGACAAAATATATGCACAAATGTTTGACTTGAATATCTATTAATGTTATTATTATATTATGACAGGGCTTTATACTAATTATAATAATAAGGAGCAGTTATGGAAAAAATTAATAAAAGGCAAAAAGCCATATATGATTTTATAAAGGAAAGAATAAACGATAAGGGAATTGCGCCGTCTGTCAGGGAAATAGGGGAGGCTGTCGGGCTTCGTTCGACTTCGTCTGTTCAATACAATCTCAATGCGCTTGAACAGGCGGGATATATTACTCGTGACGCTAATTTAAAGCGTACAGTTCGTGTTGTCGGTGCGGCAAAGGGAGTTAACCATATTCCGCTTGTTGGTACTGTTACTGCCGGTATGCCTATATTGGCAACGGAAATAATTGAAGATTATATTGCTGTTTCGGGAGTAAGCGGAAATAATCTTTTTGCACTCAGAGTTAAGGGTGAGTCAATGATTAATGCTCACATACTTGACGGGGATATTGTTATTGTTGAGCAGTGCCCTACGGCGCAAAACGGCGATATTGTTGTTGCACTTGTCGGAGAAGAGGCAACAGTTAAGCGTTTTTATAAAGAGGACGGTCATTTCAGGCTTCAGCCGGAAAATGATAAATTTGAGCCGATAATTGTTGACGAATGTGCAATTGCCGGCAAGGTAAAGGCGCTTATTCGCAACTATTGATATTTTTTACACATTGTGTTAAAATTTTCGATAGGGTATCATCCTGGAGCCACTGCGCCGCGCCGATGCTGCCGCCGACCGGATCGATCATCTGCTCGTACAGGCTGAACATCTTCTGCCATACCTCAGCGTTTGCACGCGTGTATTTCGCGCCGCGGTCGATATACAAGACTATCGCCTAGATTTCTCGAAGCACGCACCAGATAGAGAAGTGCCTCGCATTAATATGGTGTGGGACA
>ENA-UPXB01001691-UPXB01001691.1-human-gut-metagenome-genome-assembly--contig:-NODE-1691-length-13910-cov-5.863949_pt1 | contig 13910 bp, 10 predicted proteins | sample MGYA00250055_ERZ773386 | MGnify/ENA primary metagenome ERZ773386 (study PRJEB29103, sample SAMN06111974) | human gut metagenome | biome: human gut; feature: ankylosing spondylitis patient; material... | reverse complement strand
GTGCCGTTCTACGGCGGTTCGTCGTTCCATCTGGGCAACACCTTCACCGCCCTGACCGCCCTGCTGCTGGACGGTGTATCCGGCGGTCTGGCCGGTGCCATTGGTCTGGCGCTGGCCGATATCCTGGCCGGTGACCCGGGCTACGCCGTCACCACCTTTGTGCTGAAGTTCATCATCGGCATCACCTGCGGTGCTGTGGCGCACAAGGTCTTCAAGCTGCGCGAGCTGGACAGGCACAGCTCCGGCTATCTCGTCAAGGTGATCGTCTCTGCCGGTTCCGGCCTGTTCCTGAATGTGCTGACCGACCCCTTCCTTGGCTACTTCCGCAATGTGTACATCTTTGGTCAGGAATACACTGTGGCACAGGCGCTGACCAAAATTGCAGGCGGCGTCACCTTTGTGAACAGTGTGGCTTCCACCGTGTGCGTGGTGATCCTGTACCTTGCCCTGCGTCCGGCTCTGGAACGCGCCGGTCTGCTGCCCAAGGGCAAAAACTAAGCGATCTCTCTATCCTGATACAGCACTGCTGCCCTCGTCTGCCGGACTTCTCCTATCCCCCGGCGGGCGGGGGCAGTGGTGTTTCTGCCTGCCGGGCCTGTTACGCAGGGAACAAAAAAGCGGACGGCCCTTGCTTTTGCCTGCACGGCTGCCTTATAATAAGCTCAAAAAAGGGGAGGGAGCACCCATGAGCGAATTTTCCCATCTGAAAAACAAGCTTCTGGCCGAGCAGGTGGAGGATGAGATCTACCATTATATTCTGGACACGCCGCTGGAACCGGGCACCAAGCTGCCCAATGAATTTGAACTGGGCGAAAAGTTCGGTGTGGGCCGCAGCACTGTGCGCGAAGCGGTGAAGCTGCTGTCCAGCAAGGGCATCGTGGAGGTGCGGCGGGGCTCCGGCACCTATGTGGTCACGACCGCCAAGGGCCTTTCGGACCCGCTGAACCTGCGCAGCGTGCAGGACAAGAACGCATTGGCGCTGGATCTGGTGAATGTGCGCCTGCTGCTGGAGCCGGGTATGGCCGAGATGGCAGCGCTGAACGCCTCCGACGAGGATGTTGAGCGCATCCAGCGCCTGTGCGACCGGGTGGAGAACAAGATCCACAGCGGTGATCTGTACATTGAGGACGACATCGCATTCCATACCTGTATCGCAGAGAGCAGCAAGAACATGGTGGTGGAGCAGCTGATCCCCATCATCGATACGGCGGTCATGATGTTCGTGAATGTCACCCACAAAAAGCTGACGGAGGAGACCATCCTGACCCACCGCATGATCACCGAAGCCATTGCCCGGCATGACCCCATTGGTGCCCGGTCTGCCATGGTGATGCACCTGAACTTCAACCGCAACTGCATCCGAAAGCTTTACGACGGCGAATGGGAAACCTGACGCCGCCGCATTTTACGTCCCCGCACAGTGCAAGGGCTGTGCGGGGACTTTTTATGCCTGAAGTTGTCTGATGACTTTTTAAGACGAATGACACAGAAAAGTTGGAAAATGGTTCGGATTGTATGATGTATCCAAGATTTCAGAGCAGTATGCACGAAAAACTGGGCTGGTTATTGTCATAAAGTGGGTTCTGACTGCGACAACTTGCAAACGAGGCGGGAGTCGATTAAAATGAACATGTAAGATGTCCGACAGTCAAAAGGACGATTTGCAAAGCAGAAAAAAGAGCATTTTGGAGGTATGATCATGGAACTGCGTTCTCAGGCAGTGCGTAAACTGGCACCGGAAAACGATCCGCTGAAGATCGGCATGGGCTGGAAGGTGGACGACCTTGCAAAGCCCCAGATCATGGTGGAGAGCACCTTTGGCGACAGCCACCCCGGCAGCGCCCATCTGGATCAGTTCGTGAAGGAGGCTGTACAGGCAGTCAACACCCACGGCGGCAAGGCTGCACGCTATTTTGCAACCGATATGTGCGACGGCATCGCACAGGGCCACGACGGCATCAACTACTCGCTGCCCCACCGCGACGCCATCGTGAATCTGGTGGAGGCTCAGGCTAACGCCACCGTGTACGACGGCGGCGTGTTCATCGCCAGCTGCGACAAGTCCATGCCCGCCATGCTGATGAGCATTGGCCGCCTGAAGGATATGAGCGCCATCGTGGTCACCGGCGGCGTGATGGAAGCCCACACCCTGCCCAAGAAGTATGTGGTCAATGACCCCGCCTGCGCCATCAACGACCTGCTGACGCTGGAACAGATCGGCAAGTTCGACGCATGGGAAAAGACCGGCGTCATCCCCAACGAACAGCTGGACTACTACAAGCACAACGCCTGCCCCAGCTGCGGTGCCTGCTCCTTCATGGGCACTGCTTCCACCATGCAGATCATGGCCGAGGCACTGGGCCTGATGCTGCCGGGCACCGCCCTGATGCCCGCCACCGCCCCGGAGCTGAAGCAGGCCGCCTACGATGCCGGCGTTCAGGTGATGAAGCTGGTAGCCGAGGGCATCAAGGCCAAGGACATCGTTACCATGAAGAGCTTTGAAAACGCCATCATGGTGCACGCCGCCATCTCCGGCTCCACCAATGCCACCATGCACCTGCCCGCCATCGCCCACGAGTTCGGCTTTGAGATCGACGCCGACACCTTTGACCGGATGCACCGCGGCGCACACTATCTGCTGAACATCCGTCCTTCCGGCGACTGGCCTGCACAGTACTTCTACTATGCAGGCGGCGTGCCCCGCGTGATGGAAGAGATCAAGTCCATGCTGCATCTGGACGTGATGACCGTCACCGGCAAGACGCTGGGTGAAAATCTGGAAGAGCTGAAGAAGAACGGCTTCTACGAGCACTGCGACGAGATCCTGCAGGAAAAGACCAAGGGTCTGGGCATCAAGGTCACCCGCGAGGACATCATCCACAGCTTTGACAACGCCAAGGGCACCGACGGCAGCATCGCTATCCTGAAGGGCAATCTGGCTCCCGAGGGCAGCGTCATCAAGCACACTGCCTGCCCCAAGAACATGTTCCACGCCACCCTGCGCGCAAAGCCCTTTGACAGCGAGGAAGAGTGCATCAGCGCTGTTCTGAACAAGCAGGTCCAGCCCGGCGACGCCATCTTCATCCGTTACGAAGGCCCCCGCGGCAGCGGCATGCCGGAGATGTTCTACACCGGTGAGGCCATCTGCGCCGACCCCAAGCTGGCTTCCAGCGTAGCCCTCATCACCGATGGCCGCTTCTCCGGCGCAAGCCGCGGCCCGGTCATCGGCCATGTCAGCCCGGAGGCTGCAGTGGGCGGCCCTATCGCTCTGGTGGAAGAGGGCGACCTCATCCGCATCGATGTGCCGAACCGTCAGCTTGCCATCGTGGGCGTGAACGGTGAGGAAAAGACCCCCGAAGAGATGGAGGCCATCCTTGCCCAGCGCCGTGCCAACTGGAAGCCCAAGGCTCCCAAATACACCAAGGGTCTGCTGAAGCTCTACTCTCAGCACGCCGTCAGCCCTATGAAGGGCGCCTACATGGAGTAAGAAACGCTCCTGCGGAGGCTGGACACAAACTCAAAAATCAACTGCTTAGCGATGCTTTGCTGAACGGTCTGGTGAAAGTTACGCCAAAAATAAAAAAGCGGATATTGCTTCGTCTATAAAAATCCATCGGAATCCGGCGTCCGTCTGCGGGGACGGCGCTGAAATAAGACCCAAAGCAAACATAACATCAAAAATGGAGGATATGTTTATGACAGCTGTTGCAACCCCGGACGCCGCACGGCTCGTGTTCGCCGCGGTGGCGGGCCTGATCCTTTTGCTCATCCTTATCATCAAGTTCAAAGTCCACGCCATGATCTCCATCCTGATCGGTGCGGTGGGCATCGGCCTGATGGCCGGTATGCCCCTGTCTGACATCATCGGCTCGGTCAACGAAGGCATCGGCAACACCTTAAAGGGCATCGCCCTTCTGGTAGGCCTTGGCTCCATGTTCGGTGCCATTCTGGAAGAATCCGGCGGCGCACAGACGCTGGCCGTGACCATGGTGCGCAAGTTCGGCGACGAAAAAGCCGCATGGGCGCTGGGTATCACAGGTCTGGTGGTGGCCATGCCGGTGTTCTTTGATGCCGGTCTGATCATCCTGATCCCGCTGGCCTTCTCTCTGGCAAAGCGCACCAAGCGCTCGGTCCTGTACTATGTCATCCCTCTGCTGGCCGGTCTGGCTGTCGGCCACGCCTTCATCCCTCCCACGCCGGGCCCCGTTCTGGTGGCCAGCATGCTGGGCGTTGATCTGGGCTGGGTCATCCTCATCGGCATCTTCTGCGGCATCTTCGCCATGATCGCTGCCGGTCCCATCTGGGGCTCCATCTGCGGCAAGAAGTATATGATCGAGGTGCCCGAGCACGTTGCACAGCAGGCAGACATCGACGAGAGCAAGCTGCCCAAGTTCGGCACCATCGTGGGCATCATCCTGATCCCGCTGGTCCTCATCATTGCAAACTCTGTGGCAAAAGTGGTGCCCGCTCTGGCTGGCATCCAGCCCGTTCTGGCCTTCCTCGGCGAGCCCTTCATGGCTCTGCTGCTGGCTACCATCGCTGCCATGTATCTGCTGGGCACCCGTCACGGCTATAACAATGCCCAGCTGGAAAAGATCATGACCAAGTCCCTTGAGCCCACCGGCATGATCCTGCTGGTCACTGCCTGCGGCGGCGTGCTGCGCTACATGCTGCAGAACTCCGGTCTGGGCGACGTCATCGGCAACGCCGTGGCAAACGCAAGCCTGCCGCTGGTTCTGGTGGCATTCATCGTGGCTGCTCTGGTGCGCATCTCTGTTGGTTCCTCTACCGTGGCTATGACCATGGCAGCCGGTATCATCTCCGCAATGCCCGGCATCAGCGAGCTGAGCCCGCTGTATCTGGCCTGCGTCACCGCTGCCATCGCCGGCGGCTCCACCGTGTGCTCTCACTTCAACGACTCCGGCTTCTGGCTGGTGAAGAGCCTGGTGGGCATGGATGAAAAGACCACCCTCAAGACCTGGACCATCATGGAAACTCTGGTGGGCGGCGTCGGCTTCCTGGTGGCACTGGTCATCTCCTTCTTTGCCTGATCATCCTCATCTGCGGGGCTGTGCCTGCACACAGTCTGCGCAATGCTTTGCAAATTCCTGAAATCTCCTCAGCACAGCAGACCCCCGGGCGGTGAACCGCCCGGGGGTCTGCTGCTTTCTGTATTATAAAAGAGGTAGGTCCGGCCCGGAGGCCAGCTGGATAAAGGCGTCCATTTCCCGGGTGCAGCATTTATCCTTGTGGTAGAACATCTGGCGGTACATGGTCAGCCGGAAGTCCGACACCTCCAGAATGCGCAGATCTCCCCTGGACGCAGGCTCGGCCACAGCGAAGCGCGGCAGCAGGGAAATGCCGGAGGAGCGTTCCAGCATCTTGATGATAAAGGAGGTATCGCTGATCTCAAGGCTGGGGGTCAGCTCGATCTGGCGGGAAGCCAGAAACCGGTCAAAGGTGCGGCGGTAGTTGGCGTTGCGTTCGGTGAGGAAAAAGGGCTTGTCCAGAAGTTCTGCCACCCGGTAGGGCCCGGGGTGGCCCAGATCGATGTCCGGGGAAGCCACGAACACCACCTCCTCCGGGATCTCGTTGCATTTGTGCCAGCTGTTGGAGTAGCGGGGCTCGTCCAGAATGCAGATCAGGTCCACCTGACCACGCTCCATTTTTTCAATGAGCTCTTCCGGGGAGCCGGTAGTGACCCGCAGGCTGACCTTGGGGTGTTCCACCCGGAACTGATGCATCAGGCCGGGCAGACGGAAAAAGCAGAGGGATTCCAGTGTGCCGATGTGCAGGCAGCCCTCCAGCTCGGCGTCCTCGCTCAGGGCGCGGCGGGCGTTGTGGATGGTGTCCAGAATGCTGTTGGCGTATTCCAGAAAGCACTGGCCCTGTGCGGTCAGAATCACCCGCTTGCCCATGCGGTCGAACAGGCGCACGCCCAGCTCTTCTTCCAGCGCCTTGATCTGCACGGTAACGGCAGACTGGGAATAGCCCAGACTTTCCGCTGCCTTGGAAAAGCTCTGGAACTGGGCGGCACGGATCAGGGTGTTCAGCTGGCGCACTTCCATGGCAAAGCTCCTTTGCTATTAAGATTTTTAAACTATAACTTTATTTTTATGAATTTGAATCATGCATATGTCTATGTTAAACTAAATGTGTCAACACGTCAAGTGAAAATTTGACGTTTCGTGAAAGGCTGGCCGTGCGGGCTGCGGTGGAGAGAGCGCTGTCAGGTGCCGCACAAAGGTCAGGATAGGAAAAGGAGGATTTTATTCTTATGGAAAAGAAAAAATTCAAGCTCGGACTGCTGCCGAAGCTGCTCATCGCCATCGTGCTGGGCATCATCATCGGCCAGTTCTTCCCGGTGTGGTTCTGCCGGGTCGTCGTCACGGCATCCAGCATCTTCAGCTCGTTCCTGAAGTTCATCATCCCGCTGATGATCGTGGTCTACGTCACCATGGGCATTGCCGACCTGAAGAGCGGCGCAGGCAAGCTGCTGCTCATCACGGTGGCTCTGGCCTACGGCTCCACCCTGATCGCAGGCTCGGCATCCTATCTGGTGTCCGCAAGCCTGTTCCCCAGCTTCATGAGCGAAGGCGCTCTGGAACAGATCGCCGCCACAGCTGACAACTCTCTGGCCAGCTACATCTCCATCTCCATCCCTCCGCTGCTGGACACCCTGTCTGCCGTGGTGCTGGCCTTCGTGCTGGGCCTGTGCATGTCCACCTTGCGCGGCAAGACCATCGGTGATACACTTTATAATAGCATGAAGGACTTCTCCGGCATCATTGATCAGGTGCTGCACAGCGTCATCATCCCGCTGCTGCCCCTGTACGTCTGCGGTACCTTCATCGACATGACTAAGTCCGGCAAGACCTACGCCATTCTGGGCATCCTGTGGAAGGTGTTCCTGGTGGTCATCATCATGCATCTGGTCTGCATCTTCCTGCAGTTCTGCGTTGCAGGCGCTGTGAGCCACAAGAGCCCCTTCAAGATGATCCGCAACCAGATCCCCGGCTACACCACCGCTCTGGGCACTCAGTCCTCTGCAGCCACCATCCCGGTCAACCTGCAGTGCGCTGCGGCTGACGGCGTGAGCGAGCAGATCCGCAACTTCGTGGTGCCTCTGTGCGCCAACATCCACATGGCAGGCTCCATGATCACCATTACCGCCTGCGCAACTGCCGTCTGCCTGATGAACCAGCTGCCCATCAGCCTTGCTACCGTGGTGCCCTTCATCATGACGCTGGGTGTTGCCATGGTGGCTTCTCCCGGTGCTCCCGGCGGCTCCATCATGACCGCTCTGCCCTTCCTGTACATGATCTTTGGCGCTGAGGCCGGTGACCCCAATGGCCCCATCTGCGCCATCATGGTGGCTCTGTACATCACGCAGGATTCCTTCGGCACTGCCTGCAACGTCTCCGGCGACAACGCCATCGGCGTGATCGTGGAGACCATCTACCAGAAGTTCATCAACAAGAGCAGCGCAAGTGTCTGATGCGCGGCGCGGTTCTTGACCTGACAGGAGTGACACCCCATGGCATTTATCAGTGTTTTTGATGTTCTGGGCCCGAACATGATCGGCCCTTCCAGCTCCCACACCGCAGGCGCGGAGATCATCGCCTTTCTGGCACAGAAGATGATCGCCCCGCCGCTGAAGCGGGCGGACTTTACCCTCTACGGTTCCTTTGCCAAGACCTACCACGGCCACGGCACCGACCGCGCCCTGCTGGGCGGCATCATGGGATTTTCGGCCGATGATACCCGCATCCGGGATTCCTTTGCCATTGCCACCGACCGCGGCCTTGGCTACAGCTTCACCCCCAATGAGGTGGAGACCGACATCCACCCCAACACGGTGGATATCCGCATGGAGAATGCGGCCGGTCAGGTGATGACCGTGCGCGGTGAATCGCTTGGCGGCGGCAAGGTGCGCATCGTGCGGATCAACGGCGTGGAGGTGGACTTTACCGGCGAGTACAATGCCCTCATCGTGGTGCAGAAGGACAAGCCCGGCGTGGTGGCGCATATCTCAAAGATTCTCAGCGACCGCGGCGTGAATATCGCATTCATGCGCCTGTTCCGCGAGGGAAAGGGGCACACGGCTTACACCATCGTGGAGTCGGATGAGCGCCTGCCCGAGGGTGTGGATCAGCTGCTGCTGGCAAACCCGAACATCAACGACGTAATGGTCGTGCAGCCGTAAGGAGGGACGAGCGATGAACATGGATTTCAAGTCCGCCAAGGAGCTGCTGGACCTGTGCGAGGAAAACCAACTGCCCATTTCGGAAGTGATGCGCCAGCGGGAATGCATTCTGGGCGAAGTGCCCCGGGATGCTGTGGATCACCGCATGGCAAAGGCATGGGAGATCATGCGCGCTTCTGCCACCCAGCCGCTGAAAAAGCCCATCAAATCCATGGGCGGGCTCATTGGCGGCGAGGCCAAAAAGCTGGAAACACATTATAATAAGAAGAAAAACATCTGCGGCGACGTGCTGCAGAAGGCCATGACCTACGCCATGGCCGTGCTGGAAGTGAATGCTTCCATGGGCCTGATCGTGGCTGCACCCACCGCAGGTTCTGCAGGCGTGGTGCCGGGCATGATGCTGGCGCTGCAGGAGTGCTACCGCATCTCCGACCAGCGCATCGTGGATGCCCTGTTCAACGCCGGTGCCGTGGGCTATCTTGCCATGCGCAACGCCACCGTGGCCGGTGCCGTGGGCGGCTGTCAGGCCGAGGTGGGCATTGCGTCCGCCATGGCTGCTTCTGCCGCCGTGGAGCTGATGGGCGGCGACCCGCAGCAGTGTCTGGACGCGGCTTCCACCGTGCTGATGAACATGCTGGGCCTTGTGTGCGACCCCGTAGGCGGGCTGGTGGAGTACCCCTGCCAGAACCGCAACGCTGCCGGTGTGGCCAACGCCCTCATTGCAGCGGAACTGTCCCTGAGCGGCATCCGCCAGCTGATCCCCTTCGACCAGATGCTGGACGCCATGTACGCCGTGGGCAAGCGCCTGCCTGCCGAGCTGCGCGAGACCGCCCTTGGCGGCTGTGCCGCCACCCCCGCCGCCTGTGCCGCCTGCGGCCTGTGCAGCGGGAACTGATCTTTCAACATGCAGCGCCGCCGGTGTGGAAACGCCCGGCGGCGTTTTTGCGCGTTCGTGACCGGAAATGCCGGCCCGAAGGGTGGAACTTTGCATCTTTTTGTGCAAACACGCCGAAAAGATGGCCGGGATGACTGGCGCTTGTCTGCGAAATGTGATAAACTAAATGCAGAAGTGCTCTGCGCAGTCCGTGCAGAGCGGAAAAAAAGATGATAAGTGAGGTCGTTTGTGATGAAGATTATTCGTGCAAAAGATTATGCGGATATGTCCCGCAAGGCAGCCAATATCATTTCGGCACAGGTCATTATGAAGCCCAACTGCGTGCTGGGTCTGGCGACCGGCGGCACCCCCGTGGGCGCGTATGCACAGCTGGTGGACTGGTACAACAAGGGCGACATCGATTTTTCTGAGGTGACCACCGTCAATCTGGACGAGTACCGCGGCCTGCCCAAGGAGCACCCGGAAAGCTACTGGAGCTTCATGCACAAGAATCTGTTCGATAAGGTGAACATCGACCCTGCCAAGATCAACCTGCCGGACGGCACCAACCCCGATGCAGAGGATGCCTGCACAAAGTACAACCAGATCATCCACGCTGTGGGCGGCATTGACCTGCAGCTGCTGGGCATCGGCCACGACGGCCACATCGGCTTCAACGAGCCGGGCGAAGCCTTTGAGCTGGAGACCCACTGCGTGGACCTGACCGCCGAGACCATCGAGGCCAACAAGCGCTTCTTTGACGGCAATGTGGATCTGGTGCCCAAGCAGGCCTATACCATGGGCATCAAGACCATCATGCAGGCACGCAAGGTGCTCATGGTGGCCAACGGCAAGGGCAAGGCCGAGATCATCAAGAAGGCTTTCTTCGGCCCCGTCACTCCGGAGGTGCCCGCAAGCATCCTGCAGATGCATCCGGACTTTACGCTGGTGGGCGACGAGGAAGCTCTGAGCCTGATCTGATCGTTCCGCGCTCTGACTGCCGCACGGTGCAATGCCGTGCGGCAGTTTTTTGCTGCCAACGGCTTTACAATCGCGTAAAAAGGCGGTATTCTTTATACGATACTTTTCTCAGGGAGGAAACCATGGATATCCGCCAGCTGCACTACTTTCTGGTATTGTGCGATGAAATGAATTACAGCCGCGCGGCACAGCGGCTGTTTTTGTCACGGCAGGCACTGCGGCAGAGCATCTCTGCGCTGGAAGCCGAGCTGTGCGGGCCGCTGTTCCTCAGCGCCCACCACAAGCTCACCCTTACCGACCGCGGCATGAGCCTGCAGCGCCATGCCGCGCCGGTGGTGGAGCAGTTCCAGCAGATGCAGGCATCCCTGCGGGCCGAGATCCAGTCGGCGCAGCCGGTGCGCATCGGCATCAGCGTGTCGCTGGTGCCGGACTACCTGCCCGGATTGGAGACCCAGCTGGACAAGTTCCGCCAGCAGTACCCCCATGTGGAGATGCGCTTCCGCATGATGGACAACGATGCGGTGGCGGACGATGTGGAGCAGGGGGAGCTGGACGCAGGTCTGGTCATCGATCTGGGCTGCGCTGCGCCGGTGCTGGCCCGCACCACCCTGCGGGCAGACCCCGCCTGCCTGCTGGTGCCCCGGGGGCACGCGTTCTGGGATAAGGAGAGCATCCCGCTGACAGAGCTGCGCGGTCAGCGGGTGCTGCTGCCCAGCCTGCGGCAGGATCTGTTCAGCCCGCTGTGGTCGGCCTGCGCCCGGTCGGGCTTTGCGCCGAATGCGGAGATCGGCCCCAGCTTCTATCAGGCCTATTACCTTGTGCAGGAGCAGCTGTGCACCTGCCTGACCCGCTACGAGCCGGGTGCCCGGCGGGAGCTGGACCGCGTGCGGGATGTGCTGCTGGAAGACCTGCCCCCGCTGTGCGTCTCTCTGGTGCAGCGGCGGGATCATTCCTCTGCCTACATCGACCTGCTGCGCGGCTACCTGATGGAGATGCTGGGCGGTTCGGCCAGCCTGCCGCCCCGCCGCGGACGGCCCGCAAAGCCGTTCTACAACTTCCCGGTGCTGTCCAGCGCTGCGGCAAAGGCTGCACCGGCCCACCCGGTGCCCGGCACCCAGCTGGATTTTGCCGGCGGCACCAACTTCCGGGAGCTGGGCGGTTACGAAGCCGACGAGGGCAAGCATATCAAGTGGGGCCAGATCTGGCGCGGCATCCCTACCTGCAAGCTCACCGGTGAGGCCGACCGCGCGAAGCTGGACGCGCTGGGCCTGCGCCTGATCCTTGATCTGCGCAGCACGGAAGAGGCCCGCAGAGAGCCGGACTATGTGCCGGACGGCGCACGACTGGTGCAGATCTGCGGCCTGTGTGCCGAGGATGGCCGCGAGATCTCCTTTGCGCCGGATGACATCGCCGCCCTGATGAAGGGCAGCAAGGAGAACCCGGACGGCAGCTTTTTTGTGGAGACCATGTACGAGCGGATGCTGTTTGGCAATAAGGCCTTCAAGGAGCTGTTCCGCGCACTGGAAGCGGGCGAGACCCCCATCCTGTTCCACTGCTCGGCAGGCAAGGACCGCACCGGCGTGGCGGCCATGCTCATTCTGCTGGCACTGGGCGCGTCGGATGAGACCATCTGCGCGGACTATGAGCGCACGAACCTCTGCCGCAAGGCAGAAATCGAAGCACGCCTGGCAGCCCACGCCGATGAGATCGCCAGAGACCCCCGCCGCGAGAACTTCCACCGCAGTGCGGCGGGCGTCAGCCCGGAAGCAGCCCCCTTTGTGCTGCGCACCATCCGCGCAAAATACGGCAGCGCAGAAAATTATCTGGAAAAGGAATACGGCCTGACCCCGGCGCGCCTGATGCGCCTCCGCAGGATGTATCTGGAATAAAATAGAACAGGGACGGTGCTCCGCAGCGGATGCCGCCCTGTTTTTTTGCATAAAATGATCCTGCAGGACACCTTTCTCCCTTGACAATCGCACAATTGTTTCGTAATATAAATAGTAGTATGGAATAAAAGACGCTGTGTGCAGGTCGTTCCCGTGACCCGTGTCCCTTACAGGCAGAGCCTGCCTGTTTTTATATAAGATAGAACCGTAGATAGAAAAGCTTGCAGCCTGTCCGTGCGGCATTTGCCGTGCGTGTGGTCTTGTTGCCACTTTTTGCATTGAAAGCTCACTTATAAAAAAAAGTTTGCAGCCTACACCTGCCCTACAGCGTCTCCTGCTTATGATTCAGAATTTTGAATTTTAACAAAGGAGAGTGAAATGCGATGTCCACGATCATCTGGATCGTGATCTTGATCGTCGCGCTTGCTGCGGGCATCGGTGCAGGCTATTTTATTGGTTACAACAACCGTAAAAAGACCGCCGAAGCCCAGATTGGCAGCGCAGAAGCCGAGGCCACCCGTCTGGTGAACGAAGCGATCAAGACCGCAGAACAGAAGCGCAAGGAAGCGGTTCTGGAAGCAAAGGACGAGGCCTTCAAGCTGAAGGCCGAGGTGGATGCCCAGAAGGCAGAAGCCGATAAGGAGATCAAGCAGCGCCGTGCGGAGATCAGCCGTCAGGAGAACCGCATCGACCAGAAGGAAACCGCCCTCGACCGCAAGACCGAGGTACTGGAAAAGAAGGAAGAGGAGCTGAAAAAGCGCGCCGCTGAGGCCGAGGAGCGTCTGGCCGAGATCGAGGCCCTGCGCGCCAAGGAGATGGAGCGGCTGGAAACGCTGGCCGGTCTGAGTCAGGAGGACGCCCGCGAGGTGCTGCTGCACAAGGTGGACGAGGAGCTGACCCACGAAAAGGCCGTGCGCGTTGCCGCCTACGAGACCGACCTGAAGGAGAACTGCGACAACATTGCACGCAACCTGATCGGTCAGGCCGTCAGCCGCTGCGCTGCCGACCACTGCAGCGAGACCACCGTCAGCGTGGTGCCGCTGCCCAGCGACGAAATGAAGGGCCGCATCATCGGCCGCGAGGGCCGCAACATCCGTGCGCTGGAAACGGCTACCGGCGTGGACCTGATCATCGCTGTTCAAGTCTTCGTAGGACGGTGTTCTGCCGTTGTCTATCCACATTTTTTTATCCGTATCAGCAAAAGCAAACGTATCATTCATTAGCGATTCTAAATTATCCTCTAGGGAATTAAATTCGTCCGCATACGGAAAGTCTGCATAACTTGCTTTATCGCTCCCCATTTCTTTCATTGAAACATCAGCATATAGCGTTAGTGCAACTCCCTGTAGGTACGCTATATTGTTTTTGATTCGGTTGTAATCTTCGTAATTGAAGTAATCGCTTTCAGACCAATCTGTTTTTGGCTCTTTCCACATTTCCTTTTCTCCTTGTTCTGAGTCCACCACTCAAAGCTCCGGCATCATATGAAATCTGAGACTCTTCAACCACAGCTTGCAGAGAGGAATCATATTTATTTTCCTGCCGGATCGTGTCTCCACAATCTATCGCTGGCTCTCCACGATAATCAAGTTCATATTCTATGCCGGACGAATAATAATCTCCAACCCATTCAGCAAGCTCTCTACTATGTTCCAGGTCGGAAATTAACGGGTTGTTCCATTCCTTATCATTACCACGGTTATTTACCGATTGAACGGTATAGGCTGTCGAAATGTTATATTTATACCCCCTAACCGATATGCTCACCTCTGCCCCAACAGAAACACCTGACAGGGCAATTTCCACATAATAAGCACCTGATGACACGATAGACGCTGACTGACCGCTTTTCCCGTTCTGAATACTTGCAACGTAGCCGTAACTCGGCTCAGAAACATAATAAATAGAGCTATTTCCGTCATAGGTAAATGTTTCAGAAACAAGCTCATCCAACGTATTG
>ENA-UPXB01001687-UPXB01001687.1-human-gut-metagenome-genome-assembly--contig:-NODE-1687-length-13937-cov-3.321934_pt1 | contig 13937 bp, 9 predicted proteins | sample MGYA00250055_ERZ773386 | MGnify/ENA primary metagenome ERZ773386 (study PRJEB29103, sample SAMN06111974) | human gut metagenome | biome: human gut; feature: ankylosing spondylitis patient; material... | reverse complement strand
ATTTAATTTAACATCTTTTACCGCCGAAAATTTTGCATTTTCAAGTTTAATTTTGCCTGTTAATTCAATAAAATTTTTGTAAATTATAATTTCTCGTAATATAAAACCCACTCACAAAGTGAGTGGGTCAATTTGAATATCTAATTAAAATTAGAGAGCAGCCTTTGCTGATTCAACAAGTGCTGTAAAAGCAGTTGGGTCAGAAATAGCGATTTCAGAAAGCATCTTTCTGTTAAGGTCGATACCTGCCTTCTTAAGACCGTTCATAAATGTTGAATAGTTAGTACCATTTGCCTTACAAGCAGCAGAGATACGAGTAATCCAAATTCTTCTGAAATCTCTCTTCTTCTGCTTTCTGCCGATGTATGCATACTGTCCGCTCTTCATAACAGCCTGCTTAGCTGTCTTGAAAAGTCTGTGCTTTCCGCCGTAGTAGCCCTTAGCTGCCTTTAATACTTTTTTTCTTCTTTTACGAGTTGCCATAGCACCCTTAATTCTTGCCATATCTATATACCTCCGAGTTAATGTTAATGCCTAAATATTTAAGCAAAGTTCTTCTTATTTATAAGGAACGAGTCTCTTGCATTGCTTCTGGTTTGTAACGTCAGCAACTGCAGTCTTGCGAAGATTTCTCTTACGCTTTGTTGACTTCTTAGTAAGAATGTGTGAGGTATAAGCATGTGCACGCTTTACCTTGCCGCTCTTTGTTGTCTTAAAACGCTTCTTTGCGCCGCTGTGTGTTTTAATTTTTGGCATAATTTATTCCTCCGTGTAATTATTTACTTGCCTTAGGAGACAAAAACATAAGAATCTGCCTGCCGTCGAGTTTAGGAGCCTTATCAACATTTGCTTCTTCCTCAAGCGATGCTGCAAAGCGCTTCATATTTTCAATACCAAGGTCGGAATGAGTCATCATTCTGCCCTTAAGACGAATAGAAACCTTTACTTTATGGCCTGATGCGAGAAACTTTTTAGCCTGATTAACTTTAGTGTTGAAGTCGCCGACGTCAATAGTAACGGAAAGACGAATTTCTTTAGTTTCAACCTGCTTTTGATTTTTGCGATTTTCCTTTTCACGCTTAGCCTGCTCATAACGGAACTTAGAATAGTCCATAATTTTGCATACAGGAGGCTTAGCCTGAGGAGCAATCTTAACTAAATCAAGTCCTTTGGTTTCAGCGATATGAAGCGCATCACTTGCACTCATAATACCAAGCTGCTCACCGTCGGCTGAAATAACACGTAATTCCTTGTCTTTGATTTCGCTATTAATCTGTTGAGTTTCCTTGCTGATAAAAAACACCTCTTAAATAAAATTAAAGTGTGAACGCAGAACACGCTCACACTTCAATAATTAATTAACAAATAAATTATTGCCCTTTTCGCCAAGCTGAAGGGGAGAACGATGCGTTCTTCTTTATTGCGGATATATATTAACATACCCCCACCCATTTGTCAATACAAATTTTAGATTTAATTTATAAATTTTATTGCCAAGGATATTTCTGCTTTAGAGTTTCAAATTCCGAATAAGTTTTTGCAAAATGGAACTTATTTTCTAAATCAGAGAAGAAATAATAATAATCTGTATCATTATGCTCAATTACAGCATTGATATTGTCAACACCCGGATTGCAAATAGGTCCGCTCGGAAGCGCTTTGCATTTATAAGTATTATAAGAAGCAACAACCTCGTCGCTAAATCCGTTTTTCCTTAGCTTATTGCCGTAAAAAATAGTGACGTCACTTTGAAGCTGCTGACCGATATTTAATCTGTTAACAAAAACGGAAGCAATATTTTCGGCAACGCCGTCGCCAAGCGTTTCTTTTTCAACAATCGAAGCAAGAGTTACAAGCTCATAAAGCGACATACCGTTTTCATCACAATAGCTTTTCCATTTATCGGTGATTTTGCCGTCAAACGTTTCAAGCATTGTTGCCACAACGTCACTTGCCTTGCTGTTTTCTGCTAAATCGTATGTTGCGGGAAACAAAAATCCCTCAAGCTGATAAGCAACGTTCTCGCTCATATATGCGTCATTTAAAAATTCGCAATCATAGTCATTCTTATTTTTGCAGGCGTCGAGAAAATCGGACTTTTTACAGATATTGTTTTTCTCCATAGTCTCGGCAATATCAAAAACAGTATATCCCTCAGGAATACAAACAGAAACGCTTTTATGAGATATATCGGGATTTTGAAGTTTTTTTGCAATATCCTCGTAACTCATAGACGACGTCATTCTATATTCTCCGTTTATATAGCTAAACTTAGGATAATGCTTATCCATCCACCAATTCCAAACGGTATCATTTTTGATAACTCCGTTTGATTTAAGTTTTTCACCTATTTGGTAAGCAAAATCGTCCTTTTCAATAACAAGATTATATTCGGTTTTAGTATTTCTGTTGCCGTTCACATCGCTTTGAACATAGGTATATCCGACATAAGCGCCGATACCCAAAAGAACAAGCACGAGAACAATTATTAAAGCTATACCTGCCCTGCTTTTATTCTTCGACATTAAAATCTCCTTTATCAATACACATAGGTGTGTGAGCTATTCCTCTATCAATAAGTTCAGTGCCGCAAATGCGAAATCCAAGCTTTTCGTAAAAATTAACGGCATGGTTTTGAGCATCAACATAAACTCTGTCAGCACCTGCCTCAATAGACTTAGCAACAACGGCATTAACAATCTGTGCACCGTATCGCCTTCCCCTGTAATCCTTAAGAACGGCTATTCTGCCGATTTTAAGTCCTTTCGGAATTTCGCTTATTCTGGCAGTTGCCACGGCGCTGTTGCCGTCAAAAAGAAGAGCAAAGAGCGACCTTTTATCAAGTTCGTCAAACTCCTCTTCCCCTTTTATATTCTGTTCATTCATAAAAACCTGCATTCTTATGCTTTTTACCAGCATAAAATCAGGGTCACTGTATAATACAAATTTAACCTCAGCCATTAATCTTGTGCACCTTTAGCATATTTGTTGTACCTGACATACCAAGCGGAATACCTGCCGTAATTACAACTGTGTCGCCCTTTTTTGCCGCACCTGCCTTAACTGTAACGTCAACCGCATGGTCAAAAAGTTCATCAGTGTTGTCCTTAAGCTGACACAAAACAGGCTTAACACCCCAACTAAGTGAAAGCTGACGCCATACCTTTTGATTAATAGTTGCGCCGACAATATCCGTCTGCGGTCTGAATTTTGAAATCATACGAGCGGTAGTGCCGCTCTTTGTAACAGTAATAATTGCAGAAGCGTTAAGGTCATGAGCAGTTGTAACCGTAGCATGGCTTATAGCTGAAGTAATATCCTTGCCTCCGCTTTCGGGATAAAAGTTGTCAAATTCTCTTTTATAATCAATATCGCCTTCGGTAGTAAGAGCAATTGAAGTCATCGTTTGAACAGCCTCAACCGGATGCTTGCCGACTGCGCTTTCACCGGAAAGCATAATTGCGCTTGTACCGTCATAGATAGCATTTGCAACATCGGTAATTTCCGCTCTTGTAGGACGGGGGTTGTTAATCATTGATTCAAGCATCTGAGTTGCGGTAACAACAATTTTACCTGCGTCATAAACTTTTCTTATAATCATTTTTTGAATAGCAGGAATACGTTGGAAGTCAATTTCAACACCCATATCGCCTCTTGCAACCATAATTCCGTCAGAAGCGGCAATAATTGAATCAATATTATTTACACCCTGCACATTTTCAATTTTTGAAATAATTTTAACGTCTTTCCAGCCGATGGCGTCAACAAAGTTACGAAGAATAGTAACATCGGTTGCACTGCGGATAAACGATGCGGCTATGAAATCAAAATCGTGAGTTGCGCCGAATTTAAGATCATTCATATCTCTTTCGGAAAGATAAGGCATATTAAGGTCAACACCGGGAACATTAACACCCTTATGATTGGTTAAAAGTCCACCGTCAATAACTGTGCAGTGAATATCGCTGCCCTTAACACAATCGACCTTCATTGAAATAAGACCGTCATTAATAAGAATAACCGTTCCGGACTTAACATCACGAGGAAGCCCTTCGTAATTAACAAAGCTCTTTTTTTCGGTACCGAGACATTCCTTGGTAGTTAAAACAAACTTATCGCCCTCGTTAATTGTAACACCGTCGGGGTTTTCGAAATCGCCGAGACGAACCTCAGGGCCTTTAGTATCAAGTAAGGTTGCAACGGGAGCATTAAGCTTTTCCCTTACGGCAATAACCTCTTTAAGCCTTTTTTCATGATCCTCATATGCGCCGTGGCTGAAATTAAATCTTGTCACATTCATACCTGATAAAATCATTTTCTCAAGTATTTGAGGATTATCGGTAGCAGGACCCAACGTACAAATAATCTTAGTTTTTTTCATTTTATCATTATCTCCATAGTTAAAAATCAAAATTTTGAAAAAGGCGTCTAAAACAATCCGCAATATAAAGGCAAAACCTTCCTCGATAGTATAATAACACAAAAATATGAAAATGCAATATTATTTTTGAATTAAACAATAATATGAAAAAAACAGAGCAATTACTCAAAAGAATAATTGCTCTGAAAAATCATTGGATTTTAGTAATTTTCGCCGGGGATATTATCAAGCACATCACGTGGGAAGAATACGCTTGAGCCGCCTGTTGCCATATCCGTACCGGAATCGTCAAGATCGTAATTAAACAAATCTTCTTTTGCCCTGTTATATTCATCCTCGGACACAAGGAATATACTTCCGCTTTCTGCAAGATGAAGGTCAATAGTTCTCCAATTTTCAAATCTGTGCAAATTGAAGTAATAAGCGTTATCCTCAATAGTATTTGCAATACCGCAGCCCCAAATTTCCTGATACCAACCGTCGAAATCGAGGTTGCCGTTAGGAGCATAGAACAATGCGCCGAGCTTGCCGTAACCTGCAAAATAATTTATATCGCCCTGATATGAGCAAATTGCATTAGGAAGCTGTTTTGCATTATATGCTGCATTTTCCGTATTTGAATACACATTGAAGAGATTTACGTCACCCTTGTTTGCAACAAGATATGTTAAACGAATATCAACAGTTGTGTAAATATTAATATTGTTATCAGCATAAAGGAGAACAGGGAATGAAGTATTACCGTCCTGCGAAGAAGTACCACGGCTGTCAAATCCTGCATAACTTGTGTCACCCTTAATTGAAGAAATATTCAAATTAAAGCTGTTAGCCGTACAGGTGAAATCGTGGCCGAGATATACAAGCGCATCCTGCCTGAATATACACTGACCCTGAACAAGGCAATCATATGTACCCATAAGGGACGCATTCTTATTAAGAGTTAACGAACCAAGAGTGTAAATACTGCCCTGCTTAGGAGAGAAAGTATCCTTAATTGTATAATTAAATTTCTTAAGCGCATCAACAATATCGCCCCAAAGCGAGCCGTCTGAGTCGCTGACATAAGGCTTATGCTTATAGGTTGTATTCTTAAAGGTTTCAGGCATTACCCACATATCCGCATTATGCCTTAATGTGAGATACTTAGGAGTGAAAACGTAATTACCTACCGTAACCTGAGAATAAGCATATTCAAAGATTTGACCGGTGTATGAAACAAGTGATTGACCGATAAAGAAGTTGCCGCCCTTTGCAAGGTCTGAGCTATCCTCCTCAAGCTCCTTTTGAGCATTAAGACTGTCATTGTCAAGGTTGCTGTTTGTGCTGTCCTGACCTGCGTCTGTACTGCCGCTTGTCTTATCACCCTCACTTGATGAGCCGTCGCCGCTGTCAGTACTTGTATCATACTTAGGCTCTTCACCTTCGGTTACGCCGTGAGCCGTTTGCTCCGTTACTTTATTGCCGTTTATCGTTCTTACATAATCGCCGTATTTGCCAAGTTCGATATATGAAAGAGCAGTAAAGTTGCCGCCGACTGCAACGGTTGTGCAATCACGAAGCTTAATCCATGATGTTGAAGCCTGCAAACTTCCGCCAACGTGGAATTCACTATATGAACCGCCCTCAATAGACGTGAGCGCTTTAAGCTTTTTGCCGACATAAATTTTAGCATCGTGACGCAGAGTTAAATATTTATTACTGATGTAATCGTCCTTAACCTTAAGAGTAGTTGAAGCATAAAGCTTAGTATACTTTCCGCTTTCAAAATTACCGCCGACATAAGTGTATCCCGCATTTGCAAAGGTATATGTTTTAAGGCTGTCGCCCTTAATTGCCGTCGGCAACTGCTGCCTGGCTTCTGTCCTCGTCATCATCAAGAAGCGATTTACCTATTTCAACATAATCGTTGCCCTTGAAATTGCCTGCGATATAGTTCTTTGTCATATCACGCATCTTTGCGGTATCACGAACAAACATACTGCCGTTTACAATAATTTTAGAGCAGATGTTTTCATCAAGGCATTGGAAAACAAAAAGCTTATAATCGTCACTATTCAAAAGGTTTTGAACATTAGCCTTGATTGTTCCGTCCTTAATTGCACCCAAAATACCGTCTAACGTACTTGTATCATTAAGCTTTTTGTTGCCTGCTACCGCAAGAGTAACATTTTGCTTCATATAAAGCTTGGAGTTGGCATACATTGAGCCGCCGACATAAACGTTTGAATTAGAATAAATATCTGTATCACGAGTATTATTTTCAGGTACCTTTGATGCAGATGAAGTCCAAAGAGAAGCGCCGATAGTATTGCAAAGCATATTGCCGCCTACATAGAAATAAGCACTTCTGTATTTTTTAGGGTCTTTATTAAATTCATCCCTATATGAACGATTATCATCGCAGAATGAATAGTACGTTGCATCAAGAGCGGAATAAGAGAACATTTCAATATTAATTTTTGTGCTTCGCCTTGACTGATAGTCGCCGCCGACCATAAAGATACTGTTATTACCCGTAGCAATACCGGCACCGCCAAAGCAATCGCCGCCTATAAAGGTATTCGAGAAATTGAATGCCCAAATAGCGGTAGCGTAATAAGCATTTGCACGGTTACAATAATCAAGCAAATCGCCGCCGATATAAGTCTTGCCCATTGTGAAATACGAGCCTGCATTACCTGCCAACTGACTAGAGCCGAGTTTTAAGTTTCCGCCTACATAAACGGTAGCGTTTTTATGCTCAGCGCCGTCAATCGTTTCAAAGCCGTTCATAAATGACATTGACTTGCTGTTTTTCCATTTTGGGCTGTTATATTTATTTTGATCAACGTTAATCTTATTCATTTCAACATTGCCGGCAGCCGCAAATGAGCCAAGATTGATTGTAACGATACCGTAGGTATAATCGCCGCCGCAATCAAATACAGAATTTTCACCGTTATAAAATGCATTTGAATTAAGGTCAACTGTACCGCCGAAATGCGCCTTAGCATTCTTGAAGTTGATAAATGCCGTGTCACACATAATTGCGCTGCCGGGCATACTGCACCAGCCTCTTACTCTCATACCGGCATTAGAGTAAATTTCACCGAAGTTTTGAACATAACCGTAAAATTTAAGGTCGTTTGTTCCACCGATATAAAGATAAGCGTCAACAGTACCGATTGTTTGACCGTTTTTAAGCGAATAACCCTTTCTCATATCATCGTCTTTGCCGTCATAGTCTGAAATATATTTAGTTTTGCTCCAATCAACATTAAGATTTCCGAGAATATAAAGCTTGCCGTAGTTATAAACAACGCTCGCCATATTAACATCTCCGCCGATACCAAGCGAGCCTGACTTTACAAACAAAGCATTGCCGTCCGGCAAAGTGACGCTTCCGCTTATATTAGCCGAGCCTGAAGCAACCGAAAGCGATACACCTCTGTTAGGCATACCGTCAAGTTTGTTGTTACCTTTGATAGTAATGCTGTTTTCAATATTAACAATACCTCTTGTATGGAGAGCACCTTTTAATGTAAGTGATTTTGAAGCATTAGCCGCAATAAATGTATCGGCATTATCACTCGTGAAAGCTATTTCAGGGTCGTTCTCCGAGCCGGCGCTGTTGATGATATCAAGACCGCCCATAAGATACATCTTACCGCCGTTTGAAATCTTAGCCGCACTTATGCTAATAAGGTAAGAGTCACTTCCCAATTCAGTAACACCTTTAACAAACAGATAACCGCCGTCATCAACCTTAAGAGATGATAAAACAGTAAGATTACCGTTATGAGTTATGTGACCGAATTTCTTAATATGAAGCGAATTTAATACCTTATCTCCCGTATTGTTTGCGACATATAAGCCATTGATTGTGATATTAATAGTCTTATTTAATGCTGTGTTTCCATCAACCTGGCCAATGGTATGCTTGCCGTTCGAGAAAAATTCGCTCAAATTGTTTGCATCTGTACTTTCAACATTAACAACATTAGTTGTCCATACCGGGGCAAGGGACCAGAATTTAGAGCCGCTGTTAATACTGATGCTGTTGCAAGAATTTTGATATGAACCGTCGCCGACAATCATATATGAATTGTCATTCAATGTAACAGATGCACCGCCTAAGTCGTTTGTAGTAAGATAATTTGCAACATAAAGCTTTGAAGCAGAATTAACACTGATTGTACTGTTAGATGAAAGATATCCCAAAACAGTTAAAGTATGGGAATCAGACAGGTTAATTGCACTGTAAGACATAGTCATATTACCGCCTACAAGTGTTAAACCGCCGTTATTGCCAACAAAATTATTACTAATGCTCAATGAGCCGTAAAGATAAAGCGAGCCTGCATTAATAAATTGTTTTGAAAAGCTCAAATATGAATTGGTAGTTGTTTGTGCAAACGTACCATCGCCTAAATAAACACGTGAATTAGGCTGTTCGTTGGTAAATTCGTCAATTTTTGAGGAAAGAGCATTTATATAACCGCCTTTAGTCGTACCGTTTGCTCCAAAAATGCTTACGGTTGAGCCTTGACCGCCATTATCGGAATAAAGCTTAAACCTTCTGTTAATTGTGCTTGTAACAACACCCGTTACATACAATTCGCTCGTACCCTTAACCTGAACTGCCTCATTAAAACTGATCGATTTTGTTGTGGCAGCCTCAACATTTCCTGTGCAATAAAGCTTGCCCGAATTAATTTTTAACGGATATGCAGTAATTACATCTCCACAACTATATACAACACCTTCAATGTCAAATCCGGTTTCTCCGTTTTTGCCCTTACTGTCTTTAAAAATACCGTTGGCTTTAACGTCACCTTTTGCTACAAGGAAGCCGTCTCTTTCCACGCAAACATAGCAGTTAAATTCAATATCGCCCCAGCTTTCAAGACGGCAATGAACGCCGAATTGTTTTGCATTATCATCAGTCTGAGTAAATGTAATACCTTTTGCCTGAATGATATTATTGGACGTAGCTCTAAGCCCCTTTGCAGTAAACGATGCATTGGCATAAACCTTGGCATTGCCCTCAAGCCAAACCAAATCGTTACACATAATAGCATTGTCAACATTAACAATTGAATTATCGTAAGCATTAATTCTGCCTGCAAATTCAGCGTAACGAGTTGCATAAAGCTTTGAATCGCCTCGAAGATTGAGTGTACCGAGAGAAGCAACACCGTTTACTATGATTTTTGAACTTTGAAAAAGGTTTTGCTCATTTGTGGAATTCATACTGCCGCAAACAGATATAACACTGTCATTATACATATTAATTGTGCCTGTTTTTGCATTGCCGTTTACTGTAAGCGAAGTTCTGTTATTAAGAGTAGTTGTGCCTGAGCAGTCAAATGAATCAACAATAAGATTCATATTGTTATTTTCGGCATTGAACTTAGTACATTTAATGCTTCCGCCGAAATAATAGTTTGAATAAGTAAGGGACAGCTCGTGAGCATCAAGATTACCGCCTATCTTAAATTCTCTTGAAGAATCAAGATTATGAGGAATTATAGCATTTCCGCCGCAATAAATCTTTTGGTTGGAGTCGCCGTCATAGCTCATATCATTTGCGGTAATGTTGCCCTTAACATAAAGGCGAGCGCCGTCTTTCATAAACAGCTTGCCGCAAGTAAGATTACCTGTAACAATTACAACGCTGTTTTTTTGAATTTGAAGTTCATCATTAACATTAAGATTGCCGTCAACAACAAGGGTACAACCTTTGTTTTTTCTGCCGACATCCATATTACCACGCTTTTGATTTGCATTGCCTATAATAACTGCGTAACTGCCGTCACGTTCTGCAACACGAGTCCAATCATATCTTTCAAGCCCATTTGAAAGCCACTTATTCTTACCATCAGCTACTAAATACTGTTCATTTTTGCTGCTTGTTACATGGAAGCCATCAAGCTTTGTCGAGCCGTTACCGAAAGTAATTCCGCCGTTTGCCGTAACGGTATGATTATCATAATCAATCGTCGGCATATAATCATTGATATTGAAAGAATTCGGCTTAGTAAGAGCAGTTGCCGTTTCCATATCAGGCTTAACGCTGTATGCTGAATCTACATAATCGTTAAATTCATGTCGCTTTGTATAATCGTTGCTATCGCCGAGGAATACATCTTTTTTATTAGGAAGATGTTGAGATGAAAGACGCTTATAAGTTGCATCATCCTTAACACTGTTATATTTTTCCGAAACAGAAATATCTTCTTCCCTAATTGTTTTTTTCTTAGTCTGAACACCGTCGTCGGCATATTTACCGCTGATTTCTTTATCATAATAGTTCTTATTTGCAACGTCTGCAAACTTATATGACTTTTTATATTCATCAACAAACTCACTCGGAGTTTTAAGTACGTCATCCGAATTATATAACGAATAGCTGTTAAACTTAGTGTGAGCGTCGCCTTCAAGCTTAGTAAGACCACTGCTCTTTGAAGCCATATTTTGAGTAAAGAAAGGAGAAGTATCTTTTTTAACTACGTCGCTGAAATCGGAATATGTCTTATCCTCATAGCTTGTTTTGTCAAGAATATCCTGAAGCTGGTCGCCGAGGTCTGCAACAGCCTTTCTTACTGTTACCTTTGCCGCAGTTGAGGTATAATCTCCCCTCTTTTTAACTGAATCATACGGATAAAGTACGGTTTCAAATTCGGGGTAGTGATAAATCCGTTATCGCCAAGGCGCTGCTGGAACGTTTTATACATTGCATATTTTGCGCCTATAGCCGTAGCGTTGCTGTCGTAATCGGAGCCTACTGTATCGCTTCTTGTTTTTGCATAGTCACGGTTTACTTTATCGCCCGTAACAACAACAGTATACTTATTTTCTCCCTTGCCTACTTCGATTTGATAGCCTGCACCGCCACGGTCAAGCGTATCGGCAACATTCTGGAAAAGGAGTGTTGTTCTTGTATCGTCAGTATAAAGCCTATCCTCACCGTTGCTAATTTGGTCAAAAAGCTTGCTCTTTTCAATAGTAATACCGTCTACTTCGGTTGAACTTGAAGAAGTGTGACTGTCCTCATACGCTTTTTCAAGCATAGCCCTTGAATCATTTCTGTTTATGTCATAAACAATTGATTCTTGATTTGCCAAAGTAATTGTATTACCGTTTAATACAAGATTTTCCTTTTGCGCCAAAATTTTAGCCTTTTGCGCTTCTGTAATAACACTGCCCTTTGCTTCAAAGAAATCTTCGGCAGTTGTTTCATACTCGTCTTTAAGAGAATCAAGACTTCTGACTCTGCTGTAATCAATCATATTGAGAATAGCAAGAGCAGTTTGAGTAGATTCAATTTTTTGCTGGTTTTGAACATAAAGATGAACGCTGTTAGGATTCCAGCTTGTGTTTGTAAAGTTAATATTCTTTACAGCGGTATATGTAACCTGACCGTAATCGTTAGCAGAATTTTCATCGCTTGTGCTTTGAGTATAGTTTTCATAAACATATACAGGCACCTTTTCCTTCACGTACTCAGGCTCATATTCCTGCTCATAAATAATATGTCCATTTTCATCCTTAAGCACATTGCCGTCGGCATCTTTTTTAGGGATATAGTTTCCGTTTTCGTCAACCTTATATACCGGGTTGCCGTTATCATCAGTTGCAGGCTTGTCTGAATAAACAATATTTCCGTCGCTGTCTTTTTTAATTACAGGATTGCCGTCGGAATCGACTTTTGTCCTGTAAATAAATTTACCGTCCTTGTCTTTTTGATAAATGATATTACCGTTTTCATCTCTTGCAGGAATAGGTTTACCGTCTTTGTCAGTCTTAACGTCCTGCAAATTGCCGTCTTTAACACGTGAAGCGTTTACAACCTGAACGCCTATATTCATATTAGAATTAGAATGAATATCACCGTTAGTAATTGCCTCTGACAGGTTAATGTGAACAAGGTCTGTATAATTAGGTGTGCCGCCGAAAAAGCCCTTAAGAGGTTGAAACAGCTTTTCGTTGAGCTTATTAAGCATAGTTTCAAATCCGCTTACTATTATATTGGCTGCGGTTCCTGTTCTGCCGTTAATTTTAATAGCCGGATTTTCAGCGGTGCCTTCTGTTGAGCCTGCAAAAAGGGTATAATTCAGCGCTCTCGGCATACCGTTAGAATAATTAGCACTTACCTTAACAAAAGAAGTAGAATGAAGCATTAACGAATCAATATCTAAAATGGGCCCAAAAAGCGTACCTGTTTTTATTTTAACGGTCATTTTGATATATCCCGTAGTAATATAGTCGTCATCATTTGCCGTTGCTTCATCAAGCATACCCTTCTTTTGGATATTGATTGTCATATCGTCATCACTGTAATCAACACCGTTTTTCTTAAGGTATTGCTTTGCAATTGCGTTTAAGTCTTTATCGGTAGCATCGATAGAAGCCGCAACAGCAGTAGCAGCAGCATCGCCGGCATTTTGCAAGCGTGCCTGCTTATAATAGAATAATCCGAAATCCATAATCATAGCGGCAAGCAAAATAAATATAGTAACCGCAAATACGGAAACGAACATAACCGCACCCTGCTCATTATTGCGCTTAGACTTTTGATTATTAGGTTTCAAGACACTCACACCCTTTCTGCAAATAACTGAAAAAAGTTATATATTATTCTTCATTTTCGCCGACATCTTCAACCTTAGAGTGGGCAAGCGAAAGCTCAGTTTGCAAACGATAAATTAAATCCTCTGCTTTATCAATCGCACTTTCATAAATACGTGCAATTTCGGTATATTTTTTGTCGGTTTCATTAGTCACTCCCGACTCAATTTCTTCTCTTAACGATTTAATTTCCGTTCTGTTTTTATCAACTTTTTTGGTAAGATGAGCAACATCACGCTGCAAATCTCTGTTTTTATCCTCAAGTTTTTTGTTTTCTTCACCTAAAAGGCGATTTTTTGAGATAAGAGAATCTATTTTTGACTGATATTCCTCAATTTGAGCGGTGTCAAGGTTTTGACCTTTACTGCCCTCTTGTGCCTGTAAAGTATCTCGCTGTACACGTATATCCTCAAGAAGCTTTGTGAGTTTTTCCACCTGACCCTTTGATTGAGAAAGTTCATATTCAAGCATTTGCTTTGTATTTTTTAATTCCTCATAACGTTGGTCAAAAAGTTCCCCAGCGTTTTTATTAGTTGTAAGCAGATTTGAAATATATTCATTAACCTGCTTGATATCATAGCCACGAAGCACCTTATCAAAACCGTAATCCTGAGTTGCCGAGCCGAGTATTTTGTTTCTGTCTACTACATCGTTATTAGCCATAAATTGATTCTCCATTTGCCAAAATATATATTTAACGAACTATATTCCAATGCACAATTACATTTTTGCAAGTACATTGGAATTATATCCGTTATTTAAAGTCAAGAACATCGCCCACATCAAGACCTAATTTATCAGCTGTGCCGGAGCATAATTCTAAAACTTTATAAGCATCTTTAACTTTATTGCGTACCTTTTTAGGCGGTACGGCTCTGTCAATAAATAATATTTCATTATCTTTAGAAAGAGCAATTGTATCAATATCAAATTTCATACCAAAAGT
>ENA-UPXB01001685-UPXB01001685.1-human-gut-metagenome-genome-assembly--contig:-NODE-1685-length-13952-cov-7.207568_pt1 | contig 13952 bp, 27 predicted proteins | sample MGYA00250055_ERZ773386 | MGnify/ENA primary metagenome ERZ773386 (study PRJEB29103, sample SAMN06111974) | human gut metagenome | biome: human gut; feature: ankylosing spondylitis patient; material... | reverse complement strand
AAATTGTTAGTGTAAAGCATTAAAGTTTGACAAAATTCGCAAAATATGGTTTCTGTGTCCGAAAGGATGTGTGGATAAAGAAACTGCCTGTAAGAACGACAGGCAAAGAGAAAGAGGGGCAACCGCCCCTCTTGTTTATTTCGCTAAATACAAAACTGAAACAGTATCTATTTTTACGCACATTCCATTCTCTAACGGTAGATTACCAATTTCACTGGAATATAAAGAATTAATGCTTTCTAAGTCAGAGCCAAGACTTTCTTTATATTTTTTTGAAGCGACATGGTATTCTTCTGAATGTTCGTAATCATCATTCTTATAATCATCGTAGCTGTCATATACGCTGATAATTCCTGCTCCGTCGGTTATTGAAAAGGTGTACTTTCCGGCAGGAATATCTTCGCCAATAATATAAACACCTGGATTTAGCCTGCCGACATCATCAAGAGAATCGTTTTCCTGAGAATTAGAATTTTCACTTTCCACGTCTTTTAAAACAGCTTCTTTTAATTTAGTTCCGTCTGAAAGACGCGTGATTGATAGCGAATCATCCCAAATTGAGCAAGCCAGAGTATCATTTTTGAAATTCCAAACGTTTGTTAGAACTACTCCATCATAACCACTCTTATAGAAATCATCAGTAACATAATCATAATCATACCAATCCTGCTGAGATGCTTCCGACAATACACCGGAAACCTTTGAAGCAAATGTACCAACCTCATCATCTGGCACGTTCTCATTTATAACGACGCTTAGATGCAAGGATTTAGTGTTTTTGTCAATCACACATTCAGATGCTTCGACAAACCCATCTTCGCCATTGATTTTATTAAGCATTTCATTAATGTTGTCAAAGGAAGTAGCACTGGCGTTGACAGGCGAAATGCATAAAAAAGCACACATCGTTATAATTCCACAAACCCTCTTTTTCATAAAATCCTCTTTTCTACTAAAAAAATCTCATATACTGCACTGCAATAAAAACTACTTCAATGATTCCGACAATAATTCCGAACCATGAGCCAATATGCCTATATTCCTCTTTCTTTGTGCCAATATCTACTAATCCTACAATTGCTCCTGCCAGAGCCAGAGGAAACGACAGGATAATTGGCAACGGAAGAATGAATGCCACACCTGCCAAAATACAGGAGATGACACTCAGGGTTGAATCTTTCTTTTTTTCACCTTTGCTCATACAATCCCCTCCCTTGTTAAAATTTTACAATATTATACCACCTCATACAAAGTGTGCATAGTAAAATATCAAAAAAAGAGATTATTTTTGCAGAAAAACTCCATGATTTTGTACTTACCAGAAAAACTACACAAATTCGTGCTATAATGTGTGATATATTTTTAGAAAGAGCTGGTAATATGGAAAAGAACAACAAATATAGGATAGTCGTACTCATCCTGATATTTTGCGAAATATTTTGTGTGGTGCATATACCGTCACATGATATGGTGGAGCATCACCACAGAGATGCACAGATTACAAAAGAAGCTGCAAGGCAAATTTTCCCCGTTCAGATGCAGGAGCTGAGCGAGGTCAAGGAAGTTCGCAATGTCAAACGTTGCATTTGTGAAAATACAATTTTCTTTGAGATTGCGAAGTTTGCCTACGAAATAACAAAAGTCCATGTATATATTTGGCAGTTGCCAAGGGAAAATATCGGTGGTATAATGATTAAAACGAACTGATGTTTGGTTCTATTTCCCACAGCCGAACATATACTGTAGTGTAGGCGGTAGTTGCGACAGGGAGGGCTATTATGGATTATAAAGAAAAGATATTGTCACTTTTAGAAAAGGTCAAATCAGAAAGTACATTGAAGCGTGTATATAAATTATTAGAATATCTCTATTTGAAAGAAAAGTAAAAGTAAAAGCCCCTGCGTTTGCAGGGGCAAATTTGTTATTCTGTTTTTAAATCATCTGGAGAAGCCGAAAAATAATATTCGAACTTAGAACTATCATATTTTGATCCTATCATTTCATTGATTTTGCCCGTAATGGCAGTTCCCGTTTCTTCTCCAAATTCCAAATCCCCTACTTTAGTTTTCTTATACTCCGTAAAGATGTTACCCCACCAATATATATTTGGCTTTTGGACTATCCCTTAAAAACGCGCCCGCATTTTTTGCATTGATATTTAGTAGAAAAGAAACCCCTGCTAATTATCTGCACATTGGCGCTCCGACAAGTGATTGCCGGGCATTTTATTTTTCTGGTAATTTTGTCGATAGTTTTTCTTTTTCTCATTTAAGTCCTCCTTGGTGATTTTTTATATATTATAATACACAAAAGACTGATAGTATAGTTAAAACGCAAAAAAAGACCGGGATTTTTACCCCAGTCCTTTTTTTATTAGTTGCTTTCTAATTCGGTCAAAATTTCTTCAAGCTGCTTCCAATGCTCTTCGCTAAGCTTTGCGAACTTTACAAGGATTTTTTTAGCAAATTCATTATCCCCGGTCATTACCGAATCTACGATAGCCTGCGCATCGCCATCGTCGTCCATAAACATGTTACCGTCGCCGCTCACAAGCCAGTCATAAGAAACCTTATAAGTAGTACAGATCAATTTTAGAAAATCATCATCTGGAACTGTTCTTCCAAGTTCTATATTTTCAATTTTACCACGGCTTTTTAAACCAAGTTTTTTTGCAAAGTCTTCTCTTGAAAGTCCTAAGTATTTTCGCAGCTCTTTCAACCGCTCTCCCATTTACTCACCTCCTTTCTTTATTTTATGGTAACAGTATAACATTTTTAAAATACGTTGTCAACGTAAAAATATTTAAAAACACGTTGACAATGCGTTACAGATGTGATATTATACGTTCATAACGTAAGAGAGATGGAGGTGAACAAATGTCAGAAGAAAAGAAGCAACTTATCAAAGATGTTACAACTAGGATTAAAAAGCTCCCAGAAGATAAACAGCACTACATTTTAGGATATATGAATGGAGTTGCCGATACTGTAGAGAGCAAAAACCATAAAGAAGAAGTTGAAACATCAGCAGATAGCGATTAAGAAGGGAGACTAATGAGCGAATTAATACCAATTAATTACGATGGTGAACAGCCTACAGTATCAGCCAGAGAGTTACATAAATCTCTTGAAATCAGCAAACGATTTTCGGCATGGTTCGAAACAAATTCTCAGGGGTTCATTGAGAACGAAGATTTTACAAGTGTACTTTCAGGTACGGTTGTAAATAACGGAGCACACAGAGAAATACAGGACTATTCCTTATCAGTAGACATGGCAAAACACATTTGCCTTATGAGCAGAACTGAAAAAGGAAAAGAATGCAGGCAATATCTCATTGATCTTGAAAAAGCATGGAACACACCAGAACAAGTTTTTGCCAGAGCACTGAAGATGGCAGACCAGACGATTGCGAAGCTGAAAGACACAAACAAGTCTCTTGTGGAGAAAATCGAAGCCGATAGACCAAAGACAATCTTCGCAGATGCGGTATCTGCAAGTCATACATCAATTCTTATCGGAGACTTGGCGAAACTTATTTTCCAGAACGGTTATCAGATAGGGCAGAAACGATTATTCCAGTGGATGAGAGACAACGGTTATCTGATGGTTTCTGGAAGCTCACGAAATATGCCGAAGCAGAAATACGTTGAGCAGGGATTATTTGAAATTAAAGAATCCAATGTTCAGAATCCAGATGGCTCCGTAAGAATTACACGAACAACAAAAGTCAGTGGGAAAGGGCAGTTGTATTTCATAAATAAGTTTCTGGGACAGGAGGAGATGAATTAAAGTGTTGAAACAATTTTTGAAAAGAATATTCTCACCGCAAATCATCAGAATCCCAGATAAAACAAGAGTGATGTGCTTTTCAAAAAATGGGAACAAATATTTGAAAGTGTTCAATACTGAAAGCGGTGCAAACATCTGCTTCCAGGTGAAATCCATTGATTATGCAAACAGTGATTTAAAGAATGAATACCACCCAGAAACAATGTTCTCGGATATTGAAAGCAATCAAAGTGTCACGATTTTGAATCAGTAGGTGAGAAGATGAGCCAATCAAATGATTCTAGACATTTCACCGGAAAGAAATCTCCGTTCAGAGCACAGAAGCGGAAGAAAAAGGTGAAGGTGAAAAGGGTTCATAAGAATAAATATAAGAGAGGGGTGAAAAAGTGACAGAATTAAAAGTTATTAGAAATCTCGAATCAGGAAAACTGATGCGTGGAGATAACGAACTCGGAAACGCAAAGTATTTCCTCCGGAAAGAAAACGGCGAAGAAGTGTATCTGGAAGATATAATCGCAAGCCTGGCATTCAGCCTTGGAGAAAAGGTGGAAGAAAATATTAAAAAGGGCATAGATGAACCATATCTTGCCTATGCCCTTGATGTTTTGTCTAACGCACGCAGATTAGGCATTTGAAACACTGGATGAACATTTTATTTATTTCCCCAATTTAAGAAAAAGTGTTCATCGTGTGCTTCCAGAAGCTCGGAAAACTCTTTGCGAATTTGGAAATACTTTTGGCAAATATGAGCGTCGTCAAAATAAGCATGTTCCAATTCGCGACTTAACTTCAAAATAGCTAAATCATGAGCAATTTGTAACTTGTCCATAAAAACACCTCCTTTCATAAGGAGAGTATATCACATAAAAAATCGGAGGGACATAAAAACGGTAAAAGCATTAATCCTGTCAGCTCTGATCGGCGGTATGTCACCGTACCTGCCGTTCTGGAGATTTGACAGAGCATCACAGCCGGTTGCAGTAGCAATCATAATGTTTATCTTATCATTCGTGGTTATTTACCCGGATGAAGCAAAGAAAATAGGAGGAAAAGAAAGATAATTAATACAAAAGTGGGAAAAATCACACTCGAAGGCAGTAAAGCAGAATTAATATCTGACTTAGCTGTTATCGTTCGGGGAATCAAAGTAACTATTATGGAAGACAACAAAGAAACAGAGGAATCTGTGAAGAAGGATATTGACAAAACAGTCAAAGTCGGATTGATGAACGAAGAAGAATTTAACAAAAAAATCAAGGAACCTGTAACAACGCTTATTAAAGATTTATTCGGAGGGCTTTTCGATGAAGATAAATGATTTTGATAAGACCGTAGATGAACTGTACCAGTTATGCAGGAGAGTTCAGAAAGAAACTGGTAGAACGGTAGCATTTCATTTTGCAAACTACAAGATCGGATGCAGCTTGCACATCAATATATATAAGAAAGAATCATTAAGAGAGTTTGATATGTATAGCATTGTAGAGGGCGGTTATCAGCAGGAAGAAAATGTGAAGAAAGTAACTGACCATTTAAACAAAATTTTGATGGATAACAAATGTCCGTATTGTGAGGAGGATTGTGATGGAGAAAGAAAATAAGATGGATTTCAGAGCAGAGACCGTAGCCGAGGAATACGCCGAGCTTGTCGGTAGGATGAAAGCGTTTGAAGCGTATCTAAACACTACCGAAGCAGATACGTATTTAAAGAAAAAAGTTTGTGCAGCTATGCTCGGACTGAATTTGGAGGACAAGGAAAAATGAAATGCTATAAGGGATTTGACAAAGACTTAAAATGCCGTGATTTTCAGTATGAAATCGGCAAGGAGTACGAAGAAGAAAGAGACGAGATTTGCGATACTGGATTTCATGCTTGTGAGAATCCGTTGGATGTATTTGGATATTATGCACCGGCTGATTCCAGATATTGCGAAGTCGATCTGGATGCAAACGATCAGAAGTCTGACGACAACAAGAGAGTAGGAAAGAAGATTTATATTAAAGCAGAAATCGGAATTGCCGGAATTATTAAAGCCGGTGTGGAGTACATCAAAGATCAGGTTAACTGGGACGATGATAAAAAGTCCAACACCGGAAACTGGTCAGTGGCAACCAACACCGGAGACTGGTCAGTGGCAACCAACACCGGAAACTGGTCAGTGGCAACCGTAGAAGGAAAAGAGAGCGTTGCAATGGCAATTGGACGCAATTCCAAAGCAAAAGGGTCTATTGGATGCTTTATTGTACTTGCTGAATGGAAGGAATTTGAAGACGAAACATACCATATTGTAGATGTGAAGTCTGCGAAAGTAGACGGAGCAAAGATAAAACCTGATACATTTTATAAACTTGTAAATGGAGAATTTATTGCAGAAGAGTAAAGGTTTGGCTCCACAGGTACCGACATACCACACGGAGCCGCGTATCTAACTTAATTGGCTAAGTTAAATACAGGACAAGTATAACACATCTTCCTGTATTTATCAAATAAATAATTAGGAGGGCATTTTTTATGTCAAAAACACACATCCAGAACGCAGAAACATCAACACTTGCAAGCGAGATCATTTCCGACCTTGAGAAAGAAAGAAAGAAACTTAAAGTCGAAAACAAGAATCTCAGAGAAACAGTCGTAACACTCGGTTTGATGTTTACAAAGATTTTGAAAGAGGGTGATTTGGAAAATGAAAATGCGTAGCGAAAATCAGGTTCTTTTGTCCGGAGATATTCCACAGGGATTTATCCAGACACATGAAAACCATAATGGCAGGAAGATGTATACCGGAGAAATGCACATTTTCCGAGACAACTGTATTTACGACGTTATTCCTGTAATTACCACAGAAGAAATGGTGAAAAGAGGAACTGATTTTACCGTTTCCGTGTATGGAGAAATGAGAAGCCGGAAGGACCATAAACTTACAGTAGATTATGTCACGGCGTTGGGAATAGATTATCTTGACAGACCGGAAGAAAAGGATGCAAACGAAGTATACCTGATCGGAGATGTGATTAACATTATCCCGCTGAAAGTAGTAAAAGAAGAGGGAGAAGAAAAAGGAAACTGGATTCTTGCCAGAGTCCTGTTAAGCGTTAAGAGAGCTAAGAGACGTAACGGGCACCAGAAATCAGACTGTATTTCATGCCTTGTCTGGAATGAGAATGCTGAGACCGTTAGAAACCTTGAGAAAGGGCAGAAGTTAAAGGTATTCGGAAGATTCCAGAGCCGAGAAAGATGGTGTTCAGAGAAACAGGAGAGAATCACGGAACTGGATGTATCGGTAAAGAGATTGGAGATTTTGTAATATGAAAAAAATCGAAGTAAGAGAGATTAGATTGACCGACTTTAAAGGCCAGTCGGAAAAGAAAATAGAGTTTGGACACAGAACAGTCGTTTCCGGGAAGAACGGATGCGGGAAAACCACACTGGCAGACGCTCATATGTGGGAGTTTTGCGACGCGGACTACAGCTTAAAAAGCAACCCAGATATCAGACCTGATGATGGTAGAGAATGTCTACCAAGAGTCGATATTGACCTTGTAATTGATGGAAAGCCAGTAAGCGTAGCGAAATTCCAGAAGCGCACAGAAAGTAAATCAAAGGACGGGAAGCTGGGCAAGGTTGCATTATCCAACAAATACGAAATCAACGGCGTTCCGAAAGCTGAAAGAGATTTTAAAGCCGATTTGAAAGAACGAGGGTTTGACTTTGATAATTTCCTTATGTTATCCCACATGGAAATCTTCACAGACCTGAAAGATGCAGATGCCAGAAAGATTCTGTTTTCCATGTCAGACGGTGCCGGGAAATCAGATTTAGAGATTTCCAAGACAGTTCCAGATTGTGCCGAGTTGGTACCGCTTCTGGAAACCTACAAGGCAGACGAAATCAAAGCCATGAACAGCGCGACACTGAAAAAAGCAGAGGAACAGTTGAAAGCCATTCCAAACCAGATTATCGGCATGGAACATTCAAAAGTTGATGCTGATGTTGCGGAACTGGAATTACAGAAGAACGCCTTGCAGGAACAGATTTCTGACCTCGAAAAGCAGATTGCACAGGCAGGGAACGAGAAAGCCGGAGAGATTAAAGCGGAACTGGCAGGGTTAAGAACCAAACTGTTAGAGATAGACTCAAAGGCTAAAGCGGACTTGTTAGAGCAGAAATCATCGGTTTGCAATAAAGTTAGCACTCTTGAATTAGACAGGAATATCAAAACATCAGAGTTGAACAGAAAGGCTTCTGCATTGGAGTACCTGAGAGCACAGAAAAAAGATCTTCTTGAAAAATTGCAGAACGCCAGAACGCAATATCCCAAAATCAAGGATGCAGAATGGGACAACACAGTTCTGGAAAGCATTAAATCCGAGACATTCAATGATACAGAGGCCATTTGCCCGACTTGCGGTCGGAATCTTCCACCAGAGCAGATTGAGCAATTAAAGAGCGGATTCGAGCAGATGAAGCAGGAAAGAATCAATCAGCAGTTAAAGGTTAAGGAAGAATGGGAACAGGACAAGAAGCGTAAACTTGATGAAATTATTCAGGCTGGCAACAAAGCGTCTGCCGGAATGAAAGAAGCACATAAGCAGGAAGAAGCTCTCACATCTGAGATTTCCAAACTAACAGATGAATTAGAGCAGATCAAAACTTCTCTGGACGCAGAAAATAAGAATCTGGAAGCTATACCAGAAGAACCAGGCTTCTCAGGGAACGCCGAATATCAGCAAATTCTTGCATCAATCAAAGAGAAAAAACAGGAACTTAATTCTCTGGACGATGGCGAAGAAGCAAAGAAACAGCTTTCAGAGCAGTTATACGGAAAGAAGCAGGAACTGGCAGCAGTTAATCAGAAAATCGGAGAAGTCAACAACAACGTCCGAATTGACGAACAGATCGAGAAGCTTCAGGAAAGCCAGAAACAGTACGCACAAAATAAGGCAGATGCGCAGATGATTCTGGACGAACTGAAATCCCTGAGCATGGCGAAGAATACAGCCCTTGAAGATGCAGTAAACCAGTATTTTGACGGAGTTAAAGTGAAACTGTTTGATACACAGAAGAACGGCGAAGTCGTAGATGCTTGCATCTGGTACGTACAGGACAAGGACGGTAACTGGAAGAAATTAATCGGGAATGCCAATACAGCCCTCATGATGAAAGGGAAAATTGCCATTATGGATGGTTTGCAGAAGTTTTACGGCATGAGTTATCCGATATTCGTAGACTGCGCAGCAGAACTTGACAACAGCAGTCTGGCAGGTATTAAGGCAGATGCACAGTTGATATTCTTGAAAGTTGCCGAGGGGGATATGACAGTAACGGAAGTTTAATAATTATCAGAAAAGGAGAATAAAAATGGCAGAAACTTATGACATTTCAAGAGCAACAAAAGCGCAGGAAAAATATTGTGCCGAAAAAGGTTATCCGCATTTTGCGCCACAGAGCGGAAAATGTTTCAGTTGCGGACAGAATATCTATTCTGAAAAAGGACGAACAAGAAGCGGAAAAGAGTGGAATGGAATTTCTGTTGAGAGAGCATCAAAGGAATTAATTACAGGATGTCCATTTTGTAATAGAACTTATTGTGATTAATAGAAAAGGAGAATTGTTATGGCAGAAACAAAAACATTCAATACCACTCTTTCAGTATGGACAAACAGTTATGTAGACCTGATGAAAGAGGACTTAGAAACAAGAGGAATGGAGTTCGACTCTTATTCAAAAGAATGCGTAGTGTCAGCGATGGCAGCTATTTATCAGATGATTCACGAAAGCGGAACTGATATGAAATCGGTGAACACATCAAACTTAAAGTCTGTTATGCAGAAAGTAGCAGCATTGAAGCTGAACGCAAACGCACAGCCAAGAGAGTGCTATTTCCAGATTAGAAACGTAAATGTGGCAGGAAAAGGAAAACCGGCACAGTGGGAGAAGAAAATCGAATTTGCGATTGAGGGCGATGGGAATGACGCTCTTGTAAGTAGATATGGTGTCAATGTGGCTAAAGTATTCCCGTACTGGAAAGTTAGAGAGGGCGACAAATATACACCGCCGAGACATAAGGGCGTGGAAATTACACCACCAGAATGGGAAGAATCTGGCGTAGGCAAAGTAGTTCGTATCGTATATCCAATTCAGTACAAGGACGGACATATTGAATATCTTTCTTGTGAAAGAGCAGATGTGCTGAAGAATCTTGCAGCACACATCAAGAATAATCTCCAGAATGAAACTTTTGGAATTTGTGCAGACAGATATAAAGCTACAGATGCGCAGAAAGTTCAAATTGAAGCAAAGAAAAAAGAGATCATGAAAAAGGTCGCTGACATTGGAGAACTGGAAGCAATCATTGATTGTGAGGAATTAAGACCGTATATTTCACCGTCTTATTACGAAACGCAGTCCAGAGAATCAATGATTATTCGTAAGATGCGAAACAACATTATGAAGTCTATTCCTAAGAGATGGGACAATCCAGTGCAGGCTTACGAATACAACATGATGGATGCCACATACAGAGAAGTGCAGGAAGAAATCGAACAGAACGCAAATGCAGAAGAATTTATCCCAGATGAGCCAGCGGCAATTGAAGAACAGCCCAAACAGCCAACAGTCGCAGAAGTCGTAAAGACTGCCGAGAAAGAACCAGTTTCGGCAGCAGGACAGGAGCCGAGCATTCCAGATTTTATGAAACAGGAGGAAATGTAGAAGGGAAGCTACATTAATATGGTAGGAACATTAGCAGAAGCGTTCAAAAATATGGAGAATGGTATTTATGACTACACGGAGAATGGAAAATGTGTAGGGTGCGGTGCTTGCTGTTCCACCCTGCTCCCAGTTTCCAGTAAAGAGATAAAAGAAATCAGACGGTACATCAAAAAGAATCATATAAAGGAACAGCAACACAATTATCCAGTCAAGAATCTTGGACTTGACCTGACCTGTCCGTTTTTGAATGACTCAAAAAGGAATAATAAATGCGAGATTTATACGGTCAGACCGGAGATATGCAGAAGCTTCATGTGTAATGACCCACACGGGGCGAGACAGAATAAGAAGTTATTGCATAAGAAATACGAACCGGTTGACATGAGAGAATTATTCTTCGGAGATGATCGAACATGATGTACTTCGACTGCATCAATTTTGATCGGTGCGATTCTGGAAAGTTTGGTAAATATATGGCTTGTATCGGGCGGTGTGAGAACTGCCCGTACTATGAGTCAGTAAAAGACTATTTCGAGAAACGGGGTGAGAACTATGAGGATTATATCCCAGAATGGAGAAATCAATCTTCCGTATGAAATGACAGCATTGATTGTTTCGGAAAATTACATACAGGCGGTATTTGCCGGAGGAATACAGCAAAGTCCATATGTGATGGCAGTTTATGAAAGCCGAGAAAAGTGTCAGAAAGCAATGGAAATGTTAAATAGAGTGTATGCAGGAATGTTTTTATCACAAAACGTTGAAATGAGTGATGACGATTACGAGGAATTTATAAAAATGGCTGCAAGAGGTTTTGATGATTCAAAAACCATGGTTAGCAGTCCAGATATGAAATTTGAACCAGCAAACATTGTATTCAGATTTCCAAAGGATTGAGAGGTATAAAAAATGAGTTATAGCAGTTTATATGGAATTGATAAGGATTACAAAGGAAAGGTTATTAAAGAGTTCAAAAATTTATGGCTGTTCGCACCTGCTATATGGGATGTTTTGACAGAAAAATATATTCCACCACGCAAATTGATAAGCCATGGATTTAAGAGAAATATCATTTTTGATGCTTCTCTTTGGCACGAAATAAGCAATGAAATCAATAATTGCGACAATACAGCAGACAGGATTTGCTGGGAAATTTCTGTCGGGCATGTTTTCTTCACAAAAGATAAGAGCTGTGTGGCAAATGCAATAAGAGACTTTGTTAAGCAAAACAATAATTATTGCAGAGACATCGAGGATAATGTCACGGTGTTGGAAAGAGAGCACATCATTGAAAGATTCGAAGAGATTGCTAGCGCAATAGAGTTATTGGCGGAAGATACACCGTATTTTGTAATGAAGAATACTTCTTTTGACGATAGCGTAGAAAGTTGGTTCGAAAAATATGACGAAGAGCAACATGAATATGTAGAATCCGGTCTTAGTCAGGTTCATGAACTTGTTACAGAATTTGTCGTGATCGAAGATGGGAAAATCGTGAATTTCATAAGCAATTTGGACTTTAAATATTAAAAGCGAGGTGGCGAAATGTTCATGCGAGTAATCAATACAGGCAGTCAGCCGGGAAACTGTTATGCGCTTAAATCTGAATCCGGTGAAATCCTATTTCTGGATTGCGGATGCAAGTATTCAGAGATTTTGAAAGGAATTTTATACAGAATATCGGATGTTTCGGGTTGCCTGCTAACCCATGAACACGGAGATCACCTGAAATCATTCCAGAATCTTATGCAGTCCGGCATTCAAATTTACACCAATGACGAAACAGTTGAAGCTGTGAACGTAGTATCTGGTGAGCTGATGATCGGATTGCCAGAAAAGAAGCCAAAGGACATAGGTTCGTTCCGGATAACACCGTTCTACGTCCCACACGACAAGACACAAAACTTCGCGTACCTGATATTTCATGAAGAATGTGGACGACTGATATATGCGACAGACTTCTCATATTTGCCGTTCACATTCAAGAACATGAGAATAAATCACTTCCTTATAGAATGCAATCATCTGGACGAATCACCGGAACAGGATTCGTTTAAGTTTGAACACTCCGTCCGGGGGCACAGCAGCTTATCTACTGTAAAAGAGATTATTCGAGTGAACAAGACCGCTTCGCTCAGAACTATAACGCTATGCCATCTGTCAGAGGGATGGGGAAATCCGGAAGTGATGCAGAAAGAGATACAAGACGTTGCCGGTGATGATGTTATGGTGCAGATTGCAAGACCGGGACTGGATGTTGATTTGAATTTATGCCCGTTTTGAAAGGAGAAAAAATGGAAATTGATAAATCAAAATTAAAGTTGGGAATTTGGTATGAGGATGAAAACGGAAATTTAATTAAGCCAGAAGATGATTTGGCATGTGAAGCACCAGAAGGAGCGAGAACGTACCATTCCTGCTTTCCGTTACAAATAACAGAACACGTTTATGTAGTGCATGGCAAAGCTGAGAAAGAAGTGTGCAAGCACAAACGGAAATATTGGAAAAAGGATACAGGTCTGATAAGGGGATTAAAAGGCCATATATGCACTAATTGTGGGTGTAGCCAAACAAGAAAGTGGTGGCAGCCATGGGGAAGAAAATGGGATTACGGAACGGATACCACACCACTTATTGACTTTCATACAAGTATTGGAGGTGGAAATCAAGATGTCATAATGGCAATGGTAAACAGCGGAGATTATACATTACAGGAAGCACTTGTTGTTTTTTCTACGGCCTGCGAAAGATGTATGAATGTGCTTGCATACAAGTATTTGAACGGAGCAGATGGGTACGAAGAATATTCAGATGAGTGGAAAAAATGCAATACTGAATGCGATTTTTGCAAGAATAGTTAAATTGAGATTCACGAACCATACAGGGAGGAAACAAAATGAAACAGTGGACAGAAGAAGAACTTATTAATGACGGAAACAGATTAAGAAATGCTGAAATTACAAATGTATCATTAAATTTCAAAGATCACGGAGTACTTACCCTTGATCTCACTCTTTCTGGTGGTGGCTGGGGTGTTGTATTCGGAGGATATGTTTTAGGACATGGTTACCTTGGCTCGGAAAACTTTAAAGGTTCAAAGGCAGGGCTTGAAGCGATTATGAGAATCATGGACGTTGTTGGCGTAGATGACCTGATAGAAATGAAAGGAAAGCATGTCAGAGTTGCTACGAAAGGACTTGGACACTCAGTGAAAATTATCGGAAATTTCATTAAAGATGAATGGTTTGATTATGAAAGCTTCTTCGAAGATGAGAAGCCACTTCCAGAACCATATAAGGGAAATTAAAAAGCACCGACTATTTATCGGCACTTTTTACAAAATCTTGGAGAATGGTAATAACCAGATTATTGAAACTTCTGTTCTCCTGCTTGGCAATCTGCTCAAGTTGTTCTTTGAGCTGTATCGGGAACGTGATATTAGTTCTGGT
>ENA-UPXB01001664-UPXB01001664.1-human-gut-metagenome-genome-assembly--contig:-NODE-1664-length-14092-cov-4.947842_pt1 | contig 14092 bp, 16 predicted proteins | sample MGYA00250055_ERZ773386 | MGnify/ENA primary metagenome ERZ773386 (study PRJEB29103, sample SAMN06111974) | human gut metagenome | biome: human gut; feature: ankylosing spondylitis patient; material... | reverse complement strand
ATAGCATAGCTTATGAAACCGACGGAAGCAGAAATGGATTATATGGAAAGATTTATGGCAAAGGAATATAAACCGGAGTTACTCTTTGAGAATACAGAGATTATTGAGCGATTACGAAATCATCCTATGGCGTTATGGAAATGTAAATGATGGATTTTAGAAAAGTACTTTGTCAGTGGAATCATGATTGATGATGAATGGAAAGGGAATTGAACGAGATTTGATACTGAATGAGACTAAGTAAAATAAAGAGGAACGCAATAGACTATGGAGGAAAAATTATGAGTAACTGTTTTGATGAAACCAAGCAAGGATTATTGGAAGCAGCGGAAATTGCAAAAAGAAATATTACGTTAACAGAGTGGGAAGATATGTCGGCTCCCACATTTTATGTCGCAGATAATGTGTAGATAAGATTGTTGAAATACGCAGAAAGAAGTTATATGCAATGAAAATCTACGATAGATAGATTGGTGTCTACGAAGGAAAAGTTGTCCTCATAGCTATAAAATTGTAAAATACAGTCATGAAAATCGTATTTTTATAGTTTTACGGGAGGAACAGCAATGGACCAGGAAAAGATTGGGGTATTCATTTCTACATTAAGAAAAGAGCATGGAATGACGCAACAACAATTGGCGGATGCGATTGGTGTCAGTAACAAAACAATATCCAAATGGGAATGTGGCAAAGGAATGCCGGAGCTGGCATTGATTGTTCCGTTATGCCACATTCTGCAAATTAGTATTAATGAGTTCCTGTCAGGTGAACATTTGTTGGAAAACGGTTACACTGAAAAAGCTGAAGTCAATATGATGAATCTTTTACAGGAAACAGAAAATAGCAAAAAGAAAAGCCGAAGTTCATTATTGGCTTTTGGGATAACTGTGATAATTTTTTTATTTGTTGTTTTATATTCTGTTATTACCAATATGGGAATCGGTATGAATATGCTTTTTGTGGATATGCCTACATTATTGAGTATGTTTTTAGTTACTGCTCTATTTTTGCTGGGGACAAATTTGGGACTACCCTTTTTTGATTCCTTTCGGATTATTTTTGGAAAAAAGAAATCAGTATCAATAAAACAATTGTTTCAGGCAAAATCAGCGATAAATCTTGCGAAAATCACATTTTTGGGAATGGGATTCCTCGAAAGCTGTATCAGCTTTATGGCAATTCAACCTATGGGGGAAGGAACACTTCTTTTTGCAGGATTAAGTATTTCCATTTCAATTGCATTAAATGGAATTTTATATGGATTAATTGGTTTTCTGCTATTACTGCCAATTCAGGTAAGGTTAGAAATAATGTATATGCAGAAGCAGGAAGATAGTGAAAAGAAAACAGAGGATGATGCGGAATAAGTATTGTAAAAATGCCCCACCAGCGGCTGCTGATAGGGCATTTGTTGTATAAGGTTCTTAGCTTTCGCTGTATTTCTCTTCGCAGTATTTGCAGCGGTAGATCTCTTTTTTCTCATCGGAGAGGACGAATACGTGGGGCAGTCCCTGCTCGATGGAAGTGATGCATCTGGGGTTGCGGCATTTGATGACGTTTTTGATCTGTTTGGGAAGTACCAGTTCCTTCTTCTCTACAATCTCACCGTTTTTGATGACGTTGACGGTGATGTTGTGGTCGATGAATGCCAGTACATCCAAATCCAGCATATCGATGTCACATTCTACTTTCAGAATATCCTTTTTGCCCATTTTTCCGCTGCGGGCGTTTTTGATGATAGCAACGGTGCAGTCTAACTTATCCAGCTGAAGGTGCTCATAGATTGAGAGACTTTTTCCGGCTTTGATATGATCGAGGACGAAGCCCTCTTCGATTTTTCCTACATTTAACATAGTAATCTCCATTCTGCAGGCACAGAGTGCCGCGTATGTTAACTTTAATATACGAATTCATAAGATAATTTTGCGGTCAGATGCCGGAAAATTATGCCAGACCCAGTAAAGTCAGGATCAGAGCCATACGGACGTAGACACCGAACTGTGCCTGTTTGAAATAGGCGGCTCTGGGATCGTCATCGATCTCCACGGAGATCTCATTGACCCTGGGAAGGGGATGCAGCACCAGCATATCGGGCTTTGCGAGTTCCATTTTCTCGGGGGTCAGTACATAGAAATCCTTCAGACGGACATAATCCTCTTCGTTGAAGAAACGTTCCTTCTGCACACGGGTCATGTATAACAGGTCAAGTTCCGGCATGACATCTTCCAGACGGATGACTTCCTGATAGGGAATACCTTTTTCACGAAGCATATCGGTGATATAATCCGGTACTTTCAGCTCTTCAGGAGAGATGAAGATGAACTTGATGCCTTCGTAACGAACCAGTGCGTTGATCAGGGAGTGTACGGTACGACCGAATTTCAGGTCACCGCACAGGCCGATGGTAAAATGATTCAGATCGCCGTGGAGGCTGCGGATGGTCTGCAGGTCGGTCAGGGTCTGGGTTGGATGCTGATGTCCACCGTCACCGGCATTGATCACGGGGATCAGGGATTTCTCTGCGGCTACCATGGGAGCGCCTTCCTTGGGATGACGCATAGCGCAGATGTCCGCATAGCAGGAGATGATGCGGATGGTATCGGATACACTTTCTCCCTTAGAAGCAGAAGAGGAAGCTGCATCGGAGAAGCCGATGACTCTGCCGCCTAAACGGGTCATGGCGGATTCAAAGCTTAAACGTGTGCGGGTGCTGGGCTCGTAGAAGCAGGTGGCGAGGATCTTGCCGTCACATTTGTGGGCGTATTTGGCGGGATCCTTCTCAATGTCGTCTGCCAGAGCGAACAGCTTGTCCAGTTCCTCAACAGAGAAGTCAAGTGGGTTCATCAAGTGTCTCATTTTTTCATTTCCTCATTTCTGCGCTGCTATTTTCGACACAGTGACTGTACGGAAGAGAATCCGTGCTTACCTGTGTATGCGACATCATAAGAAGACAGCGCTTTTCTTATGATGCGGGTAGTAACGGGACCCGCAGGAAGCGGACAGTTCATACCCTGACCAGAAAAAAGTCGAAGAGGAAAAACTCTTCGACTTTAAAATTACTGTTGATAAGATAACAGATCCGTTACGGATTTCCGTTTGGGAGCAACGGGTGCTTCTGCGGGATAACCGATGGGGATCAGTGCGATCAGATCCTGATTTTCAGGAATCTCAAGGAGATCAGCAGCTTCCTGCTGATCGAAAATACCCATGATCACGGTGCCAAGGCCCTGCTCGTAAGCAGCCAGGCAAAAGGCTTCGCTGGCAACACCGGCATCGAACATCTGCCATGCATCGCCTCTGGCGGTAGTGAAGGAGCCGTCTCTCTCGAAACCGCTTCTGCCCTTGATCACGGATACTGCAACGACCATGGGAGCATTCTCCATGATCTTACCATTACCCGGGAAGGAGGAAGTACATGCTGCCAGTTTCGCTTTCTTTTCGCCTTCCACAGCGATATAACGAACGATTTGCGTATGCTTCCAGCTGGGAGCATAAGAAGCTGTCTCTACGATCTGAGCCAGAAGCTCATGAGATACCGGCTGATCCGTGTACTGACGGATACTTCTGCGGCCGGTGATACATTCTTTTGCGGTCATTGTTTATCCTCCTGTTTTTTTGCATTTGTAATATAATAGCATTTCTGAAGGGTAGAATCAAGCAGGAAAGAGTGAAAAAATATAGAAAATTTGTGTGGATATGACAGAAAGGTTTTGCATTCCCGGATAGGATATCATATAATGAGGCAAAGAGAACTATATCGATGAAGCCGGTTGTGTAAAAGACGGTTCTACTGTACGTTACAGCGGCTGTGGAATATCGGACCAGGCAATAAAAGGAGGGCATTATGTCTGTAGAATTTGTGGAAAAGAAGCGCTGGTTATTTTTGGGATTACCTTTTACTTTTACCAGGTATGTGATCAAAGAGGATATGATCACTGTGGATACGGGTGTGTTCACCAAGGTAGAGAATGACTGCTATATGTACAAGGTACAGGATGTGGAGCATACGGCAAGTATCTGGGAGAGAATGGTAGGACTTGGCACCATTGTCTGTTATACCGGTGATACCACTCATCCAAAACTGTTGATCGAGCATATCCGCAATTCCAAAGCGATCAAGGAGTTTATTTTGAAGGAGTCGGAGGAAGCCAGATTGAAGCGCAGAACTGTGAATATGCTGGATATCGGTTCCGGAGAGATGGGGGATATTGACGACTTACAGTAATAGAAGAAACAAGTATACATTAGTATAAGAGACGGGACCTTCCGGGGTCCTGTTTTTTCGGGAGAAGAGATTTATGGAACTTGATATGACGAAGGGCAGCCCTGCTAAGCTGATTACAAAATTTATCATTCCAATTATCATAGGTAATATTTTTCAACAGCTATACAGCATGGTGGATACCATTATCGTGGGTCGGTTCGTAGGTGTAGATGCATTGGCGGCAGTAGGAGCCACCGGGTCAGTAAGCTTCCTGATCTTGGGATTTACCCAGGGACTGACCACCGGATTTACTGTGCTGACGGCACAACGCTTCGGAGCCGGGGACCGGGAGGGTATGCGCAAAAGTATCGGAAGCGCAGCCATCCTGTCGGTGATCGTGACAATCGTGATGACGGCAGTCAGTATGACCGGCATGGACAGTCTGCTTCGGGTGATGAATACTCCGGAAGATATTTTCGATATGACGAAGGAATACATTATGATCATCTGTGCGGGAATTGCCTGCAATGTATTGTATAACCTGTTGTCCAGTATCCTGCGTGCCATCGGCAACAGTGTGGTGCCGTTAGTATTGCTGGTGATCGCTTCGGTGACGAATATTGTCCTGGACTATGTACTGATCGTTTACGGTCATATGGGAGTGGGCGGTGCAGCTTATGCGACTATCATTTCTCAGGGATTATCCGGTGTACTGTGTCTGATTTATATTATTAAGAGCGTACCTACACTGCATATCCGTCCGGAGCATTGCAGACTGGAAAGTCAGTGTGTGAAAAATCAGCTGACCGTGGGAATTCCCATGGCACTACAGTTTTCCATTACAGCTATCGGTACTATCCTGGTACAGGCAGCACTGAATTTGCTGGGTTCTACCGTGGTGGCATCTTATTCTGTCTCCTGCAAGGTGGAACAGCTGGTGACACAGCCGTTTGCTGCAATGGGTGTGACTATGGCAACTTACTGTGCGCAGAACCGCGGCATCAATGATCTGGACCGGATCCGTAAGGGCGTGAAAGCTGCCAATATCATGTCCGGTGTCTATGCGGTGCTTGTCTACGGACTGGTATATATAGCGCTTCCTTATATTGTACCGCTGTTCATCTCCGAACAGGTTGAGATGGTATGCGGCTATGCCAGAACGTATATTACGATCTGTGGCATGTTCTTCATTCCGCTGGGAATGATATTTATCTTCCGAAATGCGCTGCAGGGCTGTGGCTTCGGCTTCATGCCCATGATGGGCGGTGTGGTGGAATTGTTGAGCCGTGGTATCGTGGCTTTTGCGGCAGCGCATCTGATGAGTTATGTGGGTGTGTGCTTTGCCAATGCCTCAGCCTGGCTGACCGCAGGTATTTTCCTCTGGATCGCTTATCATTTCCTTATGAAGAAGATGGTGCGGGACAAAAAGGCTCATGAAGAACGGATGCTGGCGGAAGCAATGCAGTAATAGTAATGCTGTAAAATGGCTCAGGGCAGGATCTTTTCAAAAAACAGTCCTGCCAGGAACCACCAGGGAGCATAGTCCAGCCGGATGATCCGGTGGATGTGGAAACGGCTTTTGCCGTAATCCCAGGGGCAGAGACCATGCTTCCACAGTAGGCGCCCACTGAGATATTCCACGGTGAAGATCATTGCCATATAGAACAGCCCACGCCTGGGACGACTGATGTGCAGGTGCTCAAAAAGCCGTTTGAAGGGTGCAAGCAGGCAGGCGGAGCCGTAGATCGGGAACATCCACAGGGAAGTATTACCGGTAAGACGCAGATCCCTGCGCCGAAGGGAGTGCAGTGCTGTGAACAGGATCTCCATGCACCAGCCACACAGTCCGCACAGGAGAAAGCTCCTGCCGAAGGTTTTCAAAGAGTTTGCGATGGATTTTGTCATTTTCATGGACATAGTATATGAAATTTTGGGCGTATGATACGGGAGAGATTGCCATGAACTATCAGGAAGCAATGGAATATATGGAAAAAGTGGGAACTTACGGCATCGTTCCGGGGCTGGACAGCATCCGGGAATTGTGCAGAAGACTGGGAAATCCGCAGGAGGAATTGAAATTTGTGCATATTGCGGGAACCAACGGAAAAGGATCCACACTTGCCTATATTTCCAGCATCTTACAGGCGGCCGGATACCGTGTGGGAAAATATATATCACCTGTTATTATTGAATATTGTGAAAAAATCCAGATCGGAAAGCAGAAGATCACGCATAAGGATCTGTGTGAAGGACTGGAGATCATAAAAAAGCATTGTGATGCTATGGTAAGTGACGGCTTCCATCATCCGACGCCCTTTGAGATCGAGACGGCACTGGCTTTTTGGTATTTCCGGGAAAAACAGTGTGATATCGTCGTACTGGAGACCGGTATGGGCGGCAGGGAGGATGCTACAAATCTGATCACGACCACGCAGGTGGCGGTACTGGCTTCCATCGGTATGGATCATATGAAATTCTTAGGTAACAGTCTGGAGGAGATCGCAACACACAAGACCGGAATCTGTAAGCCGGGATGTCAGGTGGTCTCCATGCGGCAAAAAGAAGCGGCACAAAAGGTTGTGGAGCAGACGGCGGCAGAGCTTGGCTGTATACTGACCATGGCAGATGCGGCAAATGCAAAACATGTGAAATACGGACTGAAAAAGCAGACCTTCGATTATGAAAATTATAAAAAGCTGGAGATCACCCTTGCGGGGAAATTCCAGGTGGCAAATGCTGTGCTGGCGCTGGAAGCGGTGCAGGCTCTGGAAAAATGCGGTTATGAGATCAAAGAGACTGCCATTCGGAAAGGCCTGAAGGAGACTGTCTGGAACGGACGGCTGCAAATACTGGAAGAACACCCGTTATTTATAGTAGACGGCGCACATAACGAGGATGCAGCCGCAAAACTTGCGGATTCCATAGAATTCTATTTTACAAATAAAAGAATTATCTATATAATGGGAATGTTAAAGGATAAGGAAGTGGACCGCGTGATCGCGCTGACGGAGAAGTATGCGGATCAGATTCTCACGGTGACACCTCCGGACAATCCCAGAGCCATGCATGCCTATGATCTGGCAACAGAGGTGGCAAAGGTACACCCCAATGTGACGGCGGTGGACAGCCTGGAAGAGGCAGTGGAGCTTAGTCACCTGCTGGCAGGACGGGATGATGTGATATTGTGCTTCGGTTCTCTCTCTTATCTGGGGAGAATCCTGAAGCTCATGGAGAAGAGACAGACAGCAGGGAATAAACGGAAAGCGAAGCGGTGAAAATGGTAGATCAGAAGAAAGTACAGGAAGCAATAAAGCTTTTACTGGAAGGAATCGGGGAGGATACCGATAGAGAGGGACTGAAGGAGACACCGGAGCGGATCGGCAGGATGTATGAAGAAATCTGCGGCGGTATGGATCAGGATGCGGGAGAACATCTGTCGAAGGTCTTCTCCGTAGACAATAACGAGATGGTACTGGAGAAGGATATTACCTTCTATTCTATGTGTGAGCATCATCTGATGCCTTTTTACGGCAAAGCTCATGTTGCGTATATCCCCGATGGCAAGGTTGTGGGTCTGAGTAAGCTTGCCAGGACTGTGGAGGTATATGCCAGAAGATTACAGATCCAGGAGCGCATGACGGCACAGATCGCCGATGATATCATGAAATATCTGGCGCCTCAGGGAGTTATGGTAATGTTGGAAGCGGAGCATATGTGCATGACCATGCGCGGGATCAAAAAGCCCGGCAGTCAGACCGTTACCATGGTGACAAGGGGAGTCTTTGCGGAGAATAAGGAATTGCAGGACAGATTTTTACAGCTCGTGAACCGGTAGAAATTATGAAGACCGGAGGAAGCTGCGGAAAGACCGGATCGAAATGGGGGAACTCCTGTGGACAGAATTGATAAAATATTAAATCATGATTTATTTTTATACCATTTAGGAAAGAACAATGCGGCAGAAGCAGACAGACGCTTCTGCCGTCATAGTATGGTACATTTTCTGGATGTGGCCCGGATCGGGACGATCATAGCTCTGGAGGAAGGACTGGAACTGGACCGGGAGTGGATCTATGCGGCGGCATTGCTCCATGATTGCGGGAAGCATGAACAGTACGAGAACGGCACGCCTCATGAGCAGGCCAGTGCCCGGATCGCACCGGAGATCCTTAAGAACTGTGGATTTGACGATAAAGAAACGGATGTTATTGTAACTGCAATCTCACGGCACAGAGATCCCGAGGCCGCGAAAGAGAAGAACCTAAACGGCGTTCTTTACCGGGCAGACAAGGCAAGTCGTGCTTGCTTCGCCTGCGATGCGGAGAAGGATTGCAACTGGAAAGACGGCAAGAAGAACCTGACGATCAGGTACTGAGTGCAACAGGCTGAACCGAGAAATTCGCAAAGCTGTACCCGGTAGGGGAACATATCCGGACAAAAAATAATACAAACATGAGGGAGAAAACAAATGAAGATTGGCAACAGAGAGTTTCAGACTAAAGGACATACTTATGTAATGGGAATCCTGAATGTGACCCCGGATTCTTTTTCCGACGGAGGAAAGTGGAATGACAGAGACCGGGCATTGAAGCATGTGGAAGAAATGATCGCTGAGGGGATGGATATTGTGGACATCGGCGGAGAGTCCACGCGTCCGGGTTATACCCTGCTATCTGACGAGGAGGAGATTGCCAGAGTCGTACCCATGATCGAGGCGGTGAAGGCAAATTTTGATATTCCCATTTCCCTGGACACCTACAAAAGCGGTGTGGCAGAGGCGGGAATCCGTGCGGGGGCGAATCTCATCAATGATATCTGGGGCTTGAAATATGATAATCGTATGGCAGAGGTCATTGCGAAGAGCGGTCTGCCCTGTTGTCTGATGCATAACCGTAAAGAAGCGGATTATCGGGATTTCATGCAGGATGTGGCAGCGGATCTGGCGGACACGATCCATTTGGCGGAAGCGGCAGGCATCGCGGATGAGAAGATCATCTTAGACCCCGGGGTGGGCTTCGGCAAGACCTACGAGAACAATCTGGAGATCATCAACTGTCTGGAAGAACTGAATATGTTCGGTTATCCGTTGCTTTTAGGATGCAGCCGCAAATCCGTGATCGGACTGACACTGGATCTGCCGGTGACAGAGAGAGTAGAGGGGACGCTTGTGACCACCATGTTCGGTGTGCAGAAGGGATGCATGTTCGTCCGTGTGCATGATGTGAAGGAAAATGTCCGCACCATTAAAATGTGTGAAGCCATTTTAAATAGCAGCAAATGATATTTTGCGAAGAAGCGTTGGGAAAGGCGGAGTCGGCAAATGAAAAAAGGCACTTATGAGGACCAGATCCGTATCGAAGAATTGGAAGTATACGCGCATCACGGCGTATATCCGGAAGAAAATGAAAAAGGACAGCATTTTTATGTGAATGCCACGTTATATACGAATACCCGTCCGGCAGGACTGGCGGATGACTTAAGTCTCTCCACCAATTACGGAGAGGTCTGTCAGTTTATCACGGAGTTCATGCAGCAGCATACTTTTCAATTGATCGAAACGGTGGCGGAGCGGACTGCTTACGAAGTATTACAGCATTTTCCGCTGGTACAGGGACTGGATCTGGAGATCCGCAAGCCCGAGGCTCCGATCCCATTACCCTTTGGCAGTGTATCTGTGGCGATTCACAGGGAATGGCATGAAGCCTATATTGCCGTGGGTTCCAATATGGGAGACAGCAGAGAGCATATCGCGCAGGCTTTGGGACAGCTTCAGAAGAACAAAGACATCAGAGTGGAAAAGGTGTCGGAGCTGTTGGAGACACTACCTTATGGCGTCGTAGAGCAGGATAATTTCGTAAATGGAATGTTTGAGATCCGGACGCTGCTTGCACCGGAAGAATTATTACAGGAGCTGCACCGTATTGAGCAGATGGAAGGAAGAGAACGTAAGCTTCACTGGGGCCCCCGGACACTGGATCTGGATATTATCTTCTATGATGATCTGGTGTATGCTTCCGAGGATCTGGTGATTCCGCATATAGATATGGAGAATCGTTATTTTGTACTGAAGCCTTTGAGTGAGCTGGCACCGAATTTCCGTCATCCCATTACGCACAAGACCGTAACACAGATGTTGTCGGAGCTTCCTGTGGATCTTACGGAAGGAAACGAAGCGTAAAACGGGCACAGAGACCGATGAACAGACCGGTCACCAGACCGCTTAACAGTAAAAACGGCAGATAGACCAGCACAGCGGGAACAGAAGTCAGTAAGAACGCAACACCGATCTGCCCCAGATTATGAAAAACAGCTCCGGTCATACTTGCAAGGAACAGATAATGTCCATGCAACAGCCGTTGCACAAATACCATTGCCAGAAGGCACAGGAGACCGCCGGAGAGACTGTACAGGAGACTGATGGCCTGACCGAAGAACAGGGTCGCTAAAAGAATCCGCACCAGAAGCACGAAAAAAGCATCTTTTGCGGAATATTTCCATAAAACAACAAGCGTTATTATATTGGCAAGCCCCAGCTTAATGCCGGGGATCGGAACAATGGGGGGCAGAGCGCTTTCCACGGCATACAGCGCCAGCGCAATGGCAGAGAGCAGGGAAAGCGTCGTCAGTTTTTTTGTATTTACAGGTGGTTTCATAAAAATCTCCATGCCTTTCGTGATTCGTAAACGCAGTGCAGACAAAATAATATTTTATCATCAATAGGTCACGCCGTCCGGGACGAGCGTCGTGTCATCCAAACAGACAGCCTCTTCCCTGACCCGGATCACCAGCCGGTTGGGCAGACAGGTGATGGGAAGCAGTGAGGTGCTGATAAATCCCTGATGCACACAGATCTGATCCGGACAATTGGCAGAGATAATGGCGATGCTGCCCGGACGGACGCAGACGGTGTTCGAGGCGCCACCCTCTCCCAGAACTTCAAAGGTATATTCGTCAGTCACTGTGTCCAGACGGATGGTCTCAAGTAATTCACCGCTTTGATAAATATCAGCATAGAGCGCCTGACCGTTTCCGGTGGAACTGTGGGAGACTGCATAGATCCGGATTCCGCAAAGGATGGCTATTACTAGCAGAACTGCTGCAAGGAGAACTGCTTTTTTTCGATCATTCATGGAAGCATTCATAGGAATAAGGAACTCCTTTCGATGAGAACAGTATAGCAAAAGGAATGTAAAAAATGAAGAAGTATTTGAAAATGCCGTGGGCGGTGCGCCTGGCAACGCTTTTTGCAATGATCCCGGCGCTTTTTCTGGGAGGCTGCGGACAGCAGACCGAATGCGAAAATAGCATAGATACCGCCATGGGAACTGTGATCTCCCAGACTGTTTATGTCACCGGAAATTCCCCGACTGCAACGAACGGAGAAACAGATGAAAAGGTAACGGAGGTTGTATTGCAGAAACTAAACGACCTGGAACAACAGGAACTTTCCTGGCGGTTGGATAGTGCGGAAGTGGCGAAGATCAATGCAACTGCCGGAAAGGGACCGATACAGGTCTCCGCCGCGATGGCAGGCTGGCTGAAACGATGCCTGCAGATCTCGGAACAGACAGGTGGGGCTTTCGATGTGAGCATCGGTAAGCTCAGCCGACTGTGGGACATTGATACCTGGGCGGCAGCAGATGACCCGCAGGACTATGAACTTCCGGAGCGGGAGGAAATAGAACAGGCATGCGCTTTGGCAGGCTGGAAGCAGATGATATTGGAACAGCGGATGAACAGTACAGTGGTGAGTATTCCGGCGGGAATGCAGATAGACCTCGGAGCAGTGGGAAAAGGGGTGGCACTGGATGAGATCCGGAAGACCCTGGAGGAATATCCGGAGGTAAGCGGAGCCGTGATCTCTGTGGGAGGCAGCATTTTAACCTATGGAAACAAGCCGGAGGGCGGCACCTGGCAGATTGCGGTGACAGATCCGCTGGAGCCTTCGCAAAGTGCAGGAGTGCTGACGCTGGCTGGCGGGTACTGTGTATCCACTTCTGGAGATTATGAGCGGTACGTGGAAGTGGATGGTGTCAGATATCATCATATACTGGATCCCCGGACCGGCTCCCCGGCGCGCAGCGATGTGGCGGGAGTTACCATCGTGACCAAGGACGGATTTTTAAGTGATGCGCTGTCTACTGCCTGCTTTGTATTGGGATCGGAGGAAGGACAGAAGCTCCTGGAAAAATACGATGCAGAAGCATTGTTCATCGACCATGCGGGGACGATTACCATGACAGAGGGGATGCAGCAATATTTCCATTTGTCGAATTCTCAGAAATAGTGTATAGTAAATATAGTAAACCGTAGATAACAGCAGGTGCGGCAGGCATCCGCTGATACAGCAATGATAATGGAGATTACGATGGAAGAGAAGAATAGTTATCTCTCCGCTGATCCGGAGACCATAAGACAGATCGATGAGAAGATGCCGCCGGAAGAGGAACTTCAGGATCTGGCAGAGTTTTTCAAAGTGTTTGGAGATGCAACGAGATTAAAAATTTTGTCGGTACTGTTGTGCTCTGAGATGTGTGTGTATGATATTGCCACGCTGCTGGGCATGTCTCAGTCTGCTATTTCTCATCAGCTGCGGGTATTGAAGCAGATGGATCTGGTGAAAAACCGCAGAGATGGCAAGACGATTTTTTATGCGTTGGCAGATGACCATATCATCACGATCCTGAATCAGGGTCTGAATCATATCGAAGAAGGCTGAAAATAATTTGCAACAGGAACGAAAAATAAGAGCCGCAGGCGGAATGTCTGCGGCTCTTGTTGCCTGTCATTATTTTTTCAATGCATCCAGTGCTGCCTGTCTGGCTGCATCAAATCCGCTGTAGCTCTGACTGCCCAAAGGGGAGTGATACCAGGTGGAAGTCTCTCCGAACGTCTGGAAATAAACATACTGGGAAGTCATATGGATGGCAGTATAATTGCCCTCTGCAATGACCCGGGAATCACTGCCATCATCCCGCATGCATTTCAGGCATGCATCTTCGCCGTTCACCTGATAGTATACATAGCCGTATCCTACATTGAAGCAGTCGATCCGCTCTTCGGTCAGGACTTCCACCTCATTCCGTGAGAGGGAATAACGGCAGAGTCTGTAATTATTTTCCACATCCATATAGTAGATATAGTCACCCTGTGCAATAGGGTACCACAGATTGCCGTTCCATAGAGTGGAGATGCTGTCCGTCGAGGTATTTAGCGCATAGAGATAATGATTTTCCTGAGTACCGTTGTAATAGATAGTACCGTTCACGGCACAGGCGGGATTGATCTCGTAATCTGCCAGATCCGTTTTGTCAGATTTGTCGATTTTCATGCGGTAAAATAAAGGTCCGTTATCGCCTGAGGTCATGATGTAGAGGTTACTTCCCACCAACTGGGCGGAAACGATGGGATCTCTGGTAAGTCCGGTCACATCCGTACCGTTTAATTTACAGCGGTTAAAGGAACGAACGGTGCGCAGGGCACCGATACCGGCATCCCCGGAAGCTCCGGTCTGGTAGTAGTAAAGATATTTTCCCCCGGCCAGAATATTTTTCACGGAAGCATTGCCCAGTTTTTTGATATTCTGCTCCGAAGGATCCATGGAGTACAGGGTGTTACTGTCGTAAGCATTGGCAAAATACACCGTTCCGTCGTACTCACAGAAGTAACCGGAATTGTTCAGATTCCCGGCGGTATTGCCTACCGTCTCCGGGGGATTGTCGGGGATCCGGTCGCCCACGATGGCAAGTGCGCCGACGATGATCACGAACAGAAGAAAAGGAATTAAAATCAACAATGTTTTTTTATCTTTCATGTGTTAACCTTCTTTCCAACCAAAATGGAATGTAAAGTTTGTGTAATATCTAATATTATACCGTGCTTCTTGCT
>ENA-UPXB01001657-UPXB01001657.1-human-gut-metagenome-genome-assembly--contig:-NODE-1657-length-14147-cov-4.621606_pt1 | contig 14147 bp, 10 predicted proteins | sample MGYA00250055_ERZ773386 | MGnify/ENA primary metagenome ERZ773386 (study PRJEB29103, sample SAMN06111974) | human gut metagenome | biome: human gut; feature: ankylosing spondylitis patient; material... | reverse complement strand
GGAAGATACCATTCTCTGTCCCAGTGTGTATATATTACATCTCCCACTTATGAAGGAATAGTAAGCGACATAAGCAGGCTGTCAAAAACAGTACATGATATGGAGATTCCTTTTATTGTCGATGAAGCCCACGGAGCACATTTTGGGCTGGCGGCCGGATTTCCGGATACTGCAATAAAAAATGGGGCAGACATAGTAATACAGAGCATACACAAGACACTTATGGGGATGACTCAGACTGCAGTTTTACATGTATCAAATGAAGCTGTATCAAGCAAAAGAGTAGATATTGGAAAGCTTGAATATTATTTGAGAGTATACCAAAGCAGCAGCCCATCATATGTGTTGATGGCTTCGGTAGATGAGTGCGTCAGATTTCTTGAGAATAAAGAGAGAAAAGGTGTGCTGTTTAATAAATATTTGGACAGGCTTAAGCTTATCCACAATACATCAAAAAAGTGGAAAGATATTCACATTTTTTTGCCGGAAGCACAGGACAGTGTGGATAGGGATAAGATTTTTGACCATGACTGTGGAAAGCTTGTAATATATTCCGAAGGCGGATGCATGTCAGGGAGAAAAATCTATGATATTTTGAGAGATAAATATGGCCTGCAGCTAGAGATGGCATTGGGAAGATATTGTCTTGCAATGACATCATGCATGGATAGTGATGAAGGGTTTGGCAGACTTACAGCGGCACTTGATGAAATTGACAAAGATATATGTAAGGGCTGTACATTCGATAATGAGGAGCAAAGCTTATCGATGCAGGAAATGAACTATGCATGTGAAGCATCTAAGGATGATAAAAATTCATACATAGAGTCACCACAGGATAATGAAAATGCAAATGTAGAGGCATTGCAGTACAATGAAAATACGGATATAGAAGCACCACAGGATAATGAAAATGCAGACATATTGACATCGCAGAATGAAGCAAATGCAGATATACAGTCATCACAGGATGGAGAAAGAACGTATATAGCCGGTTCGAAAAACAGAGAGGAAGCTTCTTATTATTGCGTAGCAGATAAAGAGCATGGTAAAAAATCCGGGTATGCTTTATGGACGCAGGGGCAGAAAAGAGTGGAAAAAAAATATACGATTTCTCAGGCATTTGAGATGAGAAAGGTACTAAAAAGAATATCTGACGGAGATATCGCAGGCGATTATGGATATGTATATCCTCCGGGAATTCCTTTTATTGTTCCGGGTGAGATAGTTACAAAAGAGATAATATGTGATATAATAAATGCGAAACTGTCAGGCTATGAGGTTCATGGAGTGGAATTTAAGGATGCGGTACCATACATGAATTGCGTGGTGTGAATAGCTGCTAAAAAAGAAAATAGTAGGAAGGCTGCAAGTGTTATGGGGAAGATTTTTTTTATTTCGGGAAAGAGCTCAACGGGGAAGGATACTATATATAAAAAGCTTTTAGAGGATGGCAGCCTTGGTCTTAAAAAGATAACTATGTATACCACCAGACCGATGCGAAGCGGTGAGAGCAATGGTGAAGAATATTTTTTTGTCGATGAAGATGAAGCAAGAAAGCATGAGACAGATGGAAGTATCGTAGAGATGAGAGTCTATAATACTGTATATGGGCCATGGAAATACTATACAAGAAATGACGGACAGGTAGATTTAGAAAGCGATAACAATTATCTGGCGCTCGGAACGATAGAGGCGTATAGAAAGTTCTGTGAGTACTTTGGAAATGATAAAGTATGTCCGATATATATTGAAGTTGATGACGGTGTGAGACTTAAGCGTGCTTTAGAACGCGAGATTAAGCAGAAGAAGCCGCAGTACAGGGAAATGTGCCGAAGATTTATTGCCGATGATGACGATTTTTCCGAGGAAAATATGAAGCTGTGCGGGATAACGAGACGCTTTGTAAACGATATACTTGATGACTGTATTGCACAAATAAAGGATTATATAGTACAATGTGGTAAATAGCTTGACGCTAAACGGTTGATATGACAAAATATTATTTAAAGCAGCCGTCAGAGCCAAGCGGAAATTGGGAAATAGATATGCCATGTCTGTATGCTGCATTTGTTTTGATTTGCAGGGATGTTCGAATATAGATAATGGTCGCCTAGGCGGTGCGGACGGAGAATTCTATAAATAAGAGTTCTTTCTTGTAAGGCAATGTAAGAAGGAAAATAGGGTTATATCAAAAGATTATGTTAATATGTGGATTATACAGAAGCTGACTTAAGCAGGGAGGTTTATTTCTATGGACATTAAAGTGAATGAGTTAAGCAGGGCAGTGCCTGTAGAAAATCAGACAAAACCTGTGCAGTCCGATGGCTCATTTAAGTTTATATTGGCAAGCAATGTTGAGGATGCAGAGCTTAACAGCAGGCTTAATTCGCTTATGACCAAGATTACTGAGCAGGGTGAACGTATCGCAAAGCATACAGATATCAGTGATATGAGGAGGTACAGAGAGCTTGTTAAGGATTTCATGAACGAGGTTGTCAACCGCTCGCATGAGTTTTCAAGAGAGAATTTTCTTGACAGGAGAGGCAGACACAGAGTATATGGAATTGTGAAGCTTGTAGATAAGAACTTAGATGATTTGGCTACGGAGCTTTTGAAGGATGAGAAGGATAACCTCACTATATTGAGCAAGGTTGGTGAGATAAGAGGACTGCTGATAGATATATCGACATAAGCTTTATGTGATATTTTTTACAGGCGGTATCTTTTGCAGAAAATCATTTTTGCAGGTATAATCTTTACGATAAATTAAAAAGGGGTGGGTATATGGCAGATTTTAAAGATATTTTGGGACATGAGGGGATTATAAAGCATTTACAGAATTCAATTTCCATGAATAAGGTATCCCACTCGTATATAATAAGCGGCGAGGATGGACTTGGGAAGCTTATGTTAGCGGAAGCGTTTGCTAAGACTCTCCAGTGCGAGGAGGGCAAAATTACAGCCTGTGGCAAATGTCATTCGTGTATTCAGGCAGACACAAATAATCAGCCTGATATAATTCATGTTACGCATGAGAAGCCTAATTCAATAGGTGTTGATGATGTGAGGCAGCAGCTTGTCGATGATATAGTGATAAAGCCATACAGCAGCAGATATAAAGTGTATATTATAGATGAGGCAGAGAAGCTTACAGTTCAGGCACAGAATGCCATATTAAAGACTATAGAGGAGCCGCCTGTATATGCTGTGATTATTTTTCTTACAAATAATACTGGTGTATTTCTTCCAACAATACTTTCAAGATGTGTTATGTTAAATCTTAAGCCGGTCAAAAATCAGCTTATTATTGAATATCTGATGAAGGAATGTAAGGTTCCGGAGTATCATGCACAGTTGTGTGCGGCATTCGCACAGGGCAGACCGGGGAGAGCGGTGAAGCTTGCGGCATCACCTGATTTTGAGGAGATTAAGTCGGATATTATCAAGCTTTTGAAGAATATACATAGCATGGAGCTTACGGATCTGGTATCAGCGATTAAAGAAATTAATAATTATGATATCAGTATTGATGACTGCCTTGATATCATGACACTGTGGTTTAGGGATGTACTGCTTTTTAAGGTGTCAAGAGACCCTAATTCGCTTGTATTTTCAGATGAAGTTGCAGACATAAGAAGGGCAGCTAAGGAATGCTCCTATGAAGGGCTTGAGCTTATAATGGAGGCATTTGACAAAGCAAAGATACGACTTCACGCAAATGTGAATTTTGATATGACGATGGAGTTATTGCTGCTGACAATAAAAGAAAATTAGTGACTGTTTACAGCGGAAGTTAAAAAAATAGAAGTAAAACTGAAATTAAAAAGTGAGGACTGATATGGTAAAGGTTATTGGTGTTAGATTTAGAAGAGTGGGAAAGATATATTATTTTGACCCGCTTGACATGGACATTAAGCAGGGCGACCATGTTATCGTGGAGACTGCAAGAGGTGTTGAGTACGGATATGTTGTTCTTGGAATAAGAGAGGTTGCTGAGGACAAGGTTATTCTTCCGTTAAAGCCTGTTATCCGCATTGCTACACCGAAGGATGACGAGCAGGAGCTTGATAACAAGGTGAAGGAGAAGGATGCATTCAAGATCTGCCTTGAGAAGATTAAGAAGCATGGACTTGAGATGAAACTGATTGATGCAGAATATACATTTGATAACAATAAGGTTCTGTTTTATTTTACCGCTGATGGAAGAATTGATTTTAGGGAGCTTGTAAAGGATTTAGCGTCCGTGTTCAAGACGAGAATAGAGTTAAGACAGATTGGTGTCAGGGATGAGACAAAGATACTTGGAGGAATAGGAATATGCGGCAGACCTCTGTGCTGCAGCACTTATCTGTCGGAGTTCGTTCCTGTATCCATAAAGATGGCTAAGGAGCAGAGCCTTTCACTTAATCCTACCAAGATATCAGGTGTGTGCGGCAGGCTCATGTGCTGTCTTAAGAACGAGGAAGAGACATATGAGGAGCTTAACAGCAAGCTTCCTAATGTCGGTGATTTTGTCACGACATCCGATAAGCTTAAGGGAGAAGTAGCAAGCGTGAATGTGCTTCGCCAGCTTGTGAAGGTTATTGTAACTCTCGATAATGATGAGAAGGAAATACGTGAGTACAAGGTTGAGGACTTAAGATTTAAGCCAAAGAGAAGAAGAGACAATAACAACATCAATGATGACGAGCTAAAGGCACTTGAGGCATTAGAGCGCAAGGAAGGAAAATCAAAATTAGATGACAATTAATCTTAAAGCCAATGAGCGGCTTGATGATTTACAAAGGGATGGATATAAGCTTATTCAGAATTCCACCGTGTTCTGCTTTGGCATGGATGCGGTGCTTCTGACTGCTTTTTCTGTGATAAAGGATGGGGAAAACATGATTGACTTAGGCTGTGGCAATGGTGTTATCCCTATTTTGTTAAAAGCAAAGACAAAGGGCGCTCATTTTACAGGATTGGAAATACAGGATATTAATGTTGATATGGCAAAGCGCAGTGTTGAATATAACGGTATAGGTGACAGCGTAGACATTGTGCAGGGAGATATTAAGGAGGCTTGTTCTATTTTTAGGAAAGGATCCTTTGATGTTGTTACGAGCAATCCGCCATATATGACACAGAATCATGGGCTGACTAACCCTGAGAGCCATAAAGCGATTGCAAGACATGAGCTTTTGTGCACTTTAGAGGATGTTGTCAGTGCGGCGGCAGGGCTTTTAAAGTCAGGAGGCAGGTTTTATATGGTGCATAGACCGCAAAGGCTTGATGAGATATTCGGTGTTATAAAAAAATATGGCATGGAGCCTAAGAGAATGAGGCTTGTCTACCCATTTAATGATAAAGATGCCAATATGGTGCTTATTGAGTCGGTTAAGGGTGCAAAACCTATGCTTAAGGTTGAAAAGCCGCTTGTAATATATGAAAAGCAGGGAGTATACACCAAGGAGGTGCATGATTTGTATGAATGAGAATGGAATCGGGGAGCTTTATCTGTGTGCAACTCCTATAGGTAATCTTGAGGATATGACTTTCCGCTGCATACGAATACTTAAGGAAGCGGATGTTATTGCGGCGGAGGATACGAGAAACAGTATCAAGCATTTGAATCATTTCGAGATAAAGACACCTATGACCAGCTACCATGAGTTTAATAAAGTGGAGAAGGCGCGCATACTTGTTGACAAGATGCGAAGCGGAGAGACTGTAGCACTTATTACGGATGCAGGAACTCCGGGTATATCTGATCCGGGGGAGGAGCTTGTGAAGCAGTGCATAGAAGCAGGCATAAAAGTTACACCTGTTCCGGGTGCGGCTGCATGTATCAATGCACTTATCATGTCGGGAATGCCGACCAGACGTTTCTGCTTTGAAGCTTTTTTACCTTCTGATAAGAAGGAGAAGGCGGATGTGCTTTCACAGTTAAAGACAGAACAGAGAACCATAATAATCTACGAAGCACCGCACAGGCTTATAAGGACGTTAACCGAGCTTGAGAGTGCTCTTGGTGGAGCGAGAAAAATTGCAGTCTGTAAGGAGCTCACAAAGCGCCATGAGACGGTGTATCGTGATACGATAGCAGGTGCATTGTCATATTATACGGAGAATGAGCCGAAGGGTGAATATGTTCTTGTGATTGAAGGAAAGAGTCAGGAGGAACTGATTTTAGAGAAGCGCGCAGCGTGGGACGATATGAGCATTGAAGAGCATTTTAATATGTATATCAGCCAGGGCATGGATAAAAAGGAAGCTATGAAGCTTGTGGCAAAGGACAGAGGAGTGTCTAAAAGAGACATATACAGCGCACTGTTAGATTAAAATATGGTGCAAAAAGAGCCGGTTAGATATGAGGAGCAAGATGGATGGAATTGATAAAAAAGGCATAAAAGATAAGACTGGAATAAAATATGTAATAGCATTTATATGTACCATGGTATTTTTGACAGTGCTGTTTGTGTATTGGGCAGACGGTAAGAGAGTGACATTCTGCGATGAAATATATACATATAACATTGTAAATTCGGACGGTCTTACACATTATGAGATAAATAAGTGGATGAGTGGAGAGGATTTTAAGAAGGCTCTCACTCATAGCGATGATGACTATTATGGCAGGATGATAGAAAACATAAAGATGGATAAGGTTCATCCGCCGTTATACTATATTCTTGTGTATATGTCATCAAAGCTATATTCGAAGTTTATCGGAAATGATATATCGACATGGGTCGGACTTATTGTCAATCTGTTGGCATTTCTTGGAACAGGCTGCATTGTTTTCTTAATATTGAAGAAGCTGTTTGACAGTCCTGTTCTGTCAGGTCTTGGCACAGCCGGTCTTTTGTGGACCCAGTGCATGATATCGGCGGCTATGTTAATCAGAATGTATATGGTGTATACTTTTTTTACAGCCTTGTATGCATATGCGAGTCTGCTTATTGCGGACAGGAGAAAAAGAGAAGGCGGCAGGGCAGCGGCTGTTGCATGCGAAGCCGGGAAATATGTTTTATTGTGTCTGGCGGCAGTCGGCGGATTTATGACACAGTATTATTTTGTATTTTTTGCAATAATTTTTCTGGGTTTTGAGATTATCTATGATATCAAGGATAAGAAATATATAAATATATTAAAATATCTGGCGGCGCTTATCATTGCGGCAGTGCTGATAAATGGAATGTGGAACTATTGGTACACAGCCATTACCTCAAATGCCCACTCAGCAGGTGTGATAGGAAATGCAAAGGGATTTTTTATGCATCTTGTAAAAATATATGATGGGTATAAGCTCGTCATTACATATGTATTTCAGAGGGCATATAAGCCGTTTTTGATTATCCTTCCGGCGCTTGTGATTGCTTTTTTTATTGTTGTGTGGGAAGAAAAGTATTCTCTTGTAAGGTCATTTGTGACAAGAATTTTTGGTGTGGCGATAGTGTATGCATTTGTTGTAAATGTGCTGACACCTGAGACTTTATCGTCTACGAGGTATTATTATGCGGATATGATGTTAATACTTATGGTTTACATAATATGTATATTTGCCATTGCAGAGCGGCTCATAAAAGCAGATAGTAAGATTAAGAGCATTGCGATGTCAGGAGTGGGTGCAGCAGTTGTAGTGCTGAATGTGATACTTCTTACAGTGGGCTTTGGAATTGATTACTATCCTGATAAGAAAGAGTATGATAGCAACACGGCGGCACTTGAAGCATATGCGGATATTCCTTGGATAATAGGCTGGGATTTGGGCTGGGAGATAGATACAGCAATGTTTGACTATTCGATTCCGGACAGAATAATGCCGATGAATATCAATGCGTCTGTCGATGCGGGAACCTTTGACGGTGTGGATGAGTTCATCCTAGCACAGTGCAATGAGGAAGATTCAGAACAGATTACGCAGAAAAATCTCTATAATTATATCATTACAACAGGAAAAAATGTTGAAGCCGAGAAGATTGCAGACATAGGCTATGTAAGCTTTTACTATTGCAGTGCTGTAGAGGATGATGGCAGAAATCAGGAGACGGTAAATAAGTTCATGGAAGATTATAAAGATACTCCGTGGCTTGTGATCAATAATGATGGCTGGTATGACGCTAAGGAAATATTCCCTGTAGGTGAGCCGGAGAATGTGATATTTATTGACAAGAACACCCAATATGATGACACAGGAGCGCTTGATGAGTGTGAAATGGCAGCTATTCTGGTATCGGTATATGGAGGGGATGATTTGGATACCGGATTGTATTATATGATTGGTTCGACAGGGAGATTCTTTGAAGGCAGTTATGTAGGTACAGCAGATAATGGAGCAGTGATTGTATACCGATGTAATGCCGTTAACGAGTAAAGGTGGCTGGAAACGGTAATAATTACGATATGCGTTTTGCATGTGCATCAGGGGGTAAAAATATGCGAATTCAGTATATGAGTGTATAACGAGTTATATTTATGTATATAATTTTAGCTTATACGAAAACAGACTATAATACAGTATTAAGGAATATATTAAGAAATATATTCTGATATGCTGCGTTATAGTCTGTTTTTTATCTCAATGTGCTATAGCTGTTCTATATCACGTATAAGTGCGTCTGTTTCAGCCTGAGTTGTCGCCCAGCTTGTGCAGAAGCGCACGATGGTTCCGCCATCGGTTCTGCCCTGAATCTCGAATATATATTTTTCGCCGAGTTTTTCTTGTTGTTTATCATTTAAGATAACAAACTGCTGGTTGGTGAAGCTGTCAACCCACAGAGGAATATTTTTGTTAATAAATGCCTTCTTAATCTGCATTGCAAGCTCATCGGCGCGCTTGGTGATGGAAAAATATTCGCCATTTTCAAGGAGAGTGGCAAACTGTAGTCCAAGAAGCCAGCCTTTTGCGAGAACGGCACCATTCTGCTTCATGTAAGCCTTGAAGCGGCGCTTTAAGGCAGTTGCTGTGATGACTAGCGCTTCGCCAAACATAGCTCCGCACTTGGTTCCTCCGATATAGAACACATCGGCAAGCTCCGCAAAATCGCTTAGTGTGATATCGTTCTTATCTGAGCCGAGTCCATAGCCCATTCTGGCACCATCGACAAAGAGGTACATTCCGTATTTTTCGCAGACATCATGTATTGCAGTAAGCTCATCAAGGGAATACAGGGTTCCCTGCTCGGTAGGAAAAGAGATATAGACAAGCTTAGGCTCAGTCAGGTATTCAGGTTCGTCCGCATCGTAGTAGGCAGCAGCACAGTCATTAATCTGTCGGGCTGTAATTTTACCGTCTGTATTTGGGAGCTGTAAAATCTTGTGTCCTGTATTTTCGATGGATGCAGCTTCATGGCAGTTGATATGTCCTGTGTCTGCGGCAATAACGCTCTGAATCGGACTTAGAGCTGCATCGATTACGATAAAATTAGCCTGAGTAGCACCCGGAAAGAATTTTACTTCTGCATCAGGACGGTCAAGAAGATTTCTGATAATAAATGAAGCATTGTCACACCATTCATCCTCTCCATAGCCGCCATAGCTTGTACCATTTGTATCGGCAAGTGCCTTAAGTATTGAAGGATGTGTGCCGTGATTATAATCATTATTAAAACGTATCATTTTGAAAACTCCATTCTGTAAATATTTATATTGTTAATTTGCAGCGCCGAATATAGATCCACTGAAACTATTATGCGAACAATAGCGCTAACGATACTATAAGCTGTAAGATGGCAAATCTGAAAACAACCTGTGTGTCAGACCAGTTCTTGTTCTTTCGCGCATGGTCGTGAAGAGGCGTGCGCGTGTTGGCAAGTATCTTGATTTTTAAGAATCGAAGCAGGAATACTTTTACAAGACCGAGTCCGCCGTCAAGGATGATTACTATGGCGGCAGGGATGTAGAGCAACGGGCTTTTTGTCTTTAAGGCACATATAGCGATAAAAAAGCCTATGGCGCGGGAGCCTGCATCACCCATTAAAAGCCGGCTTGGAGATGCATTGAACCATAAATATGCAAGCACGCATACCGCAAACAGAAGTATCATATGCATAAATGCACTGTCAGTTCCCTTGATTCTGCATATTCCATACATTGTGCCAAGAGTTATAAGGGATAATGTTCCTGATAAACCGTCAACGCCATCGGTACAGTTAGTCACATTTATTGACACCCATATGAGTATGACTGCAAGAATTACAAAAAGCCATACAGGGATTGTGATTCCGGCATCTGAATATCCGAAGTTGATTGTTGTACCATTGTAGTTGACATATGTAAATGCTGCTGCGAGAGCAATTATTAAATCGATAAGACCTTTTTTATATTCGCCCCAAGGTGATTTAGAGCTGTCATCGAGGTAGCCGCTCATCATTGAAGCTATTACAAGTATTATGTAAATTAAAAATTCGTTTGAATATGGTACAAAGATAAGTGAGAATAGAGAAAATACCAGTATGAAGAGAATTCCGGCACCTCTTGGCTTTCCCTGTGATATCTTGCCATTGATGGCAAAGGCACGGCCCTGGTCACGCGGCAGCATGCCCTGGCAGGACTTTATGACAAGGCAGGTTGTTAAAAATGCAGCTATAAGGCTGATAAATGTGATTATGTTTATGTATTGCATATCTATGAGCTTAAATATCATGATTGCCTCCTGAATAGATTTTTGACGTTTACATCATATTATAAAAAGTTATGTACATGTTGGCAAGTACAAATAGGAAGAAATTGTGCGACATAAGGTGTCAAAAAACGTGACATTTGGTCATAAAAATGTTATAATAATCATAATATTTATAAAATAATATGATACATGGGACAAAATTTTAAAAATTTACAAGTTTAATACCCAGTAATTAATAAATAACGTGGAGGATATATATGGAGCGCACAAAGGTATTTTTGACTGAAGCAGACAGATATGTATTCGGTAAGGGGACACATTATGAAATCTACGAGAAGATGGGCGCGCATGAAGCTGAACGCGATGGAGTAAAGGGTGTATATTTTGCTGTATGGGCTCCTGCGGCTGAGTGTGTTCAGGTAGTCGGAGATTTTAACGGCTGGAACGGTGAAGGATTTGAGATGACAAGACTTGGCGAGTCGGGAATATATGAGCTGTTCACCGATAAGGCAGAGCTTGGAAGCATGTACAAGTATCTTATCACTGCAAGAGATGGAAGGAAGCTCTACAAGGCTGATCCTTACGGAAATTATTGTCAGGTAAGACCTGAGACAGCATCTATTGTCACAAGCCTTGACGGATTTAAGTGGGAGGATGAAGCATGGCTTAGCGAGCAGAACAAGCTTGTGCATGAAAAACAGCCGATTGCCATATATGAGGTTCATCCGGGTTCGTGGAAGAAAAAGGATGATGGCACTGAGGATGGATTCCTTAATTACAGAGAGCTTGCCGACGAGCTTTCGGAGTATGTCAAGGATATGGGATATACACATGTGGAGCTTATGGGAATTGCGGAGCACCCTTTTGACGGTTCGTGGGGATATCAGGTGACAGGTTATTACGCTCCGACATCAAGATATGGAACTCCGGAGGATTTCATGTATTTCATCAATAAGTTCCATAAGATGGGAATAGGAGTTATCCTTGACTGGGTTCCGGCGCATTTTCCAAAGGATGCACATGGACTTGCAGAGTTCGATGGCTGCTGTGAGTATGAATATGCTGATCCGAGAAAGGGAGAGCATCCTGAATGGGGCACGAAGATATTTGATTATGGCAGGAGTGAAGTGTCTAATTTCCTCATTGCTAATGCACTCTTTTGGGTTGAGAAGTTTCATGTCGATGGTCTCAGAGTTGATGCGGTGGCTTCAATGCTGTATCTTGATTATGGCAAGACACCGGGTAACTGGGTTCCGAACAAGTATGGCGGAAATGGAAATCTCGAAGCAATGGAGTTTTTCAAACATCTTAACAGCATTATGAACCAGAGAAATCCGAGAGCCATGGTCATAGCTGAGGAATCAACGTCGTGGCCGGGAGTTACCAAGCCTGCCAATGAAGATGGTCTTGGCTTTACATTCAAGTGGAATATGGGATGGATGCATGATTTTCTTGAGTATGTGAAGCTTGACCCTTACTTTAGAAAATATAATCACAATAAGCTTACATTTGGCATGACTTATGCATATAGTGAGAAATTCATTCTTGTCCTTTCGCATGATGAGGTTGTTCACCTTAAATGCTCAATGCTTGGAAAGATGCCCGGCGAGTATGAGGATAAGTTTGCAAATCTTAAGGTTGCATATACATTCATGATAGGTCATCCGGGAAAGAAGCTTCTGTTCATGGGACAGGACTTCGGGCAGTGGTCGGAGTGGAGTGAGAGCCGTTCACTTGACTGGCATCTGTTAAACGAGCCTGAGCATAAGGGTGTATGGGCATATTTTAAGGCACTTTTACATATTTACCGCAAATATCCGGCATGTTATGCGCTTGACCAGTATCCGCAGGGCTTCTTCTGGATTAATGCGAATGACGGTGACAGAAGCATATACAGCTTTGTAAGATGCTCCGAGGATGGCAGTGATAATCTTCTTTTTGTATGTAACTTCACGCCTGTGGCAAGACCGGATTATATGGTTGGAGTTCCGCAGGGCGGCAAGTATACGCTTATTCTTGACAATGAAATGAAGGGACAGAAGATATTTACAGCGGTACATACGGAGTGTGACGGACAGCCGTATGCTGTAAAATACCCTCTTCCTGCATATGGAACAGCAGTGTTCAGGTTTTCAAAGCCTAAGGTTAAACAGCAGACAAAAATAACAAAGCAGGCAAAAAAGACTAAGAAACGCAGATAAGTCTGCCGATAAAAAGAATAAGGAATGCAGGGATAAGATTTTCATTCCCTGCATTTTTTTGTATAAGAAGTTCCCTATCATACGCATGTATTATGCGTTATAAGGGTATAGTGTGTGAAGTATATGGGTCAGAATTTGGAGGAAATTAATGAAGATAGAAGCATACAGTGAGCAGAAGAAGGCTGCCTCAATATATGAAGAACAGCGCAGACAGGCTGAGGCAATGAAGGGAAGTGTGTCGGGAGCAGCTCTTACGCAGGCAGTGTCTTTTACTAAGATCGACAACAGCATGGATTTATTCGGAACAAGCAACTATGCGGATGGAGACGTGGCAGATAAGACTGTTAAGACTGTGGAAGAGTTTACGGACGAGGCGCAGGCTCTTTTGGACAATATGAAAGCAATCACCAATAAGATGGATATAGGTGAGCTTGTAACTATGGATGATGAAGGTGTTGATGTGAATGAGCTGGATACCAAAAAGATTGTTACAGTGGGAGAGCAGATTAGAATAAAGCTTGCTGCAGCAGGAAATGAGCATGTATATACAGGCGATATAGACGAAGCGGATATCAAGCGCATTTACGGAGAAGGAAGCACAGCAGTTATCAAAAAGGTGTTAGATAAGTATAACCTGCCGATGACGGATGACAATGTAAACGAGATACAAAAGGCGGTTGAGACTGCGCATGAATTGAAATCTCCCGATATCGGAACGAAGAGCTATCTTATGAATAATAATATGGTGCCTACTGTTGAGAATCTCTACAAAGCGGAATATGCCTCAGGCAGAGGACAGTCGGACGGAGTGCTTACCGATAAGCAGTGGGACGAGCTAAGACCACAGATAGAGGGAATGCTTGACAAAGCAGGAATAGAAAGCTCGCAGGAGAACTTAGATGAGATGAGGTCGCTTGTGGAGACCGGAACTAGGATAAATGATGAGTCGCTTGAAATCTACAGGCAGACAAAAGAGGCACAGGAGCTTATAGACAGTGTTGGGAATTTTCAGGATAATGAAGATAATATTAACCTGTTCGATGAAGTGATTGCAGATAAAGCGGCGGCTGCGATGGTTGACGGCGACAGGGCAATGCAGGTTAATATATCGGATGAGCCTGTTGCGTGGAAAAAGGCAGCCAAGGCTGTAGACACTCTTGAAAATGTGACAACAGCAGCTCTGCTTGAATTTTTGCAGGGAAATAGTTATGAGAATAACTTAGATGGTCTCTCGCAAGCGGCAGATGAAGCACACGATACACAGGATGACAGTTATCTTAATCCATTGGATTACTATAATCTCCCATCGGATATTGAATTAAATGATGATGGAATAC
>ENA-UPXB01001628-UPXB01001628.1-human-gut-metagenome-genome-assembly--contig:-NODE-1628-length-14295-cov-4.965748_pt1 | contig 14295 bp, 13 predicted proteins | sample MGYA00250055_ERZ773386 | MGnify/ENA primary metagenome ERZ773386 (study PRJEB29103, sample SAMN06111974) | human gut metagenome | biome: human gut; feature: ankylosing spondylitis patient; material... | reverse complement strand
GGCGTAATAATACTTGTCCGATAAATGCCGGTTGGATATATGTCTTCTCCTGTGTGTATATTCATTCCGTCTCATAATAAGGATCTCTTTTTAATCGAATTCAACAACGGTGATGCCGGCGCCTCCGAACTGCACATGCTCGTCTTGAAAACGACGGACACCGGGAACCGTGCGCAGATAATCCCGGATTAGCTGACGTAAGATACCCGTACCGGTTCCATGCAAGATGCGAACCTTGCCTGCCCCGACTTGAATGGCATCGTCGATAAAATAGGTCACGCTTTGCAATGCCTCATCGCCCCTCATTCCTCTCACATCGATTTCTTGCTTAAAGTTTATTTTCTTCTCATGCATATTGTCAGTGGTCTGGTAGCTGACGAACGTGCTTTTCTGGATTTCCCGTTTGATCTGGCCTTTGCTTACCTTTTCCAACTGCTCCAGCTTAACCGTGCTTTTGATCATCCCGAATGCTACTACGGCCTGCTTTCCTTGTAGTTCCATAACGGTTCCGGCGGAAACCTGCCCTTTAAGGCGTACATTGTCACCGACCTCTATCACCTCTTTATTAAATATCGGCTGGGCCGTCACTTTTTGTTTCTGTTTCTTCCGTTCGTTCCGTTCCTTGAGCTTCGCCATCTTGCGTGCGATCTTATCGTCTTCTTCTTCGGTCGCCATTACGGAGTTCTTGAACTCTTCCAAGGCTTTGCGGGCCAGTTTGGTCTGTTCTTTTTCCGCTTGGGCCTCCTTGATCTCACGGACGGTATTCTCGATCTTGGCGTTAGCCTCCGCTAGAATACGTTGGGCCTCGGCCTTTGCCTCCCGGATGATCTCTTTCCGTTGCTTGTTTACGGCTTCCAAGTCTTGTTCATAACGAGAAGTGACATCTTCCAGTTTTTTCTCCTGCTGACGGATATTCTGCCGTTTGCTTTCCCAGTACCGTTTATCGCGTACGATATCTTGCAAGTATTTGTCCATATTGATATAATCCGCTCCGACGTTCGCGGAAGCGTCGGCTATTACGTCCTCGGGCAGACCGATCTTGCGTGCGATCTCTACGGCGAATGAGCTACCCGGATTTCCGATAGAAAGCTTGAACAAGGGCTGCATCAAATGGCGGTCGTACAACATGGCACCGTTTACGATACCCTCCGTATCCTCGGCGAAATGCTTCAAATTCTGGTAGTGGGTCGTGATTACCCCAAAGCTATGATTCCGGTTGAAGCGATCCAATAAAGCCTCGGCGATAGCGCCGCCAATCTGGGGTTCCGTACCGCTACCGAACTCATCGATTAGGATAATGGTCCGCTCGTTACAATTCTTCACGAAATACTTCATGTTGGTAAGGTGGGAACTGTAGGTACTCAAATCGTTCTCGATGCTTTGCTCATCGCCTATATCGATGAATATATGCTCGAAGATCCCGGTTCTTGATCGCTCATGCAAAGGAATCAATAAACCACATTGCAACATGTATTGAAGTAATCCGACCGTTTTCAGGCAAACGGATTTACCACCGGCGTTCGGACCGGATATGATCAAGATCCGTTTTCCCTCGGTCAGCTCGATATCGAGGGGAACTACCTGCTTGCCCTGTTTCTGTAAAGACAGGAATAAGAGCGGATGCACGGCACGTACCCAATCCATTTGTCGCTTATCCTCCACGATCGGCTTGATCGCCTTGACTTGCTCCGCAAATAACGCTTTCGCACGAATGAAGTCAATGTCGGCAAGAAACTCGTAAGATTGTAGGATATCCGGAGCTAAAGGACGGATCACGTTCGTGAATTCCGTCAGTATCTTAATGATTTCCCGGCGTTCTTCCCCTTCCAGTTCCCGGATGCGGTTATTCGCTTCCACGACCACCTCTGGCTCTATAAAGACCGTCTTGCCACTGGCGGACTCATCATGTACGATACCTTTTATCTTTCGTTTGAAGGCCGGGGCTACCGGGATCATCAAACGACCGTCGCGCATGGTCGGTGTCACGTCCTTATCGACAACCCCGTCCGATTGTGCCGCACGGAGGATGGATTGCAGGCTGCGGGATATACCGCTCATCGTGATCGTCATCTCCCTGCGGATTTGCGATAGGGTGGAGGAAGCACTGTCCTTGACCTTGCCGAATTTATCGAGGATGCTATCGATCTTTCCAATCAATTGGGGGAAGACAAAGATATCTCCCGCCAATTCAGTTAAGGCCGGATACTTGATTTCCTCATCGTCCATAGGCTTGAAGAAGCGTACGATGTCATTGATCGTTTGCAAGGAACGTTTGAGGTCGAACAACTCCCGTTCATCCAGCCAAGTACCTTCCGGCCGAATCCGTTTCAAGGAATAGCGCACGTCGAAGAAATAACTGGCGGGGAATTCCGTGTCTCCGTGTAGGATACGGATAAACTCATCGGTTTGTTCCAATCGCTTGGATACGACCTCGAAATCGGCGGAGAATCCCATCTCCGCTACCCGCTCTTCCCCGAGCGGGCTTAAACATTTTTCTGTGATTAAGTGACGGATCTTATCAAAGCCCGTCTTTTGTTCAAAATTTTGTGGATATATCACGTGTTTGTAAAATCTTTATTTGATCTCTACCGTCACTTCAGAGCGAATGGTAGGACGGATAATTACTTCTAATTTTGTCTTGCCACGCTTTATATTAAATGTACAGGCGTTGTTGCCGGACGGATTAATATAAGGGGCGAAATAGTATAAATAAGAGAACGCCGGCAAGTAATCGGAGCTTTGCGACGCATCCGCTATTTGGGGATATTTGAATACGTCCCAAAACATGCAATATTTGAAACCGTTCGCGTCCGTAAACATCGTCTTCGGATCACGATATTGCATCGTGTTCGTGATAAAGCGTTTGTAGGCGGATGAGAACTCCTCTGCCGAATGATCCATCTTATGGCGGCCGATCTTTTCTATAATGTCACGGGGACGGATGCCTGCCGCATAAGCGGGAGAGTTACGATCTACGTCAACCACTTGATCCAATTTATCGATATCGTAGCTGATCCCCGTATAATTATAGGTCTTCTTGCTCACCTTGATACTTCCGCAGTAGAGAACGGCGGTCTGTTCGAGCAGGTAACCAAGACCGGTATGACCGAGGAGTTGAGCAACTGGATCTTCGACAGCAGCCGTCAGGCAGGAGATACCGTAGCTATCACGGTCAGTGACACCACCTATGTACTTTACTACATCGGACAGGATCAGCCCGAGTGGAAGATCAGCATCAAGAATACACTGGTATCCGATACCATGAGTCAGCATGTGCAGGATATTACTGCAGATGTAACGGTAGAGGATCCCAAGGGTAAGCTGAATTATCTGAAGGTGCAGGCAGAAGAATCTGCAGCTGCTGAGACTGAGACTGCAACAGCAGAGACCCAGGAGATCACCGAGGAGCAGACCGCTGCTACCGAAGAGACCGCAACACAGGCACAGTAAGGCTTGCCGGGGAACAGAACATAGACAACAGACAAGTACCTGTTTCACTGCGCAAGCAGAAGAGACAGGTACTGTTAGATTAGAGGAGAAAAGAAATGCAGGAAAAGGTTCTGGTATTAGACATTGACGGAACGCTGACCAATTCCAAAAAAGAGATTACAGAAGCTACCAAACAGGGAATCTGGAATATTTTACAGCATGGACACAAGGTGATCCTGGCTTCCGGACGTCCCACGCCCGGTATGCGGAAGTGTGAAGAGGAACTGGAGTTGAAAAAATACGGTGGATATCTTCTGTCCTTTAATGGAGCCCGTATCGTGGAATGTAAAACGGGAGAAGTGGTCTATCAGAGAACACTGCCCCTGTCCATTGTACCCGGATTGTATGAATTCGCCAAAGCGAATGGCTGTGGACTGATCACTTATCAGGGAGAGGGAGTCATCTCTGCATTTGAGCCGGATAAATATGTGCAGTTAGAAGCAAGGATTAACGGAATCCCCATTCAAGTGGTGGATGATTTTGTATCCTATGTAGATTTTGATATCAACAAATGTCTGATGACGGCACCGGAAGAGATTGCCCCCGAACTGGAGAAACAGCTGCAGGAAAAATACAGTGATGTGGCAAGCATCTACCGTTCCGAGCCTTATTTCATTGAGATCATGCCCAAGGATGTGAATAAAGCGACTTCTCTCGACCACATGCTGGAGGGTATGGGACTGACCAGAGAGAATGCGATCTGCTGCGGTGACGGCTACAACGACATCTCCATGATCGAATATGCGGGAACCGGCGTAGCAATGGGGAATGCCCAGCCGGCGGTCAAGGAAGCTGCAGATTACATCACCGGTACTAACGATGAGGACGGGCTGGTGGAGGTCATCGATAAATTTATCATGAAACCAGAGCAGGAATAGCCTTTCTTAGAAACAAACAATAGACACAAAGCAGTAACAAGCGAAAAATCACAGAACAATGAGCGTGTGTGATTTTTGCAAAAGAGGATATATATGATTCAGATACAAATACCTGAAAAAGCGAAATATATCATAGAGACCATACAGAATGCCGGGTTTGAAGCCTACGTGGTAGGCGGATGTGTGCGGGATTCCATCCTGGGCAGATGCCCGGAGGACTGGGACATTACCACTTCGGCGAGACCGGAGCAGGTGAAGGCGCTGTTCCGTCGTACCATCGACACCGGGATTCAGCACGGCACCGTGACCGTCATGCTGGACAAAGAGGGCTTCGAGGTCACCACTTACCGCGTGGATGGAAAATACGAAGACAGCCGACATCCTAGGGAGGTCACTTTTACCCCGAATCTGGAAGAAGATTTAAAACGCCGGGATTTCACGATCAACGCCATGGCATATAATGAAACAGAGGGGCTGATCGATATCTTCGGTGGTTTACAGGACATCGGGGCGAAGCTGATTCGCTGCGTGGGCAATCCGGAGGAACGTTTCGGAGAGGATGCCCTGCGTATCATGCGTGCTATCCGTTTCTCTGCGCAGTTAGGCTACGAGATCCATGAGGACACCGAAGCGGCGATCCGGAAGCTGGCACCGACTTTGCAGAAGATCAGCGCGGAGCGGATCCAGGTGGAATTGACCAAGCTGTTGATCTCCCCTCATCCTGACACCTTGCGAGATGCTTATGACATGGGTGTCACGAAGGTGATCCTGCCGGAATTTGATGCCATGATGGAGACTCCTCAGAAGCATAAGCATCATAAATATAACGTGGGGGAGCATACCTTACATGCCCTCATAGAGATCGCACCTGAGAAGAATCTGCGGTATGCTATACTGCTTCATGATATCGGCAAGCCTGAGACACTTACCGTGGATGAAGACGGCACCACCCATTTTCACGGACATCCTGCAGTGGGTGAGGAGATGGCACGCAGGATCCTGAGGAGACTCAGATTTGATAATGATACAGTGGCAGTGGTGACCCGTCTGGTAAGATACCATGATTATGGTAATGATGTGACACCTGACCTGCGGATCGTGCGGAGAGCTGTGAACAAGATCGGGGAAGATATCTTCCCGCTATTGTTCCCGGTGAGACAGGCGGATATCCTGGCACAGAGCGATTATCTGCGGGCAGAGAAGCTTAAGAACCTGGAGCTCTGGAAGCAGTTATATGAAGAGATGCTGGAGAAAAAGCAGTGCGTATCCTTGAAAACGCTGGCTGTCACCGGCAGAGATCTCATTACTATGGGAATGAAGCCCGGCAGGGAGTTGGGCGATATGCTGCAGAAGCTATTGGAACTGGTCTTAGAGCACCCGGAGCAGAATACCAGAGAACAACTGCTGGAAAAGGCGGGCGAACTGGCAGCAGGCAAAGAGTGAGCATACTTTTATAAGATCTCTCATAAGATAGCGTAGGAACCGTCAAACCGGTTAAGTACATATCTTAGGAGGGGTTGTAAGTGAATGACAGAGCGGTGGCACTGCTGGAGCAGTATGAGATAGAGGTATTGCGTACCCGAAAAGGACGGGGGGCGATTCTGTGCGATACACAGCAGGGCTGCCTGATCTTCAAGGAATATACAGGACGCGAGGAACAGCTGCGTCTGCAGGAACAGGTGCTTAAGCATCTGGAGGATTGTGGGAATATCTCTGCGGAGAGACTGCTCGCCACCAGAGAGGGTGCACTGTCGGTCACGGACAGGGATGGTGTCAGATATATTCTGAAGACCTGGTGGGAAGGCAGAGAATGTAACATCCGTGACAGGGAAGAATGCATGGAAGCCATGCGCCTGCTGGCCGGACTTCACAAGGATCTGGAATTTATTCCCACGTTTCCCGAGATGGAAGGGATACCGGCACCGGTCATCCGTAGATTCCTTCCGAGTCGAGAGTATGAGAAGCATAACAAAGAATTGAAGAGGGCCCGGAGATTCTTAAAACAGCGGAGCCAGAAGACCTGGTTCGAGATCCGGCTGGCTGCTGTGATGGATCCTTTTTTGGAAGAGGCCGGGCAGATCTGTGAAGAATGGAAAAAGATAGAAAATTCACATGACGTAGAAGCGGGAGAAACCTTCTGCTTTTGCCACGGTGATTATCAATATCACAATATTTTGCGCCAGGACAGAGGATTTTTCCTGGTGAATTTTGAAAAATGTCAGGCAGACGGTCCCATAAGGGATCTCTATCTGTTGCTGCGTAAACTGTTGGAGAAAAGTGATTGGGACTGTAACCGGGGGGAAGCCCTGCTGGCAGCTTATGAATCCGTCAGACCGCTGAATCCCTTCGAGAGACAGGATCTGTTCTACAGATTGTCTTATCCCGAAAAATTATGGAAGATCGTGAATTTCTATTACAATTCGGGAAAAGCATGGATTCCGGAAAAAAATCAGGAAAAACTGGACCGGCTGCTGGAACAGGAGACCGCCCGAAAAAAATTTCTACGGATTCTGAGAGCATAAGAGCATAAGAGCGGATAGACACTAAGGTACCGGAGAGGAGACAAAAGCATGAACAAAAGATATCTGATGAAAGCAGTAGCATGCATTTGGCTTATGACAATGTTGTCAATAACTGGCTGCGGGCAGAAAGCTGCCACGGAAGGAAATACAGAGACGCAGACACAGACGGAAGCGGAGCGTGTGGATACCGGATTCGTGGTGACGAATCCGGACAGCTATGATTCTGCGGATACTGCTGTACTGGTGGATATTAACGAAATTGACAAAACTGTCACTTTGTTGAATCTGGATCTCTGCAGGCGATATACGTTATCCATGGACGGAACCACCCGTTTCGGGGATAAATATGGCAAGGCGATTTCTCTGGATCAGCTGCAGGAGGGTGATATTGTGGATGTGACTTTTCTGAAGACACAGAAGCACCTGACCTCTATGCAGCTGGCGCAGGCAGCATGGCAGTACGACAATGTGGAGCGCTATGAGTTGAATGCGGTGAGGCACGAGGTAAGCATCGGCGGAGAAACCTATAAGCTGTCCGAAGACACGCAGTATTTTTCCCAGGGGCACAGTATAGAAGAGATCGATCTGAATCCATCCGATATTCTTACCTTCCATGGAATTGACAGTACAGTGCTCAGCGTGATCGTGGAAAAGGGTCATGGATATCTCCGGCTGGTCAATGATGAGAATTTTGTGGGTGGCTGGCTGGAGATCGGACAGACACAGATCGTGAGGATCACGGAGGACATGCTGGTGACGGTGCCGGAAGGCAGTTATCAGGTGGATATCAGCTGCAGCGGCGGGGGAGGTACGAAGTATGTAGTGATCAACCGTAACGAAGAGACAACCCTGGATATCGGAGATCTGGAGATTGCGGAGGCAAAGTACGGTATGGTGCTGTTTTCCATGAGCCCGGCCGATGCGGAGCTGTATATTGACGGAAGTCAGGTGGATCCTTCCCAGCCGGTCTCACTGGAGTACGGAATCCACCAGATCATAGCAAAAGCGGACGGCTATAAATCTCTGACACAGTATCTCCGGGTAGGACAGGAATCTGCCGGAGTGGATGTGCAATTAGATAAAGTGGATTCCGACAGTGAAGAAAGCACAGAAAACTCGTCATCTGCAGGCAGCTCTTCCACCGGTACTGCTTCCGGCAGTACTTCTGCGACGACAGACACTACAACCACCTATTATCGGGTACACATTGATGCCCCGGAAAATGTGGAAGTATATCTGGACGGTAACTATGTGGGAATCTCGCCCTGCAGCTTCAAAAAGACATCAGGAAGTCATGTGATCACACTGCGGAAGTCCGGATATGAGACCAGGAGTTATACGGTTCAGGTGGACGATGAACAGAAGGATGTATCGTATTCTTTTGTGGATCTGACAGTTAGTTCCCAAACTTCAAAATAATCTTTGAAAAGGCACAGGAAATGCCGTAAATATGCGGAAATGCCTTGACAAAAGGGATAAAAACAGATATATATATTTATAGACGTTTCAAAAGAACTATTTTCGAGCGTAAATTTAATCACGAAACTCATTATAGGAGGAGTTCAATATGAACAAAACAGAATTAGTTGCAGCTATGGCTGATCAGGCTGGTCTTTCCAAGAAGGACGCAGAGAAGGCATTAAAGGCTTTCACAGATGTTGTTGCTGAAGAGTTAAAGAAGGATGGTAAGGTTCAGTTAGTTGGCTTCGGTACTTTCGAAGTATCCAGCAGAGCAGCAAGAGAGGGTAGAAATCCTCAGAGCGGCAAGCCTATGAAGATCGCTGCTTCCAAGGCTCCTAAGTTCAAGGCTGGTAAAGCATTAAAGGATATGCTGAACGCATAATAGAAGCTGATTTTTCAGAGACTCGAGAGGACAACCTTTCGGGTCTCTTTCGTTATGAGAAATAGTTTTCAGAAGGAGAGGAAACCCATGAGACTGGATAAATATTTAAAGGTGTCCCGCCTGATCAAACGCCGTACTGTGGCCAACGAAGCCTGCGACAGCGGTAGAGTATTGATCAACGACAAACCGGCAAAGGCATCTGCCAATGTAAAAGAGGGAGATATCATCACGATCTCTTTCGGTAACAAGGAAGTAAAGGTAGAAGTGCTGGATGTTCAGGAGACAGTGAAAAAAGAAGAAGCAAAAGAACTCTTTCGTTATGTATAAATATGTATAAATTTCCAATGACTCCCATAAGATGAATTGTAGCTTTGAATAGTTATGATAAATTGCAATGTGACACAGATGGGAGGAAGTATGGAAGATTTAAACACAACAGGGCGTATGCATAAAATAATTATGACCAACAGACGAACCTGCACGGTGAACGGTGTCAATGATGTGCTTTCTTTTGATCTGCGGGAGATTCTGCTGGAGACGGAACAGGGGATGCTGATGATCCGCGGAAATGAACTGCATGTGAATCGGCTGACCCTGGATAAAGGGGAAGTGGACATTGACGGCCGGATCGACAGCTTCGTATATTCGGATACCGCAGCATCCGGGGAGAAGCAGGAGTCATTTTTCGCCAGGCTGTTCCGTTAATGAATGAAAATGTTTTTCTGCTGCATGCGTTTCTCCTGGGAATAGAGATTACTTTTCTGTATGATATACTGCGGATTCTGCGGAGGGTTTTTACACATGGCAACGGCATGGTGTCACTGGAGGATATTGCCTTCTGGATCTATTGTGCGGGAAAAGTGTTTTTACTGATGTTCCGGGAGAGCAATGGGAGCCTGAGATGGTTCGCTGTGTTGGGGGCGGTATTGGGAATGTATCTGTATCACAGGACGCTAAGTCCCCTCCTGGTAAAATATGTCTCCGGATTTCTCAACATGCTCTTAAACCCGATTCATAAGGCGTTGCGGATATCCGTAAGATGGGTAAAAAAGAAGTTGACGGGACTTCGGAAAATGCTTAAAATATTCATAGAAAGGAGATGCGCGTATGGCAAGGGGAAAAAGACGAGTAGCCTACCGCAGGAGACATCAGAACCGGTTCAGCCTGTTCCTGGTGAGCCTGGTCGTATTGATGATCATGGTAGTCGTTGCGGTGCGAAGCGTGGAATTACAACAGAAGATCGCAGGATATGATACCCAGATCGCAAGCCTGAGCGCGCAGATCGATGCGGAGACCGCCAGAGCGGAAGAGATCGAGGAGTATCGCAAGTATACGCAGACCAAGGCTTATGTGGAGGAAGTGGCGAAGGATAAGCTGGGACTGGTGTATGAAGGTGAGATCCTTTTTAAAGAGGACAATTAAGCAGGGAGACTGATTCTCAACAGTGGACCTGCTTTTTTTGTCGCAAAAAATGAAGGTAACATTCCCCCGAATTTGACAAAAAGAAAGAAACAGTGGCTCTATAATCGTGAAGACAGAAAGGGGAATAGTCATGGTGATAGGGAAACGGGAACAGAAAAATCCAGAACAGAAGTTATGTGCACAGGTATCCATGCTGTGTCGGCAGAAGCTGTTGGGGTATGCGGAGAGTTTTGAGGAATTGGGGAGAAGTTTTCACGACGAAACGAGGATTGTGGGAGATGACAGACAGAGTATTCTGGAGAAATGTCTGCTGCAGCAGAGCAGGCAGGTCATGGGGGATCATCTGCAGACGGTCGCACGGATCATGGAACAAGTGGCCGGAGAAGAGATGTGCTACCGGCCGGTAGAGGAAAAGCGAAGAAAAAACCTCGTCCAGGCATTGCATAGTGAGGGGATCGCGGCAGCAGAGTTATGTTATATTCGAAAAAAAGGTGCTGCCGCAAACGGTATCAGCATGATACTTTCCACGGAGAGATCCGGCTGTAAGGCCTCGCAGGCAGCAGATATGCTTACTGTACTTTTGGGGAAGCATCTGCAGCCGGCGCCGGGAAGTCCCTATCTCATAGAGAGGGAACCACACTGTTTTCAGTTTACAGAAGAACCGAAATATGTGGCTCTTACCGGAGTGAGCCGGGCAGTAAAAGAGGGAGAGAAAATATCCGGGGATCAGTATGCCATGCTGGAATCGGAAAAAGGAAGACTGTTATTGCTGTTATCCGACGGAACCGGTGCGGGAGAAGATGCCAGCCGGGGCAGCGGCAGAGTATTGGATCTCATGGAAAAAATGCTGGAGGCGGGATTTGATACCGAAGAATCCGTAAATATGCTGAACTCTGCATTGTATGCGCAGAATGAGGAGGAAGATCATCCGACGGTGGATATCTGCAGCCTGGATCTGTACAGCGGAGAGTGCGAGATCTGCAAAGTCGGAGGTGCGGCCACTTTTCTGAAAGAAAGCGGCAGAACAGAGTGTATCGGAGGAGAAAGTCTGCCGCTGGGGATTTTCCAGAAAGCGCAGACGGAAGTCCGGGTGCGGCAGCTGGCAGCGGGCGATCTGCTGATCATGATGACGGACGGTGTGCTGGATGCACTGGAGGATGATTGCGAGGAGCGGATGCGGGATATGATAGAGGCATTGGAAGAACAGAATCCGCAGGAGATCGCAGAGAAGATACTTTCTTATGCCATATGCAGCTGTGGGGGCAGGATCCGGGATGATATGACGGTGTTTGTGCTGTGCTTGTGGGAGAATGCGTGATTGCTGCCTTGATTTTTTCGCATAATTAGGATAGAGTAAAATCATGAATACATGGATGGATACACGAGAAAAAGTATTTGCATATATAAAAGAGCATCAAATGCTGCAACCCGGTGACCGTGTGGTGGCCGGGGTTTCCGGAGGGGCAGACTCGGTTTGCCTCTTATTTTTGTTACTGGAATGGAGGAGAGAATTCCCGCTGGACATTGCGGTGGTCCATGTCAATCACGGGATCCGGCCGGAAGCCGGTGAGGATGCCCGGTATGTGGAAAAATTGTGTGGAGAACATAGAATCCCATTTTTCCTGACGGAAGCCGATGTGCGGCAGCGGTCAATTCTGGAAAAATGTTCCGAAGAGGAAGCCGGCCGCAGAACAAGATATGAAGCTTTTGACAAAGCTGCGGAGGAATGGGGAGCCACGAAGATCGCGGTAGCGCATAACAGCAATGACCGCAGCGAGACGCAGCTGTTTCATCTGTTCCGGGGCAGCGGCATCCGGGGACTGGCAAGCATCCTCCCGGTGAGAGGTCGGATCATACGGCCGATCCTGTGCCTGGAGAGATGGGAGATCGAGGACTTTTTAACACAACAGGGAATTTTCTACTGTAAGGATGCTACCAACGATGAGGACGATTACACCAGGAACCGGATCCGGCATCATATTTTACCCTATGCGGAGCAAAACATTGCGCGGGGCTGTGTGGCGCACATGAACCAGACAGCGGAGATGCTGGCGGAGACGGAGGAATATCTGGAGCTGCAGACGGCGGAGGCAGTGAACAGATGCATACGGAGCATAAAGGCTCCGGGCAGTGCGCTGCAGCCGGATGTGAGCAGTCAGGCACAAGAGGTGCATATCGCGGTGGAACCTTTTCTGACGCTGCATCCGGTGATCCGTAAAAGACTTTTGTATGAAGAGGTAAAAAGACTTTCCCCCGGGCAGAAAGACATCACCTATCAGCATATTGCGGAGCTTCTGACATTGTTTACGCAGGAAGGAAACCGGACGATCTGCCTTCCCTTCGGAATCCGCGGCAGACGGCAATATGAACAGGTCATCCTGACAATACAGACGACGCAGACAACGAAAGCTGCGGACACTGCTGTTGCGACACCGCTCTGGCAGCAGCGGGATCCGGATATGATTCCGGGACAGAAGAAAACAGTGGAGTGCGCGCTGGGAACTCTGGAATATTCCGTATGGGAAGCGTCCCATGGACTTGAAAAAAACCAAGAAGTTCCCACAAATCAGTATACGAAATGGTTTGATTATGATAAAATAAAAAAATGTCCGACGATACGTACAAGGCAGACAGGAGACTATCTGACCATTGCAGACGGCAGAGGAGAAATGATCCGTAAATCATTAAAAAGCTATTTTGTCGATCAGAAAATTCCACGGGAGGAGCGTGACCGGCTGCCGATCCTGGCAGAGGAAGATCATGTGCTGTGGGTCATGGGATATCGCATCAGCGAATATTATAAAGTAACGGAGAATACAAAACGTATTTTAAAGGTACAATTAATAAGAAAGGAGTTCGCCTAAGAGCGAAGAGACAAAAGAAAATGGCAGAACATATCAGAGTACTGTTGACAGAAGAGGAAGTAGATAAGAGAATTCAGGAGATCGGAGAACAGATCAGTAAGGACTATGCAGGTAAGCAGGTACACCTTGTATGTGTACTGAAGGGCGGCAGCTTCTTCATGTGTGAGCTGGCAAAGCGTATCACCGTTCCCGTATCCCTGGATTTCATGTCTGTATCCAGCTATGGCAGCGATACCAAGTCCAGCGGTGTGGTAAAGATCGTAAAAGACCTGGATGAATCCTTGAAGGATAAGGATGTTATCGTAGTAGAGGATATCGTAGACAGTGGTAGAACCTTAAGCTATCTGTTAGAGATGCTTCGTGACAGAGGACCGGCTTCTTTACGTCTGTGCACCCTGTTGGACAAGCCGGAGAGAAGAGTCATCGATGTTCATGTAGATTATACCGGATTTAATATTCCCGATGAATTTGTAGTGGGCTACGGTCTGGATTATGATCAGAGATATCGTAATCTGCCTTACATCGGTGTGGTAGAATTCGATTAAGCAATACGAAGATGTAGGAGGCCCGTGAAGTTGAAACAAAACGGCAGAACAATTAATTCTTATTTTATTTTTATCATACTTCTGGTCATGGTGATCGTAGGGCTCAATCTGTTGAGCAACCGGGAAGAGGACTATACCAGAGCAGAATTCATCGCAGATCTGGATGCCGGAAATGTATCTGAGATCGTAATACAGCCGAATGGAGAAGCTCCTACCGGCTATCTGGAGATCCAGATGAAGAACGGACTGAATCATAAGCTGTATGCTACGGATATCACCGAGCTGGAGACATTGGTCCGCGAGTACGGATTTGATCCCGTAGTGAATGACATTGAGAGAGAGAACTGGTTCCTTACTTATATGCTGCCAATGCTGGTAGTACTGGCTGTAGGTGTATTCGTTTTCATGATGATGAATGCCCAGCAGGCCGGTGGCGGTAACGGTAAAATGATGAACTTTGGCAAGAGCCGGGCCAAAATGTCCATAGGTGACAAGAGCGTCACCTTTGCACAGGTAGCCGGTCTGAAGGAGGAAAAAGAGGAACTGGAGGAAATCGTCGATTTTCTGAAAGAACCCGGAAAATACACCGGCGTCGGTGCGAGGATTCCCAAGGGTGTTCTGTTGGAGGGACCTCCCGGAACCGGTAAGACTCTGCTGGCGAAAGCCGTGGCAGGCGAAGCCGGAGTACCTTTTTTCAGCATCTCCGGATCTGATTTCGTGGAAATGTTCGTC
>ENA-UPXB01001589-UPXB01001589.1-human-gut-metagenome-genome-assembly--contig:-NODE-1589-length-14579-cov-9.042684_pt1 | contig 14579 bp, 14 predicted proteins | sample MGYA00250055_ERZ773386 | MGnify/ENA primary metagenome ERZ773386 (study PRJEB29103, sample SAMN06111974) | human gut metagenome | biome: human gut; feature: ankylosing spondylitis patient; material... | reverse complement strand
CGTTCCTGATATTCGTCTTTATATAGCTCAGGCTGGAATTCTTGATTCATGGAATTAATGAGAGTTTTAGCCATAGCCAGTTCCGCTTCATTTACTTCCGGATAGGAATATTCTTTGGGAAGCTCCTTGATTTCATCAGCGTAAAACACGGTTTCTATCAGGATACCGCCATCGGTGGGAATGACAGCAAGAAGCATTCCCTTTTGCCCCATTACGGTTTTCGCAACCGCGATTTTGTTTTCCTGTTTCATGGCCTGCCGCAGAAGCTCAAAAGCCTTATCGCCACCGGTTTCCGGTGCGTGGAGAATGAACCAGCGGCCAAGATACCTCCCGCTTTTATCATAAAATTCGGAGATTAACTCCTCCTGATATTCAAACATAAAAGTACCTGCCTTTGGAGATAGCTTATCCAAAGGTAGATGCTTTAGCGGGGAGGAAAATATTGCCGGTTCACAAAGCGAAACACATGTTTTATAATCGAAGCACGAGACAGAATGTGTGTGTTTATATTTTGCGAGGCTGTTTATGGATAGAATTATTTTACACAGTGACTGCAGCAGTTTCTACGCTTCCGTGGAGTGCCTGCATCCCCCGGAAATCAGGGAGAAGCCGGTAGCGGTGGGAGTAGACGTGGAACAGCGGCATGAAATCATCTTGGCAAAGAATCAGGGAAGAGAGAACTGAAACCTCTTAAGGATGAACAAAAATATGAAATCGATATTATTTAGTTAAAAGAGAATATGGAAGTTAAATAGGAATATAAAATACTTATTTTACAATAAAATCTATAAAACTCTTGACATATATGGATAAAAAAACTATAATTATATTCATGAAATGCCAGAATGTTTTTTAAAATGTGAAATCGATGCCACAAAAACGGTTTCATTGTGACGAGTACAGAATGAGTAGGAGGTGATGAGGGAAAGCCAGTTTAATAAATTGGGTTTGTTTCGTTTTAAATCGCAATTTCCGGTTTAGGCTCCTTTTTGTGCTGATCCCGCAAATCGTTAAAGTATAATTAGTCCAACAGCCAGTCCGAAAAATTTGCTTGACGTTTGTTCTGTTAAAGCAGCTTTGTTGGACGGCTGCTTTCAGCGTAAAAAGGGCAAAAAAGCTCTATTTTGCATAAAAGCAAAACAGAGTACATTTTTAATCTGTCTACAATACATGGGTTGATGGGCTTACATTTTTGACATTGTTGCATGTGAATTTTGTTTGTGGGAGGTAAATAGCATGAAATTTGGTAAAAAGGTTCTTTCCGTGTTTCTGGCATCCCTGGTCGCGGTTTCGGCGGGTACACTGTCGGCTTGTTCAGGCAATCCCAATTCAGCCGGGTCGAATGGAACGGACTCTTCGGAAAAGTCGGAACAACAAACAGGGGAGAAGCCAAGTGGGGAAATCACCTTCTCATTCTGGGGGGTTCCGGAAGAGGTTGATATCCAGGAAAAACTGGCCGAAGCGTTTATGGAGAAAAATCCTGATATTCGGGTGAATCTGGATCATGTTTCCGGTTCGGCAGACTATAATCAGACCATCTTAACCAGAATGGCGGGCGGTACCGCTCCGGATGTATTCTATCTTGGAGAGGTGATGACGCCGATCTATTCATCGAAGGGCGTCCTTGAGGATTTATTACCCTATGCGAAGCGCGACGGAATCAATTTTGAAGATTACTGGCCAGGCGTTCTATCTCCGTGCGGCTATGAGGATGGACACCTCTGGGCGTTTGCGAAGGACTGCGGCCCTTATTTTGTCTATTATAACAAAGCGCACTTTGACGAGCTGGGGCTGCCCTACCCGGACGGAAGCTGGACGACCGAGGAGTTTCAGGAGATCGCTCAAAAACTGACACAGGTGGACGACAGCGGTAAGGTTGTCAGGTACGGGCTTGCAGGTGAGAACGGCTGGACGAGTTGGTTTGCTCTTGCCTACAAAAATGGCGGCCAAATCATGGATGACGAAGGTAAGCGTTTTGTTGAGGATCCCAAAACAGCGGAAATTCTGCAGTGGTATTTTGACCTGGCCAATGTGGAGCATGTCTCGACCAATCCTGATACGATGGTAGCTATGGGAGGCGCGGAGGTGGATGCCTTTAAAGGGAATTTAGCCTCTATGGTAATTGGCGGCCGTTTTATGACTTATTTCCTACAAGACTTTGATGGGGAGTATGGCTTCACTACCTTCCCTATGGCGGCTGAGAGCACACAGCCGCTTCAGTTTGTGGCTTTGGGCATGGCGAAAGATTCTCAGAACAAGGAAGCGGCCTGGGAGTTCATCAAATTCTATTGTGGGACCGAAGGGCAGGAGATCAGCACGTCCACAGGCCTGGGGCTTCCGACTATGAAAAGCGTGACGGAATCTGGAGTCTGGATGCTTCCCGGTGAAACAGACACGGACAAAGAGACGATCCTCAATCAGTTTGAGAACACGAAGGATCTGCCGTTCCACTCTGAATGGGGAAAACTGATTGATGACATTTGGACTAGACATATGAAGGAAGCGGCGCGCGGCGCGATCAGCGCTCAAGAGGCTCTGGCTGCAGCGACAAAGGAGTGTAACCAGTATCTCGAGGAGAATGGTTTCTAATGGCTTACCACTGACGAAAATTGCGTTGCAGAATTCTGCAACGCAATTTTCTGTGAGACAAGAATAGGAGATGGTTTTCAATGCCCCTTTCCAAAAAGAAAAACTCAATATTTCACTCCAAGCATACGGAGGCTTTTTGGGGATATGCTTTCTTAGCCCCAAATCTGATTGCAACGGTCGTTTTTCTGTTTATCCCTATTGTATACTCCCTTTATCTGTCCTTTCACCAATGGGATATGATCAACAAGCCTGAGTTTATCGGGCTGCAAAATTTTATCAACAGAATGCCGCAAGATGAACAGTTTTGGATTTCCCTGATTAATACGGCGGTCTACTCCCTCATCAGCATCCCTTTGGGGGTTTTCATCGCCCTGCTTATCGCGTGGTTTCTTTCCGGAAATTTGAAGGGAACCGGTTTTTTCCGTACTATTATTTTCATTCCAGTAACGCTATCCATGGTCGCTGTTTCTATGGTGTGGCGCTGGCTCTTAAACGGAGATTATGGAATTATAAACTATTTTCTGCATTCCATGGGGCTGGAAACCATAAATTTTCTGGGCGATGAGAAATATGCGATGATTTCCGTTGTCTTAATAGGCATCTGGAAGTCACTTGGTTTCAACATGGTCATTCTGATTTCCGCGTTTAAGGAGGTCCCGGTTTCTCTGTATGAGGCGGCGGAAATAGACGGCGCCTCCAATTTGAAAAAATTTCAGAAGATTTCTATGCCTTTGATCCAGCCCTCTCTGTTTTTTGTAACGATTATGTCTATTATCAACTCTTTTCAGGTGTTCGATATTATCTACACCACAACCCAGGGAGGCCCCGGCACCGCAACGCAAGTAATATACTATCTGATTTGGCAGAACGCCTTCAAATTCTTTGATATGGGATATGCCTCGGCGCTCTCGTGGGTTGTATTTCTTGTGGTCTTTATCCTCACTATGCTGCAGATGCATTTCAGCAATAAGAGGATGAACATTTTTGAATAAGGGGGGAAAAATAGATGGATACTTTACCAAAGAATAAATGGGCACGCGCTCTGATCGTCGTCATCCTTTCGCTTCTTGCGGTTACATTTTTATTTCCATTTTACTGGATGATTGTCACCTCAATAAAGGCGCCAAATGAGATTCTAACGTGGCCTCCGACTTTCTGGCCGCTTCAGCCCAGCCTGGAATCCTATGTTGAGGTAATGGACGCAATCCCGATTGGCCAGATGTATTTCAATTCTATTTTTATCGCGGTGATTACCACAGCGGGGCAGATTCTTTTCAGTTCTACTTCTGCTTTTGCTTTCGCGAAATTAAGGTTCAAGGGGAGAAACGTGCTGTTTACAGCCTATCTGGCTACCATGATGGTTCCTGTTATGGTAACGCTAATCCCGCGATATGTTATTATGGCTGATCTCAAACTGGTTAACACGCATGCCTCTGTAATCCTTCCAATTCTTTTTGGAACTCCCTTCGCGGTGTTCCTGATGAGACAATTCTTTTTGACGCTTCCAACGCAGCTTATGGAAGCGGCTGTCATAGACGGAGCCGGATATCCAAGAATATTTTTCCAGATCTTTTTTCCGTTGACAAAGCCGGTAGTCTCCACTCTGGGAATTTTCTGCTTTATGGGTTCCTGGAACGATTTCCTTTGGCCGCTGATTACGTTGCAAAGCACGCCGTTAAAGACACTTCCGATTGGACTTGCTTCTTTCCAAGGGCTTTATGGGGTAGAGTATAATTTATTAATGGCGGGGGCCGTTCTCTCGGTGATTCCTGTACTTATCGTTTTTCTTATGGCGCAGAAGCAATTTGTAGAAGGAATTGCCCTCACAGGATTGAAGGGCTAAATTTCTTTATTGTGAAAGGGGTAGCAGCTATGATGCAAAAGATAAAATCAGCTTCCATTGAAATGGTAAGCAGCATTGTGACAAAGAGTGACGGGGATCTATGGCCCTGCGCCTGGGGGGATGACGGTTTTCTTTACACGGCGAACGGAGACGGCAAGGGTTTTGATCTGGGATCGGAGTGGACGGATATCGTCGTCAATCGCATATCCGGAGATGCCATGAATTTAGCAGGAGAACGTCTGACGGGTGCGGAAGGTGTGGGGGGTGTTTTTGCAGACCCACAAAGGTATAACCGTAAGCCTACCGGCATGGCGTGCGCTCATGGAAATCTCTATCTCTGTGTTCAAAATTTAAATAAGGTGCCGGGTAAGGGGATTTTTGACGACGCTCCTTGCTGTACGATCTGCCTTTCCCGCGATAAAGGGAAAACGTGGGAGTTTGATCGGAATAAGCCGATGTTTAGCAACTGGGAGTTTACGACGATTTTCTTTGCCGACTTTGGCAGAAACAACGAGTACAGCCCAGGGGGCTATTTATACGCTTACGGTATGGATTACAATTGGCGCTCCTCTTTCAGTGGCAGCGTCACAAATCCTGACAGCCTTTTTTTGGCGCGCGTTCTTCCTGAATCCGCTCTCAGAAGAGAGGAATGGGAATTTTACGGCGGTATGAGGGATGGGCTTCCCGTCTTTACGAAGCGGTTTGAAGAGAGAAGGCCGGTTCTTTGCGATTCGCGGCTGGTAGAGGTCAAACCACCAGAGGATTTATCTCAAGAAACAGTCAAGATGAATGTAATCTCTCAGGGAAGCGTGGTTTATAACGCTCCTCTGAAAAAATTGATCTATTCATCGTGGACAGAAAATACATTTGAGTTTTATGAGGCGGAGCATCCCTGGGGACCTTTTATTCCGTTTTTATCCCAGAGTTTTGGACATTATCCCTGGAATGAGAATTGCTACGGAGGATATGCGACGGTTATTCCGTCAAAATTTATCAGTGAGGATGGTAAAACCATGTATATTGTGAGTGCAACCTTTGCGGGAGGGGTGAAGCGCTATGGTTTCCATCTGAGAAAACTTCGAGTGGAAATATAAAAAGTGGGCAGAATGGGAACTGGCGCCCATTGTCACGTTTGGCAGCCTCCTTCTTTACGATACCCTGACGCACGATTTTGTTTTCCGGCAAAGCTGACCCCGGAGAACTTATGACTCTCCGGGGCCCGATTACGTTTGTTAGAAGCAACGGTTCAAGGTTTTAAGCAAGGATCAGGCAGAGGCGTTACACTAGAGGCCCTGATTATCAATTGAGGCTCTAAGCGGATCTTCTTGGCATAATTTCTCTTTTTCTTGATCCGTTCGAGAAGAAGGTTTGCTGCGTTCTCGCCAATCGCGTACTGCATCATGTCCACTGAGGTAAGCTGGGGAAGAACAGAGGTAGCGTAATCAGTGTTGTCGAGACTGACAAGGGCAAGATCTTGTGGAATTCGTACGCCGAGGGTGGAACAGGCGGTTAGAAAGCCCATTGCCATTAAATCGTTGGCACAGACCACGGCTGTAACTGGGAGGGATGAGGAGAGAAGCTGTTTCCCGGCTGTTTCGCCGGACTGTTTTGTATAGTCGCCAATCAACACATAATCTTTTTTGATCTCCAATCCGGCTTCCTCCATTGCCTCATAATAGCCGCGGGCACGCTCACGGCCGGTTTGTTCGGATAGGGGACCAATCAGCATCGCGATGTTTTTATGCCCCTGTTGGATTAGGTGCTCTGTAGCGATCCTCATGGCGTGAGTGTGATCCACATAGACACAGTCAAAAAGATTCTGACTTTCCTTTATCTCATAGAGATTGGTGGTCACCACGGGATAACCGCAATGCTGGATAGCGGATATGTTTTTCTGGTTGAAATCAAAAGAGACGAAAATCATACCATCGCCGAAGCGGCTTTTCAGTAGTTCGATCGCCTTAAGCTCCTCGCTCAGTAGGCGATGGGTATAGCAGAGTATGAGGTATATTCCATATTGCTGAAAGACATCATTGGCACCCTGAATCATATTGAAATAAAATGGGTTGCAAATGTCGGGAATGCAAAATAGAATGCGGTTGGTTTGTCGACTTCTCATGGTACGCGCCACGGACGAGGGAGTGAAACCGATTTCGTCAGCTGCTTTCTGGATGATGGTGCGTGTTTTTTCGCTGCAGTATCCCGTATTACTTAAGGCGCGCGAGACCGTTGAGGGGGAAAAGCCTGTTATTCTTGAAATATGATAAATATTGTTTTTTTCCACAGCTTTCACCTGTTTCTATTTAAAGTTTATAAACTAATCATACTATATTTTTATAAGAAAAATCAAGGCAAAGAAAGAAAATATGAAATCGATATCACAATAAATTATTTTTGATAGGAAAAGGAGCAAATTGTATGAACTTTAATGGTCTTGGCATAAACATGGGAAATTTGTACCGCCTTTCAGACGCGAAGACACGGTCGATCTCACCTGAAAATTATTCGGGTGAGAAAGGAAAGGGTGGGATGTGTGAACTCAAAAACGGCTTCGCAAAGAATGCCGCTCGTGATTTGGGAAAGGGATGGAAAGTCAATCCCTTTATCGTTATCCAGCCGGGAGAGATATTTACGATCGCGGACATTGATGGACCCGGCTGCATCCAGCATATCTGGTTGACACCAACGGGGAAATGGAGAAACACCATCCTGCGGATGTACTGGGACGGTAGGGAAGCGCCTGCTGTAGAGTGCCCGATCGGTGATTTCTTCTGTGTCGGCTGGAACGAGTACCATCAGGTCTCATCACTTGCTGTTTGCGTGAATCCTGGCAGTGCCTTTAATTGCTACTGGCCGATGCCGTTTCGCGGCCATTGCCGCATGACACTCGAAAACCGCGCGGAGGAGCCAGTTACAATGTACTACCAGATTGACTATACTCTCACAGAGGTCCCGGAAGATGCCGCGTATTTCCACGCCCAATTTCGCCGGGTCAACCCATTGCTGTATAAGAGTGTCTATACGATACTCGATAGCGTCAAGGGGAAGGGCCACTATGTCGGAACCTATATGGCCTGGGGAGTTAACAACAACGGCTGGTGGGGTGAGGGTGAGATTAAGTTTTATCTGGACGGAGATACGGCGTATCCGACAATATGTGGTACAGGGACAGAAGATTATTTTTGCGGCTCTTATAACTTTGAGGACCCTTACACGCACGACAAATACCTCGATTTTACGACTCCATACACTGGCTTTCACGAAGTTCATCGTAACGAACTCTATGTGAGTCAGAAACGTTTTGGTATGTACCGTTGGCATATCACAGATCCGATTCGTTTTGAGGAAGATCTCGCGGTGACGATTCAAGCGTTAGGATGGCGGGAAGGAGGACGTTATCTTCCAATGCAGGATGATATTTCATCGGTAGCTTTCTGGTATCAGGAAGGCGAGGCTTTACCGTTCCCGCCTCTACCAGACAAGGACTATCTTGAGATTATTTGATAAAAATGAAGAGAGGCCGAAATTTGGAACTCAAAAATGAGGCAATCCAGATTCCAGCCTCTTTTTCTATGTTAAAACCCAGCGTTCAAGGCATTTTTGAGGTTTATCTCTTTTGATAGAAATGGGACATCAAAAAGCAAAAAACAGAAAAACGTGTTGTAAAAACAATCAAATGTATCTATTCTAAACCGGGAATTCTCATTTTGCTGAGTATTTCTTTTGATTTTAGGTTAATAAATTCTTTCCAAACGGTATTAGCCCAGCGGACAACAATTTTTCAGTATTCATATGGGTTTCCGGGCCTTTTTAGGGCCGGCTTTTCAAAATCGCTCCACCGTGGATGTTCACCCCCAAAAAAGAGCACAAGAAGCAAAACCGCTTTCCTAATAAAGATAGGGAAGCGGTTTTGTCATTTTTTAGACACCGGCAGAGAAATGATTTTTGATGCTCCGTCCAGGCGTGCACGAATATTTTTTTTTGCATAGCTGAAACGTAAAAGCGTCAATGCTTTTGAGAATGTAGTGCCGAACATTCCGTAAAAAACCCTGTTTACATGTCTAGGGCTGATATTTAAATAATCCGCCACACTTTGTAAAGTGATTTCTCGATAGTAGTTATTATGAATATACTCTGAAGCTTCAAGACCCAGGTTAAGATTTTCTTGAGGATCTTCAAATTTTGACCGGGAAGGATCCATTGTTCTTAAAACGTAAATGAAAAAATGACGGTAAAGTATTTACTGTCTGGCTATAGCCAATGTTTTTGCCTTTCATTTCTTTTTTATACGCTCAAGAATATCAAAAGCATCAAATTGGTTACGAGTTATTATACATTTGTTGCGATTAACAAGATCCAACTTATCTTGTATTTCATTTCGTAATATTTCAAATTCAATGGAAGAAATAAATTTATTAAACGAATTTAAATCTCCGGAACACAGTTTTTTGGAAAACAGCGGGCATAAGATAAATAAAGCGATAAGGCTAACATACAAGGCGGCAGATTTTATTCTGCCGCCTTACTGCATGTGCAAAGCGTTTTAAGAAATCAGACATTACTGTTGGGAAATAGACCCCTTCAAGAGCGGCAGGTTCATTGTGACGCAGGTTCCATTTTCTGAAGAAATACTGACGCCGTACTCCTTTCCATAAAACAGCTGGATTCGCTGGTGAACATTTACGATACCAATGCCTTCATTTTGCTTAATCATATCAGATTGAAGCGCGTTTTGAATTGCGGAAAGGCGTTCGGCTGGAATGCCGACCCCATTGTCCCGGATAGAAATTTGCAAAAAGCTGCCTTGCGGTTTTGCGCTGATATGGATAAGGCCATCCTTTCCAAGCGGTTTAATACCATGCTGGATAGCATTTTCAACAATGGGCTGCAGGATAATTTTGATGACGTGAATATCTAAAATTGTTTCTTCAATGTCCCACTCCACACAAAAGCAGTTGTTATATCGGAGTTCCTGAAGCTCTAAATAAATGCGGGTGTTTTCTAATTCTTTGCGAAGCGGCACCAGCGTGTCGACATCGTCGAGGGAATATCTAAGAATTTGCGCCAGCTTTGTGAGCATGACAGAGGCTTTGTTTTTTCCGCCGGTCAGCCGGATGGCGGTCCAACTGATGCTGTCCAGCGTATTGTGCAAAAAATGAGGATTGATTTGGCTTTGCAGCGCAACGGCCTGTGCCTGTTTAAGAAGGGCGACGCGTTGGGACAGTTCTTCCGTGATTTGCTCATTTTTCAGAGACATTTTGCGGATGGAATCTAAAATAAACGCTTCTTCATCACGGCTGATGGCTACTCGGTTCGACATCAGCCAGGCGGGAGAATCCAATTCTTTTAATATTTTTTTAAAAGGAAGGTGCAGCCGTATGGAAATAAATACGGTAAGTGCAAATACCAAGAGAAAAACTCCCATAATCAGCAGTATTGTCATATTCAGCGGAGATTGCAGACGCTGCTGCACGGCACTTCGGGAAAGCGTGGAATACAGATAGAGATCAGTGTAATTGACTGGAAATCGGTACACAATAGTGTCTCCGCTTTCCCAATAGCCATTCTCGTTGGGGGATTCCCCAAGAGCCAAGCACTGGCCGGCGGTATCGCCCCAAATATTTTCTACAACCGTGCCATCCTCCGTACACAGGCACAGGCCGGCGTCATAATCCCCGTGATACTGAGAAAGCTCCCGTGAAAACTCAGTAAAGTTAATATTATACACCACAACACCAAGCCGTCCGCTGCCATGCTCCAATATTTTATAAAGGCTTAGCAAGCGGACTGGCTGCAAATAGCTGTTGGTGCCGTCGCGGAAAACATAGAAAAAACTGTTGCCCCCTTTATAATCACGGTAGTAATTCAGCCACCCGGTGTCAAAAAAGCCGCTTAATGAGGTTTCACCGTAATTCGAGACAAATTTTCCGTTGATGTCCGAATAAATGTAAATACTTTGCAGGTTGCTGTTAGCCTGCATCTGATCCCGCATAAGCTTATAAATCACATCGTTGTGGTAAAAGGTATAGCCGTCTTTTTGAGTGATAAGAAACAGGTTAATGTTATTTTCAGTAAGAAGAAAATTTGCCTGCTTTAAGCAGCTGTCGATCAGCTGATTAATTGAATTTTGCAGTAATGAACCCGTACGGGAATTATAAAGGAGAACTTCTTTTTCCACTGCAGTATGCTGAAAGTTGGTAGCTAAAATAACCACCAAAAACAAGGGGATAATCGCAAGGCTGATAAGCATGCGTAAGTTACGGAAGAAAACCCTTCCAAATGAATAGCTTCGTATGCGCCGGACGTTTGGCCTACTGGTCATTTCCCGCTCCTCCCATGTGCATTCTCTGGCGGTAACCGGAGGGCTGCATGCCAGTGTATGCTTTGAACAATTTATTGAAATGCCGAAGGCTTTTATAGCCGACCTGTTCGCAAACATCATAAATTTTCAGATTGGTGTTGGAAAGCAGCTGGGCGGCATATTCCATCTTGCAACGGCTGATAAATCGAATCAGCGTCTCGCCGGCTTGCGCTTTGAAGGTGCGGCTGAAATGCGACGGGCTTAAGTAAAAATGCTCGGCAATATCTTCTAAGGAAAGATCCTGTCCGATGTGCTCGAAGATATACTCCTTGGTCCGTTCCACAAAATCGCTGCTTGTACCGTGCAGCACTGCGGAAAGGCTGCGGGTTGTTTTTAATAAAACGTCGCGCAGCGCGGCGGAATCCTCTGCTCGATCCAGCTCCAGAAACGCTTCATCCAGCGTCAAGGCGGCCAAGGGAGGAATCCCTTCTTCTTTTAGCTTGATGGATAAGGGGTAGAGGAAGTTTTTCGCCGCATCTTTTGCGAGAGCCGGCTCTAGCTCTTCAAAATAAGAAGCAAAGCATTCGGCTGCCTGAATGGCCTGAGGTTCTTTTCCCGGTTCCAGCAAAGCGCTGTAAAACTGCTTCTGCCGGAGCCCCAGCCGTTCCAAGGCGCAGGGCAGAGATACCGGACCAGCATCGGATAGGCTGCTTAGCATTGCCGGGATGCTTGAAAAGACCTCCAGCCCTTCCAGATTGATTTGTACGCCGAAAGTAGTGCGAAGTCCGTCGCAAAGCGCCGCGATATCTTTTTCAATCACCGAGCGGGCGGAACCGCTGACCTGCACCCGAAGCAGCCCGAATGCTAAAAGACGATCATCCTGATCAGAAATAATCCTTATTTCAATGCGGCATGAAGAAGAGGAAGCAAAGCTGTTGATGTATTGGGAAAGCTCATCGCGGCCATGCGCCCACTGATTGCGTACAAAATGATTGTTTTGTCGGATATGCAGCGTCAGGGAAAAGCAGGCGTTCTGCTCAAAAGAAAGATTGGGATAAATCAGATGGAACATGCGCCGGACCAGCCGCTGGTTTTGCAGTGAGCCGCGCATCATTTCTTCAAAAAAAAGGTTGAGCAGGTCTTCGATTTTGCTGCATGTCTGGGTCAATTTTTCCTGCTTAAGATAGGCGGCCTGTTCGGTATCCAATTCTGTGCGGACGTTTTGAATACATTCAGTGAGCTCGTCCAGATCAACGGGCTTTAAGACATAATTTTTCACGCCGTAGCGGATAGCCGACATGGCTAAGTCGGCCTCCTTGTAGCCGCTAATCAGGATTACTCTTGTCCGCAGATTATGCTCCTGTATGTATTTGGCGACTTCCAATCCAGAACAACGGTTCATACGGATATCGGTGACGAGAAGGTCCGGTGGTTGACGCTCCAATAACGATATTAATTCATCACCGTCCTCAAAAGCGCCTACCAGCGAAAATCCTAGCTTATGCCATTCTACCAGGTCCCGAAGTCCTTCCCGAATACAGACCTCATCGTCTGCAATAGCTACGCTGTACATAGTCCCCCTCCTTTTGAGTAAAGTTTATTAAGCTGTGATTTCCGAAGCAAAAAAGCGCAAAAAAATGCTGGTTACACTACAAATATAGCGATAACCAGCATAAAATTGACTGTCCAAAAATGTTTACATTATTAGAGTGTATAAATGCGACAAAATATTGAAATGAGACAATGTAATTATAGCACACAGGCGTGAGAACACAACTAAAAAGCAACATAATACACAAAAAAATAGCCGGAATCGCAAAAAAAAGCACTTGAATTTTGCGGATCTCAAAAAAGAGGATATCTATATGACGCAATACACAAATTTATGCGCTTTTTTCAAAGAAAACAGGATGTTATACTGATGCCAGAACGGAAAAGGAGGAGATGACGGCGTGACAATTCAAAAAAGCAGCCAAAGAAAACCGAAAAATGGTCGTCTCAAACATCTGCGGAGTAAGCATATTGACAACATTCAGCTTTTGATTCTGGCGCTGCCAGCGATTGTTTTGCTATTTGTGTTCTGCTATATTCCCATGGGCGGCATCATTCTGGCGTTTAAAAAATTTAGAGTAGATCTTGGAATTTTTGACAGCCCTTGGGTGGGATTTGAAAACTTTGAATTTTTCTTTACTTCTTCCGATGCCTGGCGTGTGGTGCGCAATACCTTAGGCATGAACTTTTTATTTATTTTGTTCACCACGGTCTTCAGCGTGCTGTTCGCAGTAATGATGTACCGGTTAAGAGGCCGGCGTTTGGTGAAAACATACCAGACAATTACGCTGATGCCCAGCTTTCTGTCCTGGGTTGTGGTGGGCTACATGGTATACGCGTTGCTGATGCCGGGACCTTCAGGGCTTATCAACCAAATCATCATGCTGTTTGGCGGAGAACCGATTGATTGGTATTCGCAGTCGGGATATTGGCCGGTGATTCTTCTTGTTGTAAAGCTGTGGCATGGTGTAGGCTATAACAGCCTGTTTTATTATGCCAGCCTGATGGGAATTGATAAAGAGTATTTTGAAGCCGCTCAGCTTGATGGAGCGACAAAATCGCAGGAATTACGCTATATTATTTTACCCTTCTTAAAGCCCATTATCATTGTAATGACACTTTTAAATATCGGCAATATTTTCCGCGCTGATTTTGGTTTGTTCTTTAACGTGCCCCGCAATGTTGGCGTTTTATATCCTACTACCGACGTAGTGGATACCTATGTGTACCGCGCTTTGACACAATTGGGGGATGTTGGCATGTCCGCCGCGGTGGGGCTGGTTCAATCTCTTGTTGGTTTCGTGTTGATTCTGGTTACCAACCTTATTGTGCGGAAGATTGATCCAGAGAGCGCTTTATTCTAACAGGGAGGGACAATATCACAATGAAAATAAAAGAAAAACCACAATGCCTTATTAATATCATTGGCGTGATATACTCAGCGCTCTGCATTTTGCCCTTTCTGCTGGTTATCTCTGCATCCCTCACCAATGAACACGCGCTGAGTGAAAACGGCTTTAAGCTGATCCCCTCCGAGCTGGACTTAACCGCTTACGAGTATATATTTAAAAGCCCAGAGAGGATTTTGCGCAGCTATGGCGTTACTATTCTGGTAACTGCAGCGACAGTGGTGGGCGGCATACTCATAATGAGTATGATCGGCTACACGCTGGCGCGCTCAAACTGCAAATTTGCCCGGCCGCTTTCCTTTTATGTTTTTTTCACACTGCTGTTTTCCGGCGGTATGGTGCCGACCTATATCTTAATTACTCAAGGCTTGCAGTGGAAAAACACCTTTGCGGTTATGATTGTACCAAGCCTGGTCTATGCGTTCCATGTTATTATGATACGCACGTTTTTTCAAAAGCTGCCGCCGGCCCTGTTCGAATCAGCTAAAATTGACGGCGCAAGCGAATTTGTGATTTTTTTCCGTGTTGCGCTTCCCCTCTCCGTACCGGTTTTGACCACGGTGGCATTCTTTACAGCTATGAGCAAATGGAATGACTGGCAAACAGGGCTTCTGTACATCACGGAGGAAAATATGGAGCCGCTCCAATACATGCTTTATCGTATTGAACAAAACATACAATCGCTTATCACAGCGCTAAGTCAGGGAGGCGGAATTTCAGTGGATATTCGTGATATTCCCGGTCAAAACCTGCTGATGGCGATGGCTGTGGTAGCGGCAGGACCGATGCTGGTGGTTTTTCCTTTCTTCCAAAAGTACTTTATTTCGGGATTGACGGTCGGCGCGGTAAAGGGTTGATTTTCTTGGACAATAACATCCGGAAAGGA
>ENA-UPXB01001587-UPXB01001587.1-human-gut-metagenome-genome-assembly--contig:-NODE-1587-length-14592-cov-3.331588_pt1 | contig 14592 bp, 10 predicted proteins | sample MGYA00250055_ERZ773386 | MGnify/ENA primary metagenome ERZ773386 (study PRJEB29103, sample SAMN06111974) | human gut metagenome | biome: human gut; feature: ankylosing spondylitis patient; material... | reverse complement strand
TAATGTGTATTAAATATTTGTATGATAAGACGAGGTATTGGAATGGCTGGAATCGTATTGGAGAAGGGGAAAACTATATATAGCTATGGGCAGCCCATGACTGCATTGCATCTGATTACCAACGGTAAAGTAGATGTATCATATCCCGGCGGCTCTTATACTCTGGGAAAGGGAGACGTGATCAGTATCTGTGAGATCTGCTCCGAAATCCATCTGCTGGGCTATACCACGTTGGAGGATACAACGATCCTGACGTATCCCCTGACCAGTCTGGATTCCCTGAATGATATTCTACAGAAGCACCCGGACGTAGCACGTCTGTTCTGTCTGTCCTGTTTCCGTCAGATCAATATTCTGCTGAACCGCAGTTCCATTTCGGAATTGAACTGCAGTGAGCTGTATCGTACTCTGACAGATGATATTGCCACCTACAATACACTGTGTAGCCGTTACCGTCTGCAGGCGAGATCCCTGGAACATTTCGATGAGCTGAATGCTTTTCTTGGGGATGATTCACCGGACATCTGGCTGAACGGCTATTACATGGGCTTAAGCAGGATCCTGGCTTCGGACAATTACCGGATCCTGGTACAGGAGTCGGATCTGTCCCTTGGTATGCTGCGTAAGGGAAGTCTGGACTTCCGCCGTACTTACCAGAGCCTGGAGGAACAGTTCCACTATCTGCAGCAGGTCGGTTCCTTCTATTTCCGGGAATCCGGCAACGATCTTTTTGATTTTTATACTTCTTTGTTCTATAAACTGGGACAGGATAATGAAGACAGCAAGGCGGTCTACGACCGCATTCATCGTATGCTTTCTAAGGCCGGCGATCTGTCCTTCATCGATCAGGAACTGTTTGCCTCCAGATCCCAGACCTTCCAGAGCAGCCTGAATCTCATGGAATCCAAGGATTCCGCTGAGGCAGGTTCTTCCGGAGATTCCGAGATCCTTGGCAAGCTTGCCGGATCGCTGAACACTATTCTGGATTACGCCGGTTCGGATCTGGATACCGTGACCAGCTTCCGTCAGCATGTCCACGCTTACAAGCTGCTGTCCGACCGGGCTTCCCAGGATCAGGATGTCGCTCTTTTACGCAGACAGCTGACCGAAGAATTTTATCTGCTCTACTCCCTCCTGTTCACCCAGACGCTGGAACAGCCGAACATTCCCATGCCGGTCAAAATGTTTCTGTATTTCGGTTATGTGGATGAGGAGCTGGCCGGTCTGAAAAATGCAGTCACCCTGTACCGCATGGCAGAAGCCATGTCGGATCACAGCGATATCGGTGTCTATACCTTTTATGACTGGCTGATGGCCATCTTCCGCGGGAAGAAATCTCCCAGCCGGAACGAATTTGACCAGGATTATTCCGATTATATTCACAAACAAAAGGTCGGTGGCAATATTACGGATGCAGAGCTCAAGGCATTGGAGAACAATCCCATGGCCAAGGTCAATTACGAGCTCCGGAATATGTTCCCTCAGGTCAACAAGATCACCTTCGGACGGATCACTACTTTCTGTCCGCTGTTCTGCGCAGATGATGTGCTGAAGGATCTGGAAAGCTCCTATGTCACCGTTTCCCGTGTCTCCCAGATTCTCGAGGAGATCCGCCGGGTAGATTACACGGCATTCTATAGAGAAAGTCTGGATATGGAGCACATAGATGTCATGGGTAAGGAGACAATTCATCTGGAATATCTGCCGGACATCATCCTGATGCCCAACGTCGGTATCCGCGGTGTCATGTGGCAGGAAATTGAGGGCAAGCGCCGTAACAGCCCCGGTCGTATGGTCTTCTCCATTTTCCATCTGGAGGATCTGAAGACGACCTTCACCCACCTGACCGGTGAATTCCGTTGGGAGCTGTGCAAGAGAGTCCAGGGTAACCGCTGGAACGATGTCTCCATCAGTTCCCTGACCAGTGAATATTTCGATTATATCCAGTTCTACCGCAAGAACCATGATCTGAGTACAGAGGCCAAGGAAAAGGTAAAATCCAGCCTGCAGCGTGCCAAGAACAGTTTCAAGGAAATGTTCGTAAGGGATTATATGATCTGGGTGCTCTTCGAAGGTGCCGGATCCCCGAGACTGAACAAAGTAGCCCGTCAGATCATGTTCACCTACTGCCCGTTCCCGGAGGATATTTGCAATACGCTGGCTCAGAACCCGTTGTATGCCGATCTTCTGGATCGCCGTAAGATCAAGATAGCCCAAGGCTTACATCATCTGGATGTTCTGACCCGAAAGCTGCAAAACGGTAATATTCCGGTTCCCGAGACCGTGGCACAGGAACGCTATTATTTAAGTGGCAGCAAAAAAGCATAGCACATACATATAGCAAAAAGATTCACTCTCCACCCGGGGAATGAATCTTTTTGTTATGTTGTCTTATTTGCTTTCAGATACCTTATGCGTTTGCCAGCTGTATACCAAGTTCTCTGCACTCTGACAGGCCATCCTCGTCCGGTGTCTCATGGCAGATCAGGCCCTCACCGTTCAACACAGTAGCTCCTGCTGCTTCCATACGGGTGGTCCAGTCTCTCATCCACTCACCGTCTCCCCAGCCATAGGAGCCGAACAGTGCGATCTTTTTGCCGGAAGCAAAGCCTTCCACATCACATACAAAAGGCTCCATCTCGGATTCCTCCAGGACTTCCGCTCCCATCGCGGGACAGCCCAGTGCAAACTTGGGAGCAGCCTTTAGTTCGTCAAGGTTGGCGCCGGTCACAAATACTACCTCCGCTTCCTTCCCGGCTTCCCGGATACCCTCTCCGATGGCCTCTGCCATAGCCTGGGTGTTACCACCCTGTGTCCAGAATACTACATAAATCTTATCCATTTATTTTTCCTTCCCTTCCGCACCTTTCCGTGCCTGTTTCTATGCTGCGGTACATCCGCAGATATCTATGATTTCCGTCATCTTTAATCCATAATGCAACAGCTGGATCAAATTTTCCCTGGCATATTCATATTTTTCAAAAAGTCTCTGTTTTCCTTCTTTATCCGCATATACTTTCCAATAACCGGTGCAGAGGCTGTTCTTCCCCTGATGTCTGATAAATCCTTCCACATCCTCCGGGGGATATCCTAACAGCAATCCCAGTTCGTGAGGAAACGGCTTCCCTCTCTCTGCATAGGTTTCATAACGATCGCAAAATACCGGCAAAATATCCTCCAGCCGATCGGATTCGTACCCTGCCTCCCGCAGCAGTTTCTGTACCTGCGGCATTTTCAGATACTTTTCCAGCCGGTCTTCCCGATACAACAGTATTACCATTTTCTCCTCTGTCTCCAACAAGGGATACAGGGAAAGCACACTGCCTTCAACGATCCTTCCCACCTGTATAAAGCCTTCCGGGGAAATCGTCAGCAGATTGGAAATTTTAAGTCCCGTGATCAGCGGTGCACACTGCAAAGCCAACTGTAGTTCCACATCGTCTGCTTCCATTTCACACAGGATCTCCCACGTTTCCTGACTCAATCAGCGCTTCACCTCCTGCCATCCAAAAGTCATTGAGTTAGTCGTAGCTAACCTATATAAATAATATAGAAAAAAGCAGTTCCCGTCAAGGGAACTGCCTGATAGAAATTCTCAACATATAAACTTTCAAAATAGCTTTGGAGATTTCCATTCTCAGATCTTTCTGCGGTCCAGCCCTGTACTGCGATAGTATTCCGCCTTGTCCTGATACATCCGTCTCTCGGACTCCGTCAGTAGATGATCCTTTCCCACGGCTTCCAGAGTGTTCACCGCTGCTCCTACTGCCATGGAGACATCATGAGCTGCCAGCTCTGTTTTTAATTCCTCCACCTTTTGATAGAATTCCTTTTCAGAAATTCCGGTGCACAGGACCACCAGTTCATCTCCGCCGATACGGAACATTCCATTTCCTTCAAATGCACGTTTCAGGCAGTCACAGCACCTGCGGATCAGGCGGTCTCCGGCGGAATGTCCTTCACTGTCATTGATCCGTTTTAATCCTGTAATATCACAGTATACCACGCCGATGGGCTCGGTATGGTCCACCTGCTCAATGTACCTCTCCATAGCATAACGGTTCCCCAATGTCGTCAGCGGATCCGAATAGCTCATCACTTCCAGCTCCCGTACCAGATTTCTCTGCTTCAGGGACGATACGATAAAGTGTCCCATGATCTGCAGCATCTCCGACACAAATTCAAAATATCTGGTCGAAGGATTGTCTACTCCGTAGAAGCCGATTACTTTCCCATCATCATAAAGCGGAACCACCACCAGGGAATGAATATTCTGTCTTACCAGAACTTCATACATCTTCGGATCCACATCTTTCATTTCTTCCAGATTCTCTGTGACAATACTCTGATTCTCATCAAACTTCCGATACCATTCCGCGAAGATCTCCGGCGGTAGATCCTGAAGGGTATCCTTTTCCGGTAAGACTCCCTTGGCTACCCATTCGTATGTATTGTGGTCATGATCGTGGTCATCCTTTTCAAAAATATAGGCCCGTCCCGCTTCCAGATTCTTTCCGACAAATTCCAGCAGCACCTGCAGTGTCTGATCCATGCTCTCCTGCCGCTGTGCCACACGGATGGCTTCATTCAACGCAGCCTCCATATTACGGTAATCTTCGGATTTGTGCCCTCTCTCATTCAGATTGCCGCAATCTATGGCGATTTCCATACGGTATTTTCTCCCGTCTTCTTCTACCAGTGTGTCCTTGATATGAAGTTCTCTTCGCAGCAGCGGATTGTAATATTCCCATTCCTTAAAAAAACCCGGCTTTAACTGTTCATTATTACACATTCCACAGGGCAGAGAATTTCCCTGCAATATCTCATAACACTTTAACCCGATGATCTCTTCAAGACTTTGAAATCCATAGCTCTTCAGAGTCTTCTTGTTCATATATATCAATTCATGAGTCTCTGCATCTGCCACATATACATATTCACCCAGATTCTCGAAAAATTCCCATATTTTACTCATATACACCAACCTGCTTCCGTATTCTTCCCCTTATTATAACTAATCAGTATACACTTGCAAACGCTTTACGGCAAGCCTGTTCTCTCAAAAATGTCTGTAATAATCTCACATCATCCGTGATCACACCGTCCGCCCCACAGTTTACGATCCAAAGCATGGCACCGGAAGTATTGGCTGTCCACCCGTATACCGACTTTCCGCAGTAATGAATGGCATCTACCATATCCACCGTAAGATTTCTCCCCTCGATGCTATAGCTGTCGGCATAGTCCAGCTCATAATCCTCTTCTTCCAGATCATGGGCAATAAAAACTGTTGAAATCCCCGGTTCCAGCTCCTTCATTTTCTGCAGGATTCCCTTGTTCATGGAGCCTATAATACACTCATCCACCATATCATAGTCCTGCAGCAGAGTCAGCACGCTTTCCTCCAGTGCATCCTCCTGTCCGGTATATTTCAGTTCGATCATCAGAGTGATCCTGCCTCTGGCACAGGCAAGCATTTCTTCCAGTGTCGGGATCTGTTCTCCCCGGTATGCTGCCGAAAAACCGCTGTCCACTTCCAGGGTTTTGAGAGCATCTGCCTCCGCATCCCATACGCAGATATCCTCTCCTGTGGTCCGTTTAAAATTACTGTCATGCATAACGATCAGGGTTCCGTCCGACAACTGCTGCACATCAATCTCTGCAATAGGCACTCCATCCCGGATGGCCTGTTCCAGGGCCGCCACCGTGTTCTCCGGAGCTACTTTTGCCCCCGCCCGATGCGCTACCACGATCACAGGAGCGTCTTTACCTGCGGCCTGTACCTGCGGCAATACACCATATGTCAGAAAATAGAGGCAGAGAAGCATAACAATCGCTGTTTTTCTGATAATTTTCATCACATTGCCCTCCCATGAAAGTTATTTGTCAATTTTATTGTAACTATTGACTATAAACTCCATACAAGGAAAATGTTAACTTTTTGTAAATATTCAGAGCCACGTAAATATAACCGGAGGAACGTCGAATGCTTGCATTCGTAAGATCCTCTGGCTATATTTATGTGGCGAAGTAACCACATGAGCAAAAGGAAAGCATCGGAGATGCGATTTTGCGAATGGGGTTCTGAATATTACGACTATCCAGAGCCATGTAGCTTCAGGCAGGGTATTCGGCAGATGCTTGCATACGCAAGAATACCTGCCTGAAGTTATAGGGCGAATTATCGTTCTGAATCGTCGGTAAGCCCGGATAAGCGTACTCACTTCCGTAACATCACTACCAGCTCATGAGCCAGCAGTGGAAATGCTGCCAGTACATTCAATAGCAGCCATTCCTGTCCGGACAGATGGGAGGTTCCGAACGCTCCGATGAGAAACGGTACTTCTGTTACCGCAAACTGCAGCGCAAATCCAATAACACAGGCCAACACCATCAGCGGATTATCCCAGGGTCTCATGGCAAATACGGACTTCTGCATATCCCGCATTCCTACTGCATGATACAGCTGGCACATTCCCAGTACTGTAAAAGCATAGGTCTGGGATCGGGCAAGTATTTTTTCCCGGGACAGTAATTCACGAAGTCCCTCCACCCAGTCAGACAGATTCCAGGACAGTTCTCCCCTGCCTGCCATGATCCCACAGGGCAATACCAGAAATGCCGCCAGACCGATACCGGTGATCAGCGCTCCATAGAGTAAGGTACAGGCCATTCCGCCCCGGGCGAACAGACTCTCCGCTGCTTTTCTTGGAGGACAGCGCATCAGGCTTTTTCCGTCATTTTTATCCACTCCCAGTGCCAACGCCGGAAGGGAATCCGTGATCAGATTGATCCACAGTATATGACTGGATTTTAGAGGGGAAGCCAGCCCCAGAGCCACTGCTACGAACATGGTCATCAGTTCCCCGAGATTGGAGGACAGTAAAAATATCACCGACTTGCGGATGTTTTCATAGACGCCTCTGCCTTCCTCGATTGCCTTTTCAATCGTTGCAAAATTATCATCCGTCAATATCATGTCCGCCGCCTGTTTAGCCACATCCACGCCGGTTCCCATGGCTACACCGATATCTGCTGCTTTCAGAGAAGGAGCATCGTTCACACCATCCCCTGTCATGGCCACAATCTCCCCATTCTGCTGCAGCCCCTTCACGATCCGTACCTTCTGGGCCGGAGTCACTCTGGCATAAACCCTGATATTCCTGATCCTCCCAGCAAAAGAAGCATCATCCAGATGATTCAGTTCTTCCCCTGTAATACACTGACTGCGATGCCCTGCAATCCCCAGCTGTCTGGCAATGGCATAGGCGGTATCCACATGATCCCCGGTGATCATTACTGTAGATACACCTGCACGGCGGAAAATCTCCACCGCTTCCTCCGCCTCCGGTCTGGCAGGATCACGCATCCCCACGATTCCCAGGAATGTCATACCTTCTTCCCCACACCCGAGAGTGTTTCCGCTCTGTGCTGCCGCCAGTGTCCGAAGCGCCAGGGAATTCATGAGTTCTACAACCTCACTGATCCTTTTTCTCTGTCCGGCTGTCATTGGCACACTTCTTCCGTCCTGTAAAATATGGGTGCAGTGCTGTACGATCACATCCGGTGCCCCCTTCGTATAGGCAATGCTTCCCTTATGCCCTCCGTTTTTCGGGATTCTGTGATAGGTCGTCATCATCTTCCGGTCCGAATCGAAAGGCTTTTCATCATAGCGGGGGTACTGCTTCTCCAGACGTTCCCTATGCATCCCCATCTTCTCTCCGAAGTCTAAGAGCGCCAGTTCCGTTGGATCTCCGATCCGTTGCTCTCCCTGCAGGGAAGCATCGTTGCACAACAGCATTCCCCGGAGCATCTCCTGTACGCATCGGGATTCTCCCCTGCCATTGCTGCCGGCAGCATCCTCCAGCACATCATACCACCAGCATTTTTCCACCGTGAGCCGGTTCTGGGTCAGTGTGCCGGTCTTATCCGAGCAGACCACGCTGACCGCTCCCAGAGTCTCAACGGAAGGCAGTCTGCGGATGATCGTATGTACTTTGACCATTCTGGTCACTGACAATGCCAGACAGATCGTCACCACTGCCGGCAGACCTTCCGGCACCGCAGCCACCGCCAGGGAAATCGCCACCAGCAGCATTTCCGGAATATTTCTGTGTTGAAATACCGCCAGCAGAAACAATGCCGCACATACTCCCAGCGATAAAATACTCAGAAGCTTTCCCATATCCCCCAGACGTTTCTGTAACGGTGTCATTTCCTCTTCCGCATCTGTGATCATGGAGGCGATCCTGCCGATCTCCGTGGCCATGCCCGTAGCTGTCACGATTCCTTCTCCGTGGCCATGGGTCACCACAGTAGACATATATACCATATTGACCCGTTCAGCCAATGGAATCTCGTGTCTGCAGTCTGCCAGAAACAGCGCATCTTTTTCCACAGGTACCGATTCTCCGGTCAGGGAGGATTCCTCTACCTGCAGATTGGAGCTTCTGGTCAGCCGTATATCCGCAGGTACCTGTGCCCCTGCCTCCAGGTCTACCAGATCGCCCGTCACCAGTTCCGCCGCCGGAATCTCCTGACGGATACCTTCCCTGATCACAATGGTCTGTGGACTGGTCAGCTTTTTCAACGCTTCCAGTGCCTTTCGGGCTTTTCCCTCCTGCAGCATGCCCACCAGGGCATTGACCACTACCACAGTGCCGATGATCACGGCATCACTGAGCTCCCCCAGAAAGACGGATACCACAGCTGCGATCAATAATATGTAGATCAGCGGGTCCTTTAACTGCTCCAGAAAAAGCTGTATTTTCGTCTTTTTTCTGGCAGCTTTCATTTCATTTCTGCCATTTTGCTGTAAACGACGAAAGGCCTCACCATCGGTAAGGCCCTTCACTGCGTCACTTTTCAGTTCATTTACGGTTTCCTGTATATTCTGTTTTTCGAACACGGCTGCCTCCAATGCTTGTTTCTATTAAGCATTGTATGTCATATCTTCAGAATTCATTACACCGAATCATCGTACATTTTGATCTCTTAACTGGAATGCTGCGGTCAGCTCGTTCATGTTGGTGGCCTGCGCAGACAATTCCTCACTGGTGGCAGAAGTTTCTTCTGCGGTCGCAGAGTTGTTCTGCACCACTGTGGATATCTGTTCAATGCCCTGTTCGATCTGCATCATGGCATCTGCCTGTGCCTTGGATTCTTCCATGGCTTTCTTGGACTCGTTGGCCAGATCCTCAATGCCTTCCACGACCTTCTGCAATGCTTCGGCTGTCTTGTCCGTGATCTGGTTGCCATGCTCAATCTCCTGCAGGGAAGTCTCAATCAATTCTCTGGTATGTACCGCAGACTGTGCACTGTCATCTGCCAGCTTACGGATCTGATCCGCAACCACTGCAAAGCCTCTTCCGGCCTCTCCTGCTCTGGCTGCCTCAATGGCTGCATTCAGGGACAACAGGTTCGTCTGGGATGCGATATCCTCAATCTCACCAATAATATCGCTGATCTGCCTGGAAGTATCGTTGATACGCTGCATGGCATCTGTCAGACCCTTCATTTCCTCTCCGCTGTCCTTCGCCTGCTGCTGGTAATCCATAGCCTTCTGGTAAGAACCTCCCAGTGCCTTGGCATTCTTCTCCACGATCTCGGTTACATTCGTGATGGTAGCCTGCAGTTCCTCTACGGAACCGGCCTGGTCGGTAGCACCTTCCGCAAGTCCCTGGGCAGCATCTGCCATCTGGTTTGCCCCCAGAGATACCTGTCCCACTGCCGTCTTGATCTCATTAAGTGTCTCACTGAGCTTATGGTTCAGCTTACGGATAGATTCCAACAGTCCCTGAAAGTCTCCCACATAGGCTTCTGCGCAACCTGTAGTCAGTGCAAAATTGCCCTGTGACATCTCTCCCAACAGATAATCCGCATCGCCAATCACTTTCTGCAGGTTACCGGATAATGCGGCGGTAGCCTCTGCCAGGATCTGTGTCTCATCCTGTGTCCGGATCACAGGTGCCGGAGTATGCAGATCGCCTTCCGCCAGCTGACGTATTCTTTCGGTACATTCCGCCACCGGTTCACCGATCGCCTGACCGATCTTTTTTGCCCTGCGCACACTGAAACATAAAGCTGCAGCACCTATTGCTACACCAATGACAATACATACAACGGTAGAACCAAGGAAATCTGTCAGTGGTGCATTTACTGCCACGCTCCATCCATTGGTTCCTTCTATTGGTGCATAAGCCTGTATTGTGAGGGTTCCGCCTTTCATATAAGTGCCATATCCGGTTGCTCCGGTCATCATCTTCTGCTCTACCTTTGCAATTCCCCGCAAAGATCTGTCCGTCTGAGACAGTTCAATGTTGCTCTTCTGCTCCTGGGCAATCGCAGAATCACAGTGAGCAATGGTGATACCTGTTTCTCCCAACAGATAGCACTCGGAATTCTTACTGACAGAGACTGCCGCAGCAATATCATTTAAGAACTCCGGATCCGGCACAACGAATACCACGCCGACAATATCACCATTCTTATCTCCGTCTGCATATACAGGTGCGGAAATGATAACGCTGAGTCTGCCATCTGACTTCGAGATCACTGGATCCGATACCACGACCTCTCCCTGCATGGATCTCTTAAAATAATCACGGTCACTATAATCGGTTCCGTCATAAGCACAGATACCGTTGGAGCCGATCAGCTTGCCTCTGACCATTCCATAAGCTTCCACACGCTGGTTGATATACTGTTGCTTCTGCTCCTGGGTAAATACCGGAGAAGACAGCTGATAGCTGCATCCGAGTTCGGATACGATCGTTGTTGTCACCCGTAGTTCCTCTTTGATACGGTCTGCAGAGATCTCTGCCACCACCAGCATATCGCCTTCCAGTGTTCTCATGGTACTGGACAGATTCAGGATCACGGTAAGGATGACCAACGGAATAATCGAGAACACTACCAGCCTGCTGATTGCCTTCTGCAGACGTTCCCGGATCGTCGTCATGCCGGGTGTCTGCCCCTTTGTGCCCTTCTGTGATGCTTTTGTACTCATATGTCCTCATTTCTGCGCTGCATTTTTATTATATGCTTTATTTTCCTGTACTCTGTGAAGTGACCACTTGTCCGGCAGCGCCCGGATATTCCATTCATCTCCCTCATTTGGAACAGTGATCTTCTGCAGAGATACTCAATTTTATATGTCGATTTTATTTTACCATGATTCAGGAAAATTTTCTATCTTTTGAAGCCCAAAAAGAGAGTTAATATTCCGTTAAGAATATCAACTCTCTCCTGTCATTTATCTCTCTATCCCCTCATGATAAGAAATACCCTGTTAATAGCCGAACTCCTGGGCAAAATACAACTTGCCATTGGTCTCATAGACCGCAATGCTGCAGGTGGTAAAATCGCCTGCCAGGATATTCGCTGCGTGTGTAGGAGAAGCCATCCAGGCATCTACTACACTCTGTGCGGAATCATAGCCCTTCGCCAGATTCTCGCCCCACATCAGTTCACTGTTCACTGTGTACCAGTCCTTACCGTTGGGTCTGGTATGGGAAAACTTGGAAGCTGCTTCCTGTGCTCTTACCATAGCGCAGGACTCCAGACCGTTGCTCCAGTTCAGTGCTGCCAGGCCGTTCTCTGCTCTCTTCGCGTTTACAATATCCAACGCATCGATAGCCATGGCACGAAGTTCATCTGCACGGGCCAGCTCAGCTTCACTCATACCGGCTTTTCTCACAGAACCCGCCAGTGCCACTGCCTCTTCATCGAACCAGACAGTTCCGTCATCCGTGGCAGGATCACGGCTTACAGAGGATAATTCTGTACTCTTGCCGCAGCCTGCAAGGCTCAGCACCATGATGACTGTCAGAACAAGACTCATCCATCTTTTTTTCATTTGTTCTACCTCTTCTTTCCTTGATTGTTTATAGTAAATATATGTTTATTCGTTATGATTGCTTCTTCTTAATAATAAGCCATGCTCCCAGCCCTGTCAAGGAAAGGGCAAAGCCCAGATTCCATGTATTGGAATCATCGCCGGTCCTGGGTCTTCTGGAAGCTCCCAGGACTGCTCTGTCCGCCAATGGTGTAGGATCATCGGTAATGCTTACAACCCGCTGACGTCTTACACCAAGCACCTGAGGTGTTACCGGGGTTGCCGGCTCAGACGGTGTACCGGGAGTATCCGGGGTATCGGAATCATCCGAATCGTCCGGAGTATCCGGGGGTGCGGTCGGAGTAGTGGTCGGCGTCGTGGGTGTGGTATCCGGTGTGCCTGTCGGCGTAGGCTCCGGAGTAGCACTGGGAGTAGGTTCCGGGCTGGTAGTCACGGGCGGAGTAACCTCCGGCTCTCTGGACAATTCAAACTGCATTCCGAAGCCGTATCTGGTCATCTGATAGCCGTTGTTGGCCAACACACCGTTAAGGTTAGTGGTGATCTTCACTTCTCCGTCCTTTAACAGGTCGGATACCAGAGTATCTGCATAGGAACCTTCCTGTCCGTTTTTCAGCATCCGGTCATACAGACCTTCACCGTCAAAAGTATATACATTATGATATGTCGTGTAATATAAAGCATCTGCTACTGCAGAACAGCTCTCCGCTACTGTGGTATCGGCGGTTCCGTTGGTCAGGATTGCCAGTTCCTCTGCCGTAAGTTCTGAAAAGCCGTAGACCTTATTTCCTTCTTCTCTGGAAGTATTGTTGAACCAGTCTAAGTAATACTGTGCCAGGCAGCTCTGCGTAACCTCTTCCGGCTTCATTTCTTCGCTGCCATATCCTTTTTTCAAAAGAGCCTCTCCGACAATCGCATCCGTAACCTTGCCTGCGGTGATTCCGAGATCCCGTAACGGAGCATTTAAAATACGGCGGGGCAATGTACAGAACGCTCCCACTTCACCGATCTCATAACCTTCAAAACCACTGGACAGAACCGTTACTTTCTCTCCTGCCTTAGGCGCCGCCGGGATCGTACCGATCGTGGCCTTTGCAGGATCATACTGATACTCCTTATTGCTCTCATTTACCAGCTTTATGTTGTAGTACAGGGTATCTCCGGGCTCTGCCGCATTTCCTCCTGCCACGGTACCGTTCAGATAACCGATGGCATCGGACAGATTGATTCTTACCTTGTCCGGGGCATTGCTGTGGATCGTAATGGTGATCGTTGCATCATAGGTCACCCTGCCGGTGCCGCTTTCCCAATGCTGTTCCAGTTCCGGAGTTGTAGTAATGGTAATACCTTCGGAAATATAATGGAACACTGCGCCGTTCTCATTCTGTTCAAAAGTTACCGTTCCCGTGGGATATTCATAATAATCTACTGCGGATACCCCGGGAATCCTGTAATCGTATCCGTCATAATTGATCCAGGTCTCTGTGGGTGTGGTCACATACCATACCGTGGCAATGGTGACTCCGCTGAAGGACCGACCGGTGGTGAGCAACTGATTCATAAAACTTTCCGTTACATTTTCACCATACAAGACGCCGTTGTTGTCATTCACATACTGTTTTACATCCTCAAGGGTTTTTCCGCAGTTTTCTTTATAATAGGAAGTGCCTTCGCTGTCTTCACCGTAATAAACATAGTGTAACAAATCTGCGGGCTTACAGTCAGAATATTTGTTTACATCTAATGCTACGAATCCAACGCACTGCCAGCTTGCCCCGTTACTTCCGGTTAACTTTCCTTCGGCATCTACCCCTGTATTATCCACAGAAAGATATTTAAAGGTTTCAGCATCATCCAAAGTCATCTTATGACCTGCAAACAATGAAAAATCTCCGTTTGCCGGCTTGTAATTATGGGGCCATACGTTGGGGCTGGCTACCTGTCCTCCCACATATTTTGCCATGGTGCCTCCAGCAAGAATCACCGTTTTGATGGTGGGATAGGTTTTCTCTTTTACAGCAACAACGCTGTCGTTTCCGCTTACACTTGCCATTTCAACAACATCGTTCTGCTCATTCTGCGTTGCTTCTTCTGCCTGTACTGTAAATCCGGTGTTGGAGACGCTGCCGATCAGCAGTGCCGCTACCAGAGTTTTTGCCAGTTTGGTCTGTATTACGTTTTTTAACTTCATTTCTGTTTCCCCTCAAAACCAGTATTTCTGTTTTTATTACTTCTTTTTACTCTCCTAATAAGGAAGACTGCGCCAAATGGAAAAAAGGACCAGATTTTGAAAAATTTTTCAAGATTCTGATCCTTTTATACTTTTACAGCTAAGATCGGCTGTCGTTCCGTTCCTGTTTAATGTTCTTTTCGCTTAAGAACAAGCCATGCTCCCAGACTCGTCAGGGAAAAGGCAAAGCCCAGATTCCAGGCATCGGAGTCATCGCTGGTCTGCGGTCGTCTGGATGCTCCGAGGACTGCTCTGTCCGCTAAAGGAACTGCCTCGTCCTCGATGGTCACCATTCTACGGCGTCTTGCACCAAGTACCTGCGGGGTATCCGGGATTCCACCGGCCGGTGTGCCGGGATCATTCGGGGTGCCGGGATCATCTGGTGTATCATCCGGAGTATCGGGTTCATCCGGGGTGTCAGATGTTGCGGTTGGTGTTGCGGTTGGTGTAGGTTCCTCGGTTACTACCGGCGTCGGCGTAGGTTCCTCGGTTACTACCGGCGTAGGCG
>ENA-UPXB01001584-UPXB01001584.1-human-gut-metagenome-genome-assembly--contig:-NODE-1584-length-14612-cov-19.295218_pt1 | contig 14612 bp, 16 predicted proteins | sample MGYA00250055_ERZ773386 | MGnify/ENA primary metagenome ERZ773386 (study PRJEB29103, sample SAMN06111974) | human gut metagenome | biome: human gut; feature: ankylosing spondylitis patient; material... | reverse complement strand
CATCAAGGGCCTCCTTTGCATCTTCTATGGTGTCATTATGGAAAACCAGACGCAAGGATTCCTTGAGTTTGTATGCACGATACAATCGTGGGTCTGTTTTTGCTATCCACTCAACCTTAGCCTGTTGGTTGGGAGTGAGATTTGAAGAGGCTTTACCCAATGCCATTTTAGAATTTTTAAGTTCTGTGGCAGTGGTATCTTTTGATGGAGTGTCCTTCTTGGGACGACCTCTTTTGGCTTTTGGCTGCTCCTTTGTAGCTGCCTTTGCTTCTCGCCAAGCATCTACTCGAACCGAATCAAGAGCATCCATTGCCCATTCAATAACATGGAATGGATCCACACAACGGTTAGCATTCGGGCAGTATTCTTTTATACATTCATCAATCCATTTAGCACCATCGCCAGATACCAACTGAATGTTGTTTCTCTGTTCTGGTGTAAGCAGCTTAAAGAACTGCTCAAAAATAGTTTTCCCATGCCCCTTGGCAACCCAGATGACATTGCCTGTATCATGATTAACGACTGTTGTGATGTATTTATGTCCCTTGCGATAGCTTGTTTCATCAACACCAATACGAACAAGGTTATCAAATCTTGCATTTGGATTAATATCAAGGTCTTTCTCAACACGTTCGATGATAGGACCTACTGTATTCCATGAAATTCTCATGAATGCAGCAACTGCTACACGAGAACAATTAACAGCCATCCAAGCAGTCTGTTCCTCGAATTTACGTGTAAAGCGAGAACCATGTCTAGCCCAAGGGAAGCGGCATGTAACGACACCATGCTCCTTACAATTGACTCTGCAAGAAGGTCCAACCAGAATAACTTTGTGTCCTGCCCAGTCGCAGGCCCTCCAGGTTCTGGCACCTTCATTACCATTGTCATAGAATTTTGATTTTTTTCCACAAATGCCACATCGACACTGCTCGCCTTTGGTGGCATGCACCTCAATCATGATAGAGGTATCTGCGAGCATAGTAACTTTATCAATACAAGTGTACTTGACATTTAGGATAGTTTTGATACAATTTTTATTGAGCATATGGTGACTCTTTCTTTTACAATTTTTTCTGGACAAAAAAATTATAATAGAGCCCATATGCTTTTTCAAGTTTTATGCGGCTTTGAGCCGATTTTCTATACCACACATCCTAATGAAGAGCCTTTTTTGTTCTTAATTACGCCCATATTGCCCTCCATGGTTTTAAATACAGGATGTCTGGGAGAGTCTTCTCCCAGACATCAAACATCCTTAGTTTTTCGCGTTGGTTGCAATAGAATCATCTATCAGTTTGCAGAAATCATCAACTGACATATCCCCGGATGCAAGAAGCAATAAATTATCCTGCATAGTTGTATTAGTATCTGCATCCAGATATGTATCCCATGGTTTCAGGAACTGCGCACCTGTTTTATCCATATCATCACGAATTCTAAGATACAGATCTGAGAATTCTACATCTGACGGAAGTTCTGTTTTGATTGGTGACATCTGCTGTTTTGCTGCATATTTTTTACCATAGTTATCCAGTACGTAAAGTATAAAGTCTTTGGTTTTTGCATCAAATGTTTTTGCATTGAATGCCATTCCGATTCCAGAGTTTACGCAAAATTCACTTGCATCTGTTTTTCCGTTTTCGATAGTTGGAAGATAGAAATAATCTATTTTTCCAGCTTTATAAGCGTCCTGCATAGCTGCAATCTCCCAATCACCAATGTAGTACATTGCGGATTTTCCATCCAGGAACATCGACTGTGCAGTTGCATAATCCGTTGCTGCAAATCCATCATTAAAATACTGTCCAATATTCTTCATGAATGTTGCTGCCTCTTTACCTTCATCTCCGGCCATTTTTTCTTTTCCATCACGAAGATTGATAATATAATCGTTACCAGATTCTCTAAACGGCATCATTGCCAGATATCTCTGTACCGGCCATCTGTCAACACCATCTACTGAAATTGGTGTTACTCCATTTTCCTTCAACGTTTTACATACATCCAGCCACTCATCCATAGTTTTCGGTACTGATAAACCATATTTGTCAAAAATTTCCTTATTATACCAGGTCATTTCAACATGATATTCCAATGGAAGTGTATACATGGATCCGTCTGTAAATTCCTGATATTTCAGAGCAGTCGGATAAAAACTATCATATTTACCATTATCCTTCAGGAATTTTTTTACATCTACAAGCATTCCTGCATCAACCAGTTCCTGGCAATACGGATCTGCGTCAATATCAATGATATCCGGCATATTTCCACCTGCAATCAATGTTTTCAGTTTCTGCAAATATGATGGTCTATCAGCTGTAGTTTCAAATTCAATCTTCCATTTTCCACCCATCTTCTCACTGTATTCATCTGCGATTTCATGCATTACCTGATCAATCGCTCCGTCAACCGGTCTTGACGTAAACCATTTTACGGTAGTAACGTCCCCGCTGTCTTTACTTTTCTTTTCTGCATCAGCAGACGTCCCACATCCTGTTAATAAGCTACCAGCCATACACAATGCCAACATAGCACTAATTATCTTTTTCCTCATATTACTCGCTCCTTTTTTCTTTATATTGAATTAATTTTACATCGCCTTGTACTACATAAATACCTGCATAACCATCTTTATGATTATACATCCTGGTCGAAAGAACAATTTCATCATTAATATACACTACGCAGATATCTTTTTCTTTTATGATGTGAACTCGATATTCTTCCGCTTTTGGCAGTTTTCTTGCAGTTTCTATCTGATAAGGAACATCTCCCTTTATCTGCCACTGATATCTTCCCTGTTCTCCTCTTGGCCACATATCCCATGCAACTAATTGATTTTTAGGGTTCATACGTAAGAAATAACCCGTTTCGAGTTCTTTATCCACATGTAACGCAATTCCAAATTCATGGTATCTCTCAGGCTTTATTACCATATCCAACGCAAAAGTATCACCTTCTAAAGGATATAAAAGAGCCCCCAGCGTATCACTTTCAACGCTGACTCCATCCTGCGCCTGTACCATCTTGCAGTTATATAAAGTTTCTTTTTTCAATTCAATCTCTTTCGAAAAATAATCCAGCACTTCCGGAATAGCTTTAATTCTAAGTTCTCCGTTTTTCGAATTCTGAATTATTTCATGAAAATTCATTGTTCCGCCCCATTCCCATGGACCAAAATCAGTATTTCCATATTTGCTCGCTATCCATCCGAAAGCAAATCGTCTTTTGCCATCAGAAGCAGTCTTGATTGCATAATCAGCTCTTGTATCAAAAACATCATCATCAGGTATTTCCCATGGGCCATTCCAGTTTTTCGAAATACGATAATGTGTTGTAAACTGATCTGAAAATGTTGAAAATACCAGATACCAATATTCGCCCATTTTAAACAGTTCAGGACATTCCATCGTAATATACATTTTAGGATCATAAAAAGGTTTCTCATAAGTCCAGTTTATTAAATCTTCGGACTTACACAATGCAATGCATCCACCCCTGAGATCTCCTCTGTTCGTCACTCTTGACGCCAACAGCATATAATAGCATTGGTCTTCGTCATTCCAAAAAACAAAAGGGTCTCTCCAGTCAAACTCTTCATACTGTTTTCCATCTGAGACAAACAAAAAATCTTTTACTGTCTCCAAATTTTCCAGATTTTTCCCTGTGGCCTGCATTACAGATTGAATTGTTTTACCGCGAAGTTTAAAATCCTCATTATAAGCGGTATAAAAAACATGATACAATCCATCTTTTTCACATTTGATAACCGATCCTGTATATGCGTTCTTGTTGGCATCATGAATACCACCTCTTGCAATTGATTCACCTTTATAATCCAGATTAACAAAATCTTTGGTCTCAATCAGATGCCATGTAGTCTCTTCGGCATATTCTTTATCACGTATTCTTGGATCATGAAGATAAAATCCATAATAGGTTCCGTTTTCATAATATGGAATCAAATCACCAACCCAGGCATTTTCTGGTTTATAAAATAATCGCCCCATTTTTACCCTCCTTTTGTTTATAAAATAATCGCCTCATTTTTACCCTCCTTTTTGCACCATTTGCACATTTCATTTCATGCATTTACATTATCATATTCCTTGCATTATTTCAAGTTTTTGCACAGTATTTTCTCCTTTTCCCTCTTTTCTATATTTTAGCCTCACATTTTTTGTGCATTATTTATATTATTCTCTTCTTTTTCCGTGCATTTTGTGCATTTTGTTTTTACGTTGTATTGTTTGCAATTCGTGCATTTTGTGTTATACTATATCTAAAGCATATAAATACAATATAAAAGGAGTTTACTATGAAATGTACCATTCAAAATATTGCTGATCATCTGGGGCTTTCCAGAAATACTGTTTCAAAAGCCTTAAAAAACAGTTCTGAGGTATCTGAAAATACAAGAAATCTGGTTATAAAGACCGCTTCTAAGCTTGGTTATAAAAATGCCACTTTCGCCACCCCTGTCATACCTGCCTCCGAAACAGACAGCAATGGGACGATTCTTTTCCTTACCAGAACTTACGCTTCCGACTCCGAATTTTGGACCACCGTTTTACGAGGAATTGAATCGATTCTTTCAAATGCGAATTATCATCTGGCAATCAGTATCATGTCCGACAGTGATCTAAAACAACTCAATTTCCCACAAACTATTTCCGATTCTTCTATCAAAGGAATTATTCTTGTTGAGATCTGTGATAAAGTTGTATGCGATGCTCTCTCACAATTTAATCTTCCAATTGTATCTGTAGATATGCCAAATGTTCCGTTTGAAGAACTAAATGGAATAGATGTAGTCACAATGGAAAGTAAAAAGAATCTAAAAAAAATAATTAATCAACTTATAGAAAAAGGAGCTGAAAGCTTTGGTTTTGTTGGAGACCTCTATTCCCCTAATGTAAGCCGTGGATTCCAGGAACGTTATAATGCCTTATCCGAGTGTCTTGCTGAACATCAGCTTCCACTTAATCAGAAGAATTGCCTTCTTCATCAAACGCCGGAGGATTTTCGGAATTTTCAGACCACAGTTAATAATTTGCAAGCTATGATATCACTGCCAGATGTATTCATCTGCGGAAATGACTGGACTGCTATCCAGTTGATATACGCACTGCAGTTCCTTGGTTTCCAGATTCCCAAAGATATATGTGTTGTTGGATTTGATAACATCCCTGCTGCTTCCAGAATTTCACCGTCATTGACGACCATAAGCACTCCTCAGAAATATCTAGGTATTGCTGCTGCAAGACAAATTCTTGAAAGAATTCAGCATCCTAATTGCCCTCATGTTTTCTGTCAATATGAAACAGAATTGATCATTCGAAATTCGACTAATATAACATCTTTTTAATAACTCAACTATATTTATATTGATATATCGGAAAGATTATTGTTGATACACTGCCTGTCAAAAAGTCGAGTTAATAATTGTGTTTTTGAAAGCGGATGACTATATGAAAACATCGTTTGCATCGAGCTTCTTCGCCGTGGATACGATGTTTATGTCGGCAAGCTCTATCAAAAGAAAATCGACTTTGTTGCTCAGAGAGGCAGCGAGAAGATTTATATTCAGGTCAGCGACAACATTTCCGGGCAGTAAACATTTGAGAGAGAATACTCTCCTCTGCTTCAGGTTCGAGATGCTTATCCGAAAATGATTATTGCCAGAACCAAACATCCCCAATATAGTTATGAAGGAATCGAAATTCACGATATAGCCGATTGGTTACTACAAGAATAAGCAGGGTGAAATATCAGTAGTTAATGAAAACTCCTGCTTACATGGAGGTGCATTAGCATAATAAAATCGCTTGTCAGAAAAGCGTTCAAATGGTAGTCTTTTCATGGGCGGTGGTGTCTTTCTGTATTGAATTGTTTTGTGTGGTAACTTTACAATATCAAATACTGGTAAGAATTGCCATTACCTATTTTATTATTGAGAAAAAGAAAGCCGTAAATACGCAAAAAAACAGTTCGTAAAAATATGCTTTTACGAACTGTTTGTATTTTTGGTCAGTTCTGCAAACTTGAATTTATTACTCCAAAATAACCGGAAGCATAATCATAATAATTCCAAATAGGGCAAATAGAATACCACCTATTTTTGTTGTTTTCAAGTAAAACTCAGATGGTTCATCTGCACGATAAGATTTCCATTCTTCTGTTAATTTCCATATTAAGCCCGGCTTTAAGAAGATAAACATACCTAACGCAAAGATTATGATTCCACCACCAATAGACCACCACATATTTACCATCTCCTTTAGCAAATTCCGATTTCTCAGTTTCAAAAACTGGGAGTTGTTTAACTGATTCTATAATGTCCTATGATATCATCACGATGTTCCAGTATATCCTCTTCATAATATATTTGATATGGATTTGCATGATGGATAACAAAACATATACCTTTTCGATTTCTCTTGTCAGATATAATGCCGATATGTTTTTTAAATACAACAATATCTCCACCTTGCCATTCTTCTATTTCATTTATATCTGTAGTAAGACTTATTGCATTATTATCGAAATATACTTTTAAGTTTTTAACTCTTCTAAAATCTATATTTTTATCAACGCCATCTATATCATATAATGCTTTATTGTTTTTTATATCCTCATTTACTAATACCATCAAATCATATCCTGCATCTTTTAAAGCAAAAGCTACTACATCAGTACAAACCCCATATTCATCATCTGGATAACCTGTGTTGTAATATTTGCTTTTATATTTTGGATTAGTTTTTATGTAATTATTTGCATTATTTAATATATCTGTTTGGTCATCTATGCCATCATTGTCTTTATCAATATTGCTCTTGTAAGCTTCTATATTGAAATCTGCATTTGTATATTTTTTATGTGGAATATAATTAAAACAATACAACACATATAAAGCAACAATTATTAGCACCGAAAAAACAATAAGCGTTATTCTCTTCTTCATACATTCTCCATTAAACAACTTGCGAGTTACCAATTTCATTAAATAATAAATTAGCTACTTTTTCCTCTAATGACAGATATACATCTCCACCAAACACACTCTGATAAACTGCTGCCAAAATACCTTCAACATCTAATCCACCATATAGTCCCATATATCCGGCATTTTGAAAAATCGCAAATTCCTCATTCGTAATAACTCCTGCATTATGTGCTGTCTCTGCCAACATTTGATTCCACTGTTTGATGTCTCCCCTGACAACAAGTCTTCTGTTATCTTCGTCCAGTTCATTAAAATGGTCAGCAACCTCATGCCTGTATGTCTGGAATACTGTGCCCGCTGTTTTCACATGCGATCATTGCTCTTTTAATTACTTTTGCAAAGTTCTCCCATTTTGCATAATCAATTGCCTCATTTTTATAGCTTTTATTGTGTGCAAAATAATATCGACCACAAATAAAAATAACAACAGTTGTAGATACTATTATGAAAAACCAAAAAGTGTTCAGAAATTGAATACATTAAGTCCTGTTTCTTCATCATAAACTCTATCAACTTTTCCATCAATTACCGTAATAACGAGCTCGCAAGTTGCACTCACAACAGCTCTGTTCAGATGTCCTCCAAACACTTCACCTTTTTCATCACCGGCACTCAAATGAAGATGTGCATAATATTCTCCATCCCTTGTATTGATTGTACCTGTCAGCGATGTAATTTCATAATATCCCTTAAAACTGTTTGAGTAATATTTCTTCTCATCTGTCTTGTATACTCCGACTGTGAAATCATTGATAGCTCCAAGAGCATTAATACTGGCAAGCTTTATATTCTCAGTTATGGCAATTGCTTTCAGTTGCTCCAAAATCTCCTCCCCTTTGTCAATTCTCGCTATTATTATATTATCAAATTTTCTGTATTCCATTATGTTTCCTCCGTAACTTTCGAATTGTTATTCTTTATTCGTGAATTTCCAAGGGTAGATTGTCCGGGTCATGAAAGAATGTCATTTTTTTGCCTGTGTAAGTATCGAGTCTAATCGGCTCAGTTATGATGCCCCTTTTATTCAATTCTCTTACAGTATCATCGACCGAGTCTACAGCAAAGGCAAGATGCCTGAGACCGTAAGCCTCCGGATAACTTGGACGCTTCGGACAATTTTTAATGATAAAAAGTTCTAATTCTATCTCATCGAGTTGAAGATCAATTTTATAATCATCACGTTCCGGTCTGTAATTTTCTCGAATAATAGAAAAACCTAACAGATCCGCATAAAAGTGCTTTGATTTCTCATAGTTGCTCCCAATAATGGCAATATGATGAACTTTTTTTAAATTCATGGTGTATTTACCTCTCTCCTTCTTTGTTTGAATACATGAAATAATGTATCACAATGATACTATTCTGTAATATATTTTTTCAAAAGCTTATAAGTATTCTCCACGCCATCCATATGTGAGCGCTCATAGTTATGCGATGCATAAACTCCTGCACCGATAAGGCCATGGCGGATATCATATCCGCTGTGCAGTGTAGCCTCGACATCTGAGCCATAGTGCGGATAAACATCGATTGCATAGTCAAGCCCCTCGCTCTTTGCCAGATTTGAAAGCTCTGTGACAAGCTCATAGTTGTAAGGTCCGCCTGAGTCCTTAGCACAGATTGAAACCATACGCTCCGTACAGCCGAGGTCGGCTCCAACACAGCCCATGTCTACGGAAATCATCTCCTCCGTATCAGCCGGTACAAAGCTTCCGCCATGGCCTACCTCCTCATAAACCGTAAAGAGCAGTGTGACCTTGCGGTTTAGCTTCCAGCCCTCATCATTTACGGCATGAGCCACACCGAGTAAGATGGCGGCTGACAGCTTATCATCAAGGAAACGGCTCTTGATATAGCCGCTCTCCGTGATGACCGTACGTGGATCCATGGCGATAATATCCCCTGTCTGGATGCCAAGTGCCGCTACGCCCTGCTTGTCATTTACATTTTCATCGAGCAGGATTTCCATATTCTCTTCCTTTGTCTCAACCTTTTCATCTGCCACATGTGCCGATGGCTCTGTATTTAGCACCACGCCTGTGTACATTCTGCCATCACGCGTAAAAACCATGCAGTTTTCTCCATCTGCTGTGCTCCACTGATGACCACCGATAGTTGTCGGGCGCAAACGTCCGTTATCCTTTATTGAGCGAACCATGGCTCCAAGTGTGTCCACATGCGCTGCCAATACCAAAGGTGCTCCCTCTCCACCGATTTCCACGCTGACATTTCCTTTATTTGAAAGCTGTGGCGCATATCCCATAGCCTCTAGCTGCTTCATCAGATAGTCTGTGGCATTTTTTGTGAAACCTGTAGGGCTTGCTATTGATGTGAGTGCTTTGAGCTGTGTTCCGATATATTCTTTAATCTTTTCTGTTGACATAATTGTTATCTCCTGCTTTATTACTGTTTATTAACTGCATTATAACATCTCATTTTTGCGCATGCAATCCGTATTAACCGTTGTTTGTAGTTGTTTGTAGTAGTACACCTGTTCGCAAACCGCGGGTACCATGGTGCACACACTATCCCACGTTCGCTACGCTACGCAGCTAAGAGGCTGTACGAATTGTGCCCAAGGTTTTCTTAACTCGACGAAACCGTCGAAACACGCCATCCATGGCTCGATTTCTCCTTGCCTCGGCGTCCATGCCTCGGCATTTCTTCTTTGCATAGCACAATTCTACAGTCTCTAAGCAGCTCCGCTATTCGCTTTCGCGGGATAGTGTGTGCTCCAGGGTACCCGCGGCTTGCGAACTATACTCAATAATTTAACGTAAATCCACTTGCAATTAATGCTCATTAATTTAACATATATCCACTTGCGATCAACCTGCAACAATGCTATTCTTAGGATATGAATACACAGAATATATATAATAATAACAATAAAGATATAAATATAAATTCCAACACCAAAGTAAAAATCTGCGGTCTGACTTCACCTGCCGAAGCACGGTATCTCAACGAAAATCACGTTGATTTTGCGGGTATGGTGTTATTTTTTCCAAAGAGTAAGAGAAATATATCCATCGAACAGGCAAAGGAGATTATGGCAGCCCTTGATGCTTCCATCAAAAGAGTCGCCGTTGTAGTTTCGCCATCCATAGAGCAGGTCAGACAGATTGAGGCTGCAGGCTTTGACTATGTCCAGATACATGGGGAAATTCCGGAGACAGAGGCGGAGGCAGCAAAAGCTATCCCGATTCTTAAAGCCTTCAACGTCTCTGATATGGACAGCTATGAAAAGTATCACAACGATTCACGCATCGCAGGCTATGTGTTTGATGCCATCGAACCCGGCAGTGGAAAAACCTTTGACTGGAAGCTGGTTGACAATATCCCCCGCGATGAAAAGCTGCTGCTGCTCGCAGGTGGCTTAAATCCAGACAATGTGCGCATGGCAATTGAAGCCGTGCATCCTGACGGAGTCGATGTATCATCAGGTGTAGAAAATGATGACAAAGCGGGTAAGAATCCGGAAAAGATACGTGATTTTGTTGCGGCAGTAAAATCATAAAAAAATCCACATACATCTCTTTCAACATGATGTATGTGGATTTTTTTTATAAAATTATGTAACTATTATTTTTCTTTGCCAATCTTGAAAAACAGATTTGCCTTGATGAGCACCGGTCTCAATGCCATATACACGATTGTCGCAGCAATCACCGATATCACTGCATTGACTCCTGTTGTGGTCACGCTCCAAGCGATTTTGAGCTGTGCCATCGGCTTTCCAAGGATAAGCATATCGTAGAAATAGCTTATTATCGGGTCAAAAATAAAGTTGAAGAGCATTCCTGCACATGCTGCAAGGACTGTCCATTTAAATACATGCTTCTTGTCTGTTGAATATGTAATCTTTCCAAGCTTGTGTGCTACAAGACCGGTGATAATACCAATCATAAGCTTGAGGAAAAATGTCTTTGGTGCTCCGGTGATATATATCGGGTCAAGTAAATCACCGATTGTCATTCCGATTGCTCCACCGATTCCTCCGTATACTCCGCCTAAGAGCAAAGCTGCAAGTACTACGACTGCGTTGCCAAGGTGAAAGGATGTGGCGCTGCCACCCGGTAATGTGACCTTAATCTGTAAAAATGTGAATATGACATATGATAAAGCTGCCATAAGTGCTGTAAGTGTGAGTTTTTGAACTTTTTCGTTTCTCATAAAATGCCTCCTAAATATTACAATTAAACTATATAATACTCTTATGTGGCATCAAGTATATATCCAATTTTATATAAATTTATATATCCAGTTTATCTAAAGTCCATTTACTCCTGTGGTTTAATTCCGCTATAGTGTTTTTTCAGCATTTCTATTATCACCTGCTGGCTCTGCTTCGAATGGGTGATAGCATAATAGCTTCCACCAAATTTTGCCATGCGCTCTTCCTCATCTATTCCTACGCTTCGTCCCTTTTCGGTGACACGCTTTATCTTGTTCTCGCCCTCTGTAACTTCCTCCAGATATCCCTCTGCAATGAGAAGCTCGTTTATAAACGAGGCTGCAAGCTTTTTGTGCTCCTTATCCGCAGGGCACAGCTCATTTATTTTGTTTGTAAGCTCTGTAAGCCTGCATTTGTCGGTGAGCTCTACCTCATCAAGCCTCTGTGGCTCGATGTAAAACGGAAGCTTCTTTTTTCTCGTGCTGCCGGTTTCAGCAGCCTCCTCATCGCTTAAAACAGTCTGTGGTCTTTCACCTGTCGTGCTGCCTGATGGATTTGGGTTATCTGCAACAAATGAATTTACCGCCGTCACAAACGCTTCACCATAATTTTGTATCTTCTGCTCACCCATTCCGTACACATCGGCAAGCTGTTCCTTATCCCGTGGCAGCTTTGCGCACATATCCTTTAAGGTCTTGTCGGAGCAGATGATATACGGAGGCACCGACTTTTCTGCAGCAAGCTCTGTACGCACGCTGCGCAGCTTTTCAAACAGCGCAGCACCAAGCTCGTTAAGCCCTGCAAGCTGTGCTGCCTTTTTACGCTTTTTGCCGGTTTCAACGTATGTCTCCTCCTCTTCATCCTCCACAACCACACAGTTGCTGCATTTGTTGCAGATGCATGGCGTTGTATCTCCGAAATATGAAAGTATAAACTCTCTCAGGCATTTGTCCGTCTCACAGTAATTTATCATCTGCTGCAGCTTTCTTTGGTCATTGGCTGTCTTTTGCATGTCGGATGCCACATCGCCTGCTGAAGCCTTATTCTGCAGAAGGAACTTGTTTCGTCCTCAAAATGGCCGTCCGGGTGCACAAAACCGGCCACCTGCTCCCCGGTGCAGATGCTGCACCGCAAGGCGGGCCGCTGCACGGCCGGGTCGTAGGAGGCAGACGGTTTCTTTTTGGAAAAGAACATGGCAGACCCTCCTTATATGATAAGTTATAAACCGCGGCAGAAGCCCACGGCCCGGCCCTCGATGCGGATCTCGTTCAGCTGGGGACCGGTGTAGACCATGGGCGGGCAGACGGCGGCGTTGTCGGCCAGCAGCATCACAGTGTCGCCCTGCCGGTGAAAATGTTTGAGGGTGGCTTCCTCGCCGATGCGCACCGCGGCGATCTCGCCCTGCTCCACCTCCGGCTGGCAGCGGATGCAGACGATGTCGCCGTCGCAGATGGTGGGAGCCATGCTGTCGCCGTGGCAGGTCAGCTCAAAGTCGGCATGCCATGCCGCCGGAACGCCGATGTACTGCTCGATGTTCTGCTCGGCGGTGATGGGGGTGCCGCAGGCGATGGAGCCCACCAGCGGCACCATGGCCATGGCGGGCAGCGGCTCAAAGCCCGGCGGCGGGCAAGGCACGTCCAGCCCCAGCAGATAGGCCGGGGTGGTCTCCAGCGCTGCGGCCAGCTCTTCCAGCTTTGCCTGCGGGATGTCGTTGACCCCTTTTTCCAGCTTGGTGATGGAGGATTTGGAGCGGTATCCCATGCGCTGGGCCAGCTGCTCCTGCGAGAGGCCCAGTTCTTCGCGCCGCAGCCGGACGCGGGTGGAAAGTTCGGACATAGACGCCTCCGTTCAAAAACGAATGGTTGTGCGGTGAAATGGGTGCTTCTGGAGGCAGTATACCAGAAAAGTGGGCGAAAATCAACTTTTTTCGCGCGATTTTTGAAAATCGGTTGACAGACAATCAACTTATGACTATACTACAACCAAAGATTGTTGAACGACGTGAAACCGACAAAAAAGGAGCGGAGAACATGGCCAATACCAGACTGATCGAAGAATACATCCGCGACAGCGGCTACAAGCTGCGGCATGTGGCCCGCGCGCTGAACATCAGCGAGAGCGCGCTGCACAGCAAACTGCAGGGGCAGACCCAGTTCAAACTGAACGAAGCCGAAAATCTGTCGGCAATGCTGGGAATGACGATGTCGGAGCGGGATGCCTGCTTTTTTGACACCCAGAACCGCTATGAGCGCAGCCTGGCCGCTGCAGAAAGGAGAAAGCCGAAATGACAAAACAACAGCGTGATGCCACCCGCAGCGCCCTGCTGGCCTATGGCCGACGGCAGTGGGCGCGGTCGCCGGTGAACCGCCGGTGGGAAAAGGCCATTGAGGACAGCATGGCCTATTACAAGGAAGCGGATCCCATCCGGGCCGATCTGCTGCAGCTGCGCTATCTGCAGCACCGCAAGGAGGCCGACGTGCTGGAACAGCTGCACATCGGCCGCACGACCTACCAGAAAGCGGAACTGGACCTGCTGAGCACCATTGCGGTGTATGCCGCCCAGAACGGTGCCTTCAACTGAAGAGATGCTGATAAAATCCCATTGATTTCCGCAGCAGGAAGTCGGTGGGATTTTTGCGTCGGAAGAAAACTGCCGCGACCCGGCCAATGGAGCGGATCAATAAAAACATGCCTCATAATATCCAAAAAATGCAATAAAATGTTGAAAATTGCTGAAATAGTTGCTATAATGACGATGCGGATAAAAAGAGAACATGATATAGCATAACAATCCGCTTCCTGCATTTGCGGGATTGCTCCAATGATTTAGCACAACGAGGGATTTTCCCCGCATTTGCGGGGGTAACAGAAGATAAACAGAGTAAAAATCGCTGAAAAACGTGAAAGTCCTGTTTATGGGACGGCATATCTGTTATTCTTTGCTTATCAGAAAAACACCGGCTGCCAATGGGAACGATGCTTTGGAGGTGGAACGATGAAACGACCGGAACGATCCTGCAAGGTGCGGCGTTTTGCAGGCAAAACAGACCCGGATAACAGCAGTTTGTGGCTGCCGCTCTGGATGCATCTGCGGGACACAGCAGGCATTATGCGGTTTCTGGTGCAGCAGTGGCTGCCGGAAAGTGTGCGGCGGAATCTGGACCTGGACGAGGAACTGCTGACCCGGACTGTCGTTTTTCTGGGGTGGGTCCACGATATCGGGAAAATCACGCTGGCCTTTGCCGGCCCGATCATGAGCCTGCTGCCGGAGGCAAAACAGCGGTTGGAGGAGGATACCGAGCTCCGCTGGAACGAGCAGGAAAAGAAATTTTCCCACCATGCGCTGGCCGGGGAGGCGATCCTGCGGGAGCTGGGCTGCCCGGAAGGGTTGGCCTCGGTCGCCGGCAAATTCGACCTTTA
>ENA-UPXB01001581-UPXB01001581.1-human-gut-metagenome-genome-assembly--contig:-NODE-1581-length-14622-cov-5.051289_pt1 | contig 14622 bp, 14 predicted proteins | sample MGYA00250055_ERZ773386 | MGnify/ENA primary metagenome ERZ773386 (study PRJEB29103, sample SAMN06111974) | human gut metagenome | biome: human gut; feature: ankylosing spondylitis patient; material... | reverse complement strand
AGATCTGTTCATAACTGCACCCTGGCCTGCGGGAAATTCGTCAAAATTTTTTGTAAAATTAAACCAAAAGTTGTTGACGAACCCCGACTGTATGATATATAATAATGTTCGTGCAAGAAAAATACCCAGACAGTTGTATTTTAGCACAATCTACAACTGGAGGGAGGTTAGGTGTGAGTCTATGTCAAACGTTATCGTAAAAGAAAACGAGACTTTAGATAGCGCTCTTCGCAGATTCAAGAGAAGCTGTGCAAAAGCAGGTATCCAGCAGGAAATCCGCAAAAGAGAGCATTACGAGAAACCAAGCGTTCGTCGTAAGAAAAAATCTGAAGCCGCAAGAAAACGTAAATATAATTAATTGTGCGCAAAAATCCCTGGCAGTTCTGTCAGGGATTTTTATCATAATTTGGACAATAATCAGGGGAAGGAAGTAATCTTGAAGGCAGAAAATAACAAAATACTTAAAGAAAAGAAAAACTGGATCCTTTTACTGTTTAAAAAACTGGCAAAGCTGATTTTCAACAGAATCTTTTATGTTGCGGTTGCAATGCTTGTCCAGCTCGGATGGATCTTAATGATGGTACTGCGTCTGGCTGCGTATTCCAGATACATTGATATCGGATTAAGGCTGATAGGTATTGTGCTGGTATTGTGGATTTTGAATAAGGAAATAAATCCTTCCTATAAACTGGCCTGGACCATGCTGATCCTGATCCTGCCAATCCTTGGAGTGGTATTATATTTTGTGTTTGGACGTTCCAGGATCGCTGCAATCATGCAGCAGCATTTTGAACAGCGGATTGAAGAGAGCAGGGAATATCTGCGTGACCGGCCGGAGACAAGGCAGAAGCTGGAAGAGCTGGATCCGTCAGCAGCGATCCAGTCCCGATATATTTCGGATGTTTCCAGATTTCCGGTCCATGAGAACACAACTGCAGAGTATTTTCAGGTAGGAGATGATATGTTTCCGGTGCTTGTGAGGGAACTGAAACAGGCGAAGAAATATATTTTTATTGAATATTTCATTATCAATGATGGGGTGATGTGGCAGACAATCCTGAATATTCTGGAAAAGAAAGCTGCGGAGGGCGTTGATGTGCGCCTGATCTATGACGGATTTGGCTGTCTTACAACACTTCCCCATAAATATTATGAAGAGCTTCAGAAAAAAGGAATCAAATGTCAGGTATTTAATCCTTTCCGTCCCACGTTCAGATCATGGAATCCCTTCGACTGAATCGTCCGATTTTCCGTCAGACGGCAGTTTTTGGTCATTTTGGAAGAAAGGAGTTTCCTTGGGAGCGGACGGATAAGGTACTGGCTCTTCAGGATGCAATTCTGTAATGCCTTGGGTAACGGAAGAAGAGATTCAGGCAGCAAAAAATATGACTGCGTATGAGTATTTGCGAACGCATCAGGCACAGCGGCTGCAAAAGACAAGGACCAGAAATGAATGGCAGTTGACGGATCATGACAGTTTTAAAATCAATGAACTGTCCGGCAAATGGCATTGGAAATCCAGAGATATCGGTGGCGTGTCCGCACTGCGCTTCCTGATTGAAGTAGATGGAATGAAATTTACAGATGCCGTAAAACTGTTGTGCGAAGAGAGTCCGTCTTTTATTCCGACACAGTCTGCGAAAAAGGAAAAACCACCCTTTAAGCTGCCGGAGAGATATTGTAATTGCAGACGAATCAGGGCTTATTTAAACCACAGAGGAATCAGCGATGAAGTGATCACGTATTGCATTTCGCATGAAATCCTTTATGAAAGTGTCCCGTACCATAACGCTGTTTTTGTTGGAAAAGATGAATCCGGAAAAGCAAGATATGCATTCCTGCGAGGAATCTATGAAAAAAACGGGAAAGGATTCAAGATGGAGCAGACCGGGAGTGAAAAAAAGTACAGCTTTTGTATTCCACCTGAAAGAGAAACAAAACGAGTTGTCGTATATGAAGCGTGTATTGATGCACTGGCCCTGTCGACAACATTGATGTTTTTCGGAAGCAGCGCAAGGTTTCCATCGGCATCATTTACATGAAAGAATTCAGAAAAGACACCATCTTTGAAGTTGGAGAATTTCCAGCCTGCCAGCATTCCGCCGGAGTGCATGGAATAACCAGCCTGTGCTTCCAGAGAATTCCAGTCCGGAGTGATGGCCGGCACAAGAACCCGGTCTCCCGGTTTGAAATCTTTTACGAGCTCTCCGACTTCCACAACCTCTGCACAGCACTCATGGCCCAGAATCATGTTATGACGGTCACCGATGGCCCCTTCCCATAAAGTGTGGACATCTGATGTGCAGATGGCAACTGCCAGTGGACGGCAAATGGCATCCATCGGCCCGCATTTCGGGCGTTCTTTCTCGATCCATCCGGATTCACCGATTTTCAGCATTGCATAACCTTTCATATCTTTTGCTCTCCTTTCAGATTGTTAATGATTTATTGATTCCTATGATTCGAATATATCACTAATAGGTTACTAATTCAACAGAAAAGTCACGGAATATCGTAGAATATTCCGTGACTTTTTTATAGCTTTTGCACAATAGATTACTTATAGATACTTTTTATCAAATTCTGTACCGACCGCATTCCCATACCGAAACGGCTACAGCCGGCTTTCTGCATTTCCTGTATAGTTTCCAGACTGCGGATTCCACCGGCGGCCTTGATCTGAATGCGACCGGCGGCTTCACGGCTCATGATTCGAACCTGCTCCACGGTGGAAGGACAGCCGGGATACCATCCGGTGCTCGTCTTTACATAATCCGCACGGCCTTTCACACACAGATCCACTGCCTGGCAGATTTCCTGCTCCGTCAGCTGCGGTGCCTCGATGATCACCTTAAAAATCGCCGAAGGCACCTGCTCCCGGATGGCCAGAAGTTCTTCTTTTACATAAGAAAATTCGTGGCTTCTGAATGCCGTAAGATTCATCACCATGTCGATTTCCCGGCAGCCAGCCTCCCACAGTTCTTTTGCCTGCCGCTTCTTCTGTCCGGTCGTATCTCCGCCGCCCGGAAAGCTTACCACGCCTCCCGCATGGATTTCTCTGGTGTCCTGCAGCCGTTCTGCCACATGGGCGCTGAACGCCGGCAAGGTAAACACAGCAGCCAGACGATATTTCTTTGCCAGCTCCACCATCGCATCAATTTCATCCATTGTATGAAATGCCTGTACACAGCTGATATCAATCTGCCGCATCAGTTTCTTCTGTTCTTCTGTCTCATCGCTCATTTACTCCGTCCTTTTCCCGAAATCTCCACCTCGTACTTGCTTCCGATGATCCGCACATGGTCAATGCTCACCGGCCGGTTCTGCCAGTAGGTGACTCTGTGCACCACAAGAAGCGCATCCTTCGGCTCCGTTTTCAGAACCTGGGCTTCCATAAAGGTCGCGGATTTCGCTGAAATTCTGTCTCGTGTCTCATCAATCTGCAAGCCGAATTTCTCCTCCAGAAACTGATACAGCGCTACAAACTGATTCTCATACGCCTCGATGCCAGGGACTTTCGCATATTCGATATAATTTTCCATCAGCGTAACAGGCTCTTCATCCGCAAGCTGCAGCCGCTGAATCCTCGCCACGCTGGTTCCCTCCGGAATTTCCAGTTCATCGGCGAGCTGTTTGTCCGCCGAAATGATGTCGATCATCATATCTGACGTCGTTACCCGATATCCTTTTTTCATCAGGGATTCCGTGACCGATGTGACCTTGTTATAATTCTGAATTGCCTTATGATTCAGCACCCTCGTTCCAGAACCCTGGCGAACCTCAACCAGTCCCTCCTGCACCAGCATCTTTACTGCATTCCGTACCGTAGTACGGCTGACCTGATAGATTTTCTCCAGTTCACACTCCTTCGGCAGAAATCCCCCGACAGGATATGTTCCCTTATTGATCTCGTTTTTCAGTCTGCTGTAAACCTTCACATAAGCCGGTGCATTTTTCATCTTCTTCCCCTCCCGTGAAATATCAATATCCGCTTTTTGATCCTTTTTGCAGTATACCATATTTTGACGGCACAATCGAGTCCCAAAGAAGAGTTCCTGTTTTCTGCTTTGTCACCGACACATACTCTGCCAGACGCACAGAAAAAAGGCAGACGCATGTCATTTCTTTATGACTCACGTCTGCTCTGCATGAATCTTCTTTTTTCTGCTGTCTGCGAAATACTTCCATTCTCCAGAAGCAAATCTCTCTTTCTGCGGTGTAAATTTTTGTTACAAATTTTTTATTGTTCTTTTCTATTTTTTCGTATCAAACCGCATCACCGCCATGTGCACCACGTACGGCACCAAGATGACCGGGATTGCCAGGTATGCCAGGATGCTGTACACCTTCTGGATCAGCGTCAGCAGACCAAACTGTGCGATAAGGAAGTCCGCGATGCAGCAGACAAGCGCGGCAAGGATCTGGGTGCGGCTGATTTTGCCTGCGGTTTCTGTTCTGCTGCTTCGTTCAGCGAGACCGGCGTGGATTCGTTTGACCATGGCGGCAACCATGTTGACGGCTGTGGATACGGCACCGAGGATGATCAGTACGGAAATCAGCGGTGTCATGAATTTACTGCCGACGCCCTGCTGAACCATAAATAATGTCGGGACGCTCTGCTGGATCATTTCCGGGTTCTGGTATACGGTCATGATTCCGAGGACGACCATGATCATCAGAAGGGCATTTAATACGGCACCGACTGCCATGCTCTTTCCGGCATCCTGCGGTTTTTCGAAGGATTTGGCATGCTGGACGAAGACTGCGACATTGGCAAGCTGGAAGGTTCCGTAGAGGAATGCGGCGTACAGGGCTTTGCCGAATGGGAGGTCTGCGGTTTTCATGGTGTTTACAGTATCGCCGATCTTTCCGGCTCCAGCGATGATGTTCGGGACGTAGACGATCAGCAGACCGGCAATAATGCAGATGGACAGCACTGACGCTACTTTCCGCACCAGATCCGTTCCGAATACCGAAACGACGAAAATAATTTTCCAGTTTCATAACGATTCTCCCTTCTTCCTAACAAGCAAAAGGGCATACTGACCTTCTGTTGGTCAATACGCCCTTGTATCTCCGATGTGCTTTAGTATATCACAGTTTTAACGCGAATGCACTCAATTTTAAGCAAAACGCAAAAGATCCCGGGATTTTTCTCTCCCGGGATCTGAAAATTCTTACTATGTAATTCTTTTTTAAACCACACGTCTTACCGCAAGAATCGTGGTATACGCTGCGTTGCTGCTGATCTTGATACCGTCGCGCTCATTGCTTGCGTGTACGATTGCACCGCCGCCGATGTAGATGGCTACGTGGCCGCTGTAGCAGATAATATCGCCCGGCTGAGCCTCTGCATAAGATACACCGCGTCCTACACCACGCAGTGCACTGGAGGAATGCGGAAGGTCGTATCCGAAGTGTGCGTAAACGCTCATGATAAAACCAGAGCAGTCAGCTCCGTTGGTAAGGCTTGTGCCGCCCCATACGTATGGATTTCCAATAAACTGTGTTGCATAGGATACGATGGCACTTCCGGTTGCGCTTCCGGTGCTGCTGGAGCTGCTGGAATCATCCGAGCTGCTGGTATCGCTGGACGAAGAATCATCGTAAGAGCTTCCTCCGTTAGACGGTGTTGTTGTCGTGGTGGAGCTTCCTGTGCTGGACGGTGTGTTGTCTGCCGTTGTTGTATTATTTGCAGCACTGCTTGCGGCTGCTTCTGCCTGGCGGGCTGCCTCGGCTGCTTCTGCTGCCTGACGGGCCTCTTCGGCTTTTCTTGCTGCCTCTTCGGCTGCAATCTCCTCCTGGATCTGCTGGATCTTTGCGTTCTGCTCTGCCAGTACTGCGTTGTACTGTGCAGCCATGTCGTTCAGGTCTGCGATCTGGTTTTCGTAGTCATCGGAAACGGCTTTTTTCTGCTCAAGCATTGCCTCAAGGGACTGCTGCTGTGCTTCCTGCTCTGCCTCACTAGCTTCGAGATCTGCTTTTTCATCTGCAAGCTGATCGCTGTAGTCTGTTACCTGCTGTACAAGATCCATGTACTCCTGCAGGCACTCTCTGTCGTATTTGTATAACTTCTGGGTGTACTCAGCCTGGTTGAGAATGCTGCTTAAATCTTTTCCCTCCAGAAGAAGTGCTGCCCAGCCGTTGTCTCCGCCGCTCTCATAGAGGAACTGGATTCGTTTTTTCATCAGCTCGTACTGCTCGTCCTCTTCAGCCTGGGACTGTGCCAGTTTTTCCTGTGTTGTTTCAATTTCTGTCTGTTTCTCTGCAATTTCATTTTTCAGATTTTCCACGGATGCCATGGTTACGACAAGCTGTGCGTCCAGGTCATCAATCTCGCCGGTAATCTGATTCTTTTTGGTTTCCAGATCGTCGATTTCTGCTTTTGCGTTGTCAAGCTGTGCGCTGGTCTCTGCCTGTGCTGCCTGCTGCTGCTGTAACTGCTCCTGTTTCGAGGCGCTTACTGTCATTACCTGAGCTGCACTTACGATCACTGCTAAACTTAAGGCAAGAAATTTTTTTCTCATTCTTTCACTCCCAAATTGATTCGTTGTATGTAGGTTTCTTTGTTTCAGGTTTCCCTGTTTCTTAGAAATTCAATTATTCTGTAACAATTTTGAAATATTTTTCCCAATTCTTTTACATAATATCACAATTCACAAATGGATGCAAGGAAAAATATCCCGACTTTTTGTAAACAATTCGTGAACAGTAACGATACATGTTATTTTACCTTCTGTACACTCACACAACTCAATTTGTATTGATCCGGCGAGGAAAGCGCATCGCCGTCAGGGATTGAAAAGTCCTCTGCGGAGAATTTCGCACAGAGTGCCCGGTACTGATCCTCTGTAAAGTACGGCACCGCATCCTGATTCCATTCCAGACTGATTTCCTGATCGGTCACGCCGCGCGTTACAATTTTCCCGCCTTCAAAATCCTTTTGTTTCATTTCTTTTAACGCATTGTAAACTGCAGTTCCATAATCCAGACGTACTTTCAACACGGCATTGGCGTACTCCTCCACGCCGCCGTTTGCGATCAGTGCTCCGCCTGCCGCAGATGCTGCTGCGCCAAGTACATTCTGATACGATGCACCGTCCGAGAAGAGAATCTGTCCGCCCTCACCATACCAGCTTTTGATTTTTTCCAAATACGACGGTGATACGCTGCTGCTTTTCCGATACGTATAATCCAGCGTGATGCTGTTTTCTCCAAGTCCCAGATCCGCAGCGGCCGCCTCTGCACCGAGTGCATAACCTGTCCCGTACTTTGTTCCGTTCTCTTCGTTTTTCTGTCCGATATAGCCCAGGTGCGTGTAGCCGGCCTGTACTGCCGCATATCCTGCCAGGTAGCCGGCCTCTGATACATCAATTTCCAGGCTTTCTGTATTTCCGCGGAGACGGCTGCGGCCGCTCTCACTGACCGGTTCTGCCTCCAGCAGCAGAAAACGGACATCCTTCCAGTCGCGCTGTGCATCGTAAACGGCGCGGCTCATGCTCGTTCCGGCACAGACGATAACGGATGCTCCCTTCTGCGCCGCCTCTTTGATGGTGTTTTCATAGTCCTCTGTTGTCCGTCCTGCCGGAACACTTGCTTCATATTTCAGACCGCTCTCGTCTCCATACTGCGCAAGACCGTTCCATGCTGACTGATACACGGCATCGGAAGCTACCTCACTGCCGTCGGTTACCAGCACCAGATCCACTGGTTCCGTCTTTTCTTTTCCGCAGCCGCCCAGCAGCAGCAACGACACTGCGCCAAGACAGAGCGCCCATTTCCAGCTCTTTCGCATGTTTACTCCCCTTGTATTTTTATTTTCCAGATTTTTTCTTTTGTATTTCTGATCTGCGTCTTTCACGCACCTTCTAGTATAGACAATTCCAGCGCAAAAAGAAAGAGAGAATACACGAACTACAAAGTTTTTTTGTATTCTCTCTTATTTTTTATAGAAGATATTTTACTGGAACAGATCGTTCAGGATTTCTGCCGGTTTCTTCCTGCGGTAGCCTTCACTATCACTTAAGATACTGCTGCTCCAGGTGAAATGATTCACACCGGTCAGATAGGACCGGTCAAGAACTTTTACACCATACCGCTCATACGCAACCGGATAATACATTTTCATGTATTCATTTGCCAGCTCAATAGCTTCACTGTTAATGCTTCCTGTTGAAGAAACGGTTCCGCCAAGCTGAATATACGGCGGTGTCGCATGAATGACAACCACGCTGCCGTCCGAGCACTGGCCAATGACAATCCAGACATGACCGCTCTTGCTGACCACATCACCCGGCGTAAATTTCTGGGATGTATCGCCTGTCACGCAGGTTCCCCAGCCTTTTCTTGCAAAGTAGGCCGGCATTCCAGTGGAGGTTGTCGTTGCATACTCTTTCGTCACCTGATGTGCGGTCCATCCGACATAGCCGGAACAGTCAAGACCTTTTCCGTACTCATACAGATGATCGGAATAGTTGTAGGTGGAATTCTGTGTATTGAAGAATTGTTTCCACTGCGCATTGACGCCGTAACTCTCTGCCTCTGCGTCTGTGTGGCCGCCTCCCCAGATATACAGGGTGTTTCCAAGCGGAAGCAGTGCATTTTTCAGAAAGTTCCGTACGGTGCGGACACCGATCTGCGCGGACGGTTCAAATCCGTCCGGACTCTGTACCAGCTTGCCGTCCTCATCGAACACATACGTTTTTCCGTCGATCACCTGTTTTCCGGTTATCATGCCGCCCCAGTTTCGGAAATAGTATGTATTTCCGCCAATCGACTGCCAGCCGATTGCCATTTTCGAGTCAGATCCAAGGTAATAGAGGTTATTATCATAGGTAATAAACGCATTCTTGTACATGCCGCCCCAGCTTCTCGGATAATAATAGTTATAATCCCAGTATACCCAGCCGCTTGTCGCCATAACGCCGTTTTTGTCTACATAATAATAGTTTCCGTCGTACTGAAACAGCTCGTCATCTCTTCTGGTTCCATTGGCGTTGATCCAGTAATGCGTTCCGTCCAGAAGCAGCCAGCCCGTATGGCTTGTGCCGTCCTCATCGAAATAATACGTTTTTCCGCCGTTCTGCACCCAGCCGGTGGCAAATGTTCCATCTGAATTGGCATAGTATGTTTTACCGCCGATGGTAAATGTCTGATCATGGTACAGACCGCCCCAGCTCTGGAATGCGTATTTTGTTCCGCCGATGGTATGAATTCCGGTGTACATGCCGCCCCAGCTTCGGAAATAGTAGCGGTTTTTGTCGTAGGTGATCCATTCAGACGATGCCATCGTACCGTCTTCTTTCATCCAGTACCAGTTGTTGTCATATTTCACCCAGCCGGTCTGAAGCGACGTATCCTTGTTGATCCAGTAATACGTTCCGTTGGTCAGATACCAGCCCTCTTTTGTAATCTGCTCGCCGTCTTCCAGAAAATAGTATTTCTTTCCATTGATATCGCAGACACCTGTATAGAAGGTTCCGTCATCCTTTGCCCAGTATTTCTTTCCCTGCCAGGTAAAAGATTCGTTATGGTAAACGCCGCCCCAGCTGTGGAAATAATATCTTGTTCCGTCAACCTCTTTCATTCCGGTGTACATCACACCGTCACCATCAAAATAGTATCGGTTGTTGTCATACGTGATCCATTCAGATGCAGCACGTGTGCCGTCCGCTTTCAGCCAGTACCATTTGCCTTCCAGCTTCAGCCAGCCGGTCTGAACAGAACCATCCTGATTGATCCAGTAAGTCTGATCTCCCAGCTGAACCCAGCCGGTCTGGCTGGCATGATAGATCGATCCGTCATTCTGCGCTATGTAGGTTTTTCCTTTTACGGTAAAGAAGGTGTTTCGATATACACCACCCCAGCTCCGGAAATAATACTCGTTTCCTCCGATGCTCTGGAAACCGTTTTTATAAATGCCGCCCCAGCTCCGGAAGTAATACAGATTGTTGTTGATTTCTTTCCAGCCGGATGCCATCATGACACCATTATCATCAAACCAGTACCAGTTATCATCGTACAGCAGCCAGCCGGTCTGCAGGACGCCGTCTTCTCTTACCCAATAATATGATGTGCCTTTTTTCAGCCAGCCTTTTTGTGTGATCTGCGCTCCCGTAGTATCATCAAATGCGCAGAGATCACCATGTCCATTCATTGTTCTGACTATTCCACGGGCAACGATACCATTTTCCTGTACATAGTACATTTTTCCACTGATGCTGAGATACACATTTCTCTGAATGCCGCCCCAGCTCTGGAAATAATAAAGGTTTCCATCTACTTCCTGAAAACCATTTTTATAGATTGCTCCGTCTCCCTTGGCATAATAAAAATTATTATCGTATGTGAACCAGCTGTTTTCTGCCATGCGGCCGTTCCGGTCCGGATCCAGCCAGTACCAGTTTCCATTCCGGTAAAGCCATCCTGTTTTCAGCTGTCCGTTCTCATAAAAATACCAGCCGCCGTCGCCTGCCTTAACCCAGCCATTCTGACTGGCCCGCACAGCAGCACCGCTGTCCTGTGAAGCCTGTGTCTGCGTTTCACTCTGTATCCCGCTCTGCTGATCCTCTGTCTCCACAGACTGGTCCATCACCGTGCTGCTCCCCACAGCACTCGCGGAAACAGTCGTCGAATGTACGCTGAGCATCAGCACCATAAAAAGTGTACCGCCCAGAAGACTTCTCAATTTTTTCTTCGATGTCATTGGCAAGTAACTCCCTTACTATATTATATCTGCTTTTCTCTCCATGTTATCATTAGAAATTATATTATCTTTTGTAATATTTTGCAATAAAAACGTAAAAAAAGAGACATTCACGAAGGAATGTCTCTTTTTTTCTGTGTTTTATTTCACGCTTTATTCTGTCTTTTCAAGACAATATCCTGTGTTATTAGAACAATCCTGTAATCTTTCCAGTAGCGTCTACATCGATACGCTCTGCTGCCGGAACTTTCGGCAGACCTGGCATGGTCATGATGTCACCGGTCAGGGCTACGATGAAGCCTGCACCTGCGGAGATTTTCAGGTTACGTACGGTAACTTCGAATCCGGTCGGTGCGCCGAGTTTGGTCTGATCATCGGTCAGGCTGTACTGGGTTTTTGCCATACAGATCGGGCAGTTGCCAAATCCGAGAGCCTCTAACTGTTTTGCCTGTTTCTGTGCATTTGCGGTCAGGACAACTCTGCTTCCGCCGTAGATCTTCTGAACGATGGCGTTCAGTTTCTCTTCGATGGAGCCTTCCAGATCGTATGCATAAGTGAAATCGTTCGGCTGCTCGCAAAGACGGACAACTTCTTCCGCCAGGGCTACGCCGCCCTCGCCGCCTTTTGCCCATACCTCGGACAGAACAACGTTGACACCGAGCTCTTTGCATTTCTCCTCAACCAGCTTCAGCTCTGCTTCGGTATCGGTCGGGAATGCGTTGATAGCAACGACACATGGCAGTTTGTATACGTTTGTGATGTTGCTTACGTGTTTCAGAAGGTTCGGCATACCTTTCTCCAGAGCTTCCAGGTTCTCGCCGTTCAGTTCTGCTTTCGGAACGCCGCCGTTGTATTTCAGGGCACGAACAGTTGCTACGACTACAACTGCATTCGGTTTCAGGCCTGCCATACGGCATTTGATGTCGAGGAATTTCTCAGCACCAAGGTCAGCACCGAAGCCTGCCTCTGTGATAGTGTAATCTGCTAATTTCAGGCACATTTTGGTTGCTGTTACAGAGTTGCAGCCGTGTGCGATGTTTGCGAATGGTCCGCCGTGAACGATAGCCGGAGTTCCTTCCAGAGTCTGTACCAGGTTTGGTTTCAGGGCATCTTTTAAGAGTGCTGCCATAGCGCCTTCTGCGTGCAGGTCACCTGCGGTTACCGGTTTCTGCTCGGATACTTTTCCGTAGGTATATCCGATGATGATCTTGGAAAGTCTTTCTTTCAGATCTGTGATGTCGCTTGCCAGACACAGAACTGCCATAACCTCAGATGCTACGGTGATGTCATAGCCGTCTTCTCTCGGCATTCCGTTTGTTCTTCCGCCAAGGCCGTCTACAACGCTTCGAAGCTGACGGTCATTCATATCTACGCATCGTTTCCAGGTGATCTTTCTCGGATCGATATTCAGAGCGTTTCCCTGGAAAATGTGGTTGTCGATCATAGCTGCCAGCAGGTTGTTTGCTGCACCGATTGCATGGAAGTCACCGGTGAAGTGAAGGTTGATATCTTCCATTGGAACAACCTGTGCGTATCCGCCGCCTGCTGCTCCGCCTTTTACACCGAAGACCGGCCCAAGAGATGGCTCGCGAAGTGCAACCATTGCTTTTTTACCGATTCTGGAAAGTCCGTCTACCAGACCTACAGAAGTTGTTGTTTTTCCTTCTCCTGCCGGTGTCGGGTTGATGGCTGTAACGAGGATCAGTTTTCCATCCTCCGCATTGGTGTCTTTTAACAGGTTGTAATCAATTTTTGCTTTGTACTTTCCGTACTGCTCCAGATATTTGTCATCAATACCTGCTTTTTCTGCGATCGCTGTGATCGGCTGCATGGTACATTCCTGTGCAATTTCAATGTCTGATTTGTAACCCATTGTTTTAAAATCCCCTTTCTTTTTTCCGCTTTGTCCGCCGATTGATAGCCATATTTTACCATGTTTTGTAAGATGATTCAATTGATAATTATTTATTTCACAATCTTTATACGTTTTGTACCAAAAAATGCAGAAAATTCCGCCAAAAGGCGGAGCGGCACAATTCTGCATTAAAAAAAGAAGGATTCCCGGCTTTTTGCTGCCGAAAATCCTTCTCTTTTTTATTTTTTAAGAATACTGCGACTCATCCACCTCAAACGGTTCGTCGCACGGTCCTTCGAGGAGGCGGTAGCTGCCCTGTGTGGAGAAGTAATACCATTTTCCGTCGATCAGTTTCCATCCTTTTACGGCGTAGCCGTTTGCGTCAATGTAATATCTCTGCTCGGTGTCGTTTGCATAGCGGTGCGGGTTCAGGGAAACCCATTCGCTTTTGGCCCATCGGTCTTCGTCTTCGATATAGAACTTCCAGCCCTCATCGGTTTTGGTCCAAATGGAGGTTACCTGATCTTCCATTTTTTCGAAGAATTTGGATTTCTGGGAGAGATCATCATTGAGCTGGTCGAAAGTCAGCTTCTCTGCAAGCGTCTGTTCACCTGAAAACAGGTTCGTTCCAAGACCGAGGCGGTCACCCTCAATGGTAGCTCCGAGACTTGCGATGGTGGTCGGGAACATGTCCATGGTGGTGAAACTTCTGTTTTTCTCCTGCTGCGGCTGGATCGGAGAGTTGATGATCACGTTGTATACGGTTCTGATGTAGTCCGGATCAATGTTCTCACAGAAATCGGAATCCATCGTCAGATGGTCGCCAGAAATTACGATCGTTGTGTTCTCGTAGAAATCCTGCTGCTGAATCCAGGAAACGAACTCGGTGACCTGCTTGCTGGAGCAGTGCAGAACCATTCCGTACTGGTTGTCACCGTCGTTTTCTTCATCGCAGAGCTCACACGGATAGCCATCCTCAAAATGGGTGTCTGCGGTCAGCATGGTGAAGTTGAACGGCTCTCCCTCTGCTGCGATTTCGGTCAGACGGTCTTTGGCAAAGGAAAAGAGTTTTTCATCCTCATAGCCCCACCATTCGTAATATCCTTCCGGGATCAGGCCTTTTTCCATAGCCCAGTTGTAATCGTCTACTTCGTAGTCGCCGTGCTCTTTAAAGTACTCTTCCCGGCCGCCGAACTGTCCGATTGAACCGATGAAGAAATACTGCTTGTAGCCTTCATCCGCCAGGACATCACCCAGGGTATTGATTTCCGGGAAGAAGCTGGCCTGATATGCCATCTCATTTCGCTGGATTCCGATGCTGAGAGGCAGACCGGAGGTCTGTGCGAAAATTCCGGCAATGGTCCAGGTTGCGTTTACGGTAGGCTGGCCGCCGCCGAGCAGCTCCGAATTGGAAAAACTGATGTTGTCTGCGGCAAGCTGGGTCAGCTCCGGGATATAGTTTTTATCGAATGCTCCGCCGGAAGCTTTGTCTGCGTAGGTGCTCTCCATGGATTCCAGATAGAGATAGATCAGATTTCGTTTCTGTTCCGGGAACGTGATATTCACGCGGTCCGGATCTACGTAGTTGTCTTCTACCACGGTATTGTACGTGCTCTGATTTTTCAGATAATCTTTTACGTCCAGTGCTGCCCACACGTCATTGATGGAATAGACGATGCTGGCGGCTCCTGCCGCGATACAGATCATCCCGAACGCCACATGGGCTTTGCGTTTTTCCCGAAGAAAAATGCTGACCAGAATCAGAAGGATGAGTGCTGCCGCTGCGATCAGCGCACTTGAGCAGACATAACTCATCAGAAGATCATGGCTGGTTCCGGCAATCGGGGCCTTTAACTGGTAAACAAGCTCTTCCATGCTCAGATTCGGCCATGTTTTCCGCATCCAGCGCTCGGACGTAAACAGCAGCACGCCAAGCGTTCCGATCAACACTGCAAACACAGCCAGCAGAATGCGCCCTGCTTTTTTCGTTTTTTTCTGTTTCTTGTGTTTCATCTTCCTACCTCCAAAAAGCATTACAGCTTACAAAATCTTAACTTTTCTT
>ENA-UPXB01001569-UPXB01001569.1-human-gut-metagenome-genome-assembly--contig:-NODE-1569-length-14708-cov-25.347003_pt1 | contig 14708 bp, 17 predicted proteins | sample MGYA00250055_ERZ773386 | MGnify/ENA primary metagenome ERZ773386 (study PRJEB29103, sample SAMN06111974) | human gut metagenome | biome: human gut; feature: ankylosing spondylitis patient; material... | reverse complement strand
TTGAATAATTTAAATTCACGGTGCAAAGGTACGAAACTTTATCTAGGCACACAATACGGCATTCACCGAATACTTACAAACATATTCTTTAAAAGAATCCTTATCAATATATGAACCTTGAGCATTTTCTTTTTCTAAAACGGTTTGTGTTCCATTATACTTTAATACATACTTTTTTATCCAATAATCTTGGTTACCGACTTTCGAAATAAAGTCGATATTAATGTCTAAACCATTTTCATATCCTAGTCCAAAAGACAGCCCAATATTATTACCATTATGAGCAATATCAGAGAATGCAGTACCTAGTGAAACACCTTCATTCTCAAACAGGAATGGAGCTGCGCTAGTTCCAGACATTGCTTTCTCAAACATTGGAAACAATTTAGAGATAGAACTTTTACCGCTACTATTTTTTCCTATCAGAACGGTTAATGGTTTTATTTCTATTTCTGTTGTCTCTTCAAACTTTTTGTAAGAAGAGAATCTTATATACTTTAACTTGACCATAACATATATTTTTTTTCAACTAACATTCTATTTCCTTATAGCATTCTTCCATCTTCTCCACCATTTTCGGAATGGTAAAGTTTTCCTTTACCCTCTTCCTAGCATTCTCTCCATACTTTTCCCTCAGCTCATCATCACCCAGCAAGGTATCGATTGCCTCAGCATACGCCTCATCATCCCCATTAGGCACTTCGATACCAGTCTCACCATTCAGCGAAACCCAATTAACACCACTGCCTGGAATGGTGAATGTAACAGCAGGGGTACCGCAATACATAGCCTCTGCCAAAGCTACACCGAATGCTTCATTCTTAGTGACAGATGGGAAAGCGAAGACAGATGCAGCATAATGATACAACTTCAAGTCCTCATCAGACAAACGACCAACAAAATGAACTCTTGATGACTTACATTGTGCTTTCAACTCTTCAGTCAGAGGACCAGAGCCTGCAATGACAAATACGCAATCAGACTTCACGTATTTCTCAGCCTCAATCAAATGTGGAAGACCTTTATACTGGATATGACGACCGATAAAGAACACTATAGGCTTATTGCCATACTTTGCTTTTACCGCATTAATCTTCTCCACATCACCATCACGCAAGATGAAGTTATCCTCATCCATTGCGTTCTGCACAATCCTCACTTTATCCTTAAAAGGCTGCAATGGCAACGAGCCATCACGATATTGAGGGCTTGTTACACAAACCATATCAGCACGTTTAAGCAATGCAGTTTCCACTGGCTTGATAAACGGATAAATATGTTTCTGCTTGATAATATCCATGTGCCAATGAATGATTAGCTTTACATTCTTTGGAATGACACATAACAAAACCCAAGCAGGAAAAGGATTAGCCCAATGAAACTGAATAACATCAGGCTTAAATTCCTTGATTGCTTTTTTCAACACCCAGAAGTATGAAAGGGATAAGGCTTGTCGAGCCACATTTATCCATGTAGCAACCCGATAGACCTTATGTCCATTCACTTCTTCTATAACATCCTTACATTTATCGTTGAAGCACACCACAGCAGTTTCATGCTTTACGGCACCCTCCACAAGATACTTGCAGATGTTCTCTACTCCACCAAGATATGGAGAGTAATATTTTGATATATGTAATATACGCATTATTTCCCAAATTCTTTAATTCTCTGCTCTTCTTTCAATGAACAAACAAGCAACTGTCCATGCTTTTCAGCCACAATATAGCCATCCAAACCTTGAACAACCACCTTGCTTTCATCTGCAGCATGAACCACGCAGTTCTTGCATTCATACAAACGGATGTCCTTGCCTACCTTGGCATTGCCAGCCTCATCCTGTGGAAGTAAGGTACGGAGGCTGCCCCAGCTTCCTAAATCACTCCAGCCGAACTCGGCTGGCAGCGTAAAGATATTCTTCGACTTCTCCATCACAGCATAGTCTATGCTTATCTTCTCACAGGTTGGGAAGAGTTTGCCGACTACCTCTTTCTCCTGTTCGGTATAGAAAGAAGGTGCCATCTCGTCCATAATGCTGGCAAGATTTGGCTGGAAGGTACGGATTGCCTTGCTGATGGTATCAATGTTCCAAACGAAGATACCAGCATTCCAATAGTAGTTGCCAGCGGCAAGGTATTGCTCGGCAGTCTCCAGGTTTGGCTTTTCCTTGAAATCCTCAACCTTGTAGATTTCATCTACGGATGTTGGCTCTGCAGCGGCAATATAGCCATAGCCTGTTTCAGGGCGGCTTGGCTTGATACCGATTGTAACGATGGCGTTCTTATCGGAAGTATAGCTCAATGCCTTGCTGAGTACTCGCTGATACTCCGAGGTATTGATGACTAGAGCATCGGATGGTGTCACCACGATGTTGGCATCAGGATGCTTCTTCTGGATCTTCCAGCAGGCATAAGCGATACATGGAGCTGTATTGCGAGCCTTCGGCTCTGATAATATGTTATCTACTGGCATGTCAGGGATCTGCTCCTTGACAATGCTGATATATTTCTCATTTGTCACGACCCACATGTTTTCGACAGGACAGATTGGCTTCAATCTATCTACTGTTAACTGTATGAGGGAACGGCCGACTCCCATCACATCTATAAACTGCTTTGGGTAATCGGGGGTTGACATTGGCCAAAAGCGGCTACCTACGCCACCAGCCATAATTAGTATTTGAATATCGTTTTTGAGCATAAATGATAACACAAAAAAGGCAGGATTGATGAATCGATATGAAAAATAGCTTAATAAAATGTATCTTCTCATCTCACCTGCCTATATATACTATTTCATTAATTGTTCAAATCTTTCCGTAATAATTTCTGCAGACTCCCTCCAACTATTCCATGTCGGATAAATCTTCTTTGATTCATTTAAAGCAACAAGCATTGAATCACAAACAGATTTTGGAGTATATGGATTAAAATAATTCAACAAGTTACCTCCAATTTCTTTAAAGACAGATATATCGGAACATACTACAGGTAAGCCAAAAGCCATAGCTTCAACTATAGGCAACCCAAATCCTTCGTAAAATGAAGGCTGAATTAAAAACTTTGCTCCTTTATACCATTTATATAATTCTTCATCACTAATGTTTCCTGTAAATATAACGCTATCTGATGTATTATTCAGATCTTCAACTATATCCATAACTTCATTATCCGCTGTTATAAACCCATCTTTTTTACCAACTATGACAAATTTTAAATTAGTTTTATTTAATAATTTAAAACCTAAAAGAGCATTTTTGATATTCTTGTGAGGCTTAATATTTCCTACAAACAAAACATAGTCAAATCCTATATCCATTGGTTTGACAGAAGTTACTTCTATATCAATACCATTATAAACCCTAAAAGTTTTATCATAACTTTTAATACCACAATATCTTTTAATTTCTTCTTTTGAAAAATCGGATACAGTTAAAATTAAGTCACTTTTTTTACACGAAAAATAGTAATATGGTTTTATTAACAGACGCTTAACTTTACTATAATATTGCGGATTAGCCAAATGAAATACATCGTGTAGTGTTACAACTCTATATTTCGCTTTGCATGGCATAAATGGAACATTCATATAGGGTGACCAAAATAAATCACATTGCGGAATACTCTTCCATAAAAGAAATTGTTCTTTCAATGAGAATATTGAAGCTGACAATAATCTAAAAGAGCAAGTTGGAAACATCTGCGAAATCTCATCTTTAATTTCCTCACTTGACACTAAAAGAATAAACTTCCAATCATTCTTACCTAGCATATTTAAGACAATTTCTTTAACATAACGACCTATACCACCAAATTTGTCACCCCACATTCGACAATCAATACATATTTTCATTTTGCTATTTTTCATTATTAAATAAAATAAGAGCTTTTCCCATATCGTCTAACTTATTTGAATCCCAAACATACATCATTAGCAAATCACTTTTATAAGGTTTAATAAATACAAAAGTTTTAAAAGCAAATATAGCTATTAAAACAACTAACAATATACTTCTTCTTAAATCATTCCTATAATAAAGAACAAATGTAGATGCTAACAAGAATGCAAAATCATATATTGTTGCTATTCGTTGTACAATTTCGGAGCCACTGCTAATTGACCTCAATAAGATATTTAACGATAATATATTATAAATGAAATAATAATGAGGAACCTTATTTTTAATTTTTCTCAAATAATATATTACAACATAAAATGGAGACATTAGCAATAAGTAAAACACCATTGATTTTCTATGATAATCAGCATTACCACTTGTTGCAAACCATTCTGAAGCATTATCTACATATCCACTATATCTACTTGAGTCTGAAAATAAATTTAATATGGAAAAGAAATTTTCCATAAAAGATAAATTTGCAAATAAAACCAAAACGACAGAACAAATTATCACCTTAGAAGGAGCTAATAATTCTCGCTTTAAGAAGGGATAAAGAATAAAACATGGCGTAAGCAATACCCCAACAAATGTATGTATAAAAAAGCTACAGAATAAAAATAAATAAGCTTTTTTATATGAATTATCAAACAAATATTTTAAGCCAATAAAACATATTGATAGTCCCATAAACCACCTAATAAGCTGTATAGACAAAGGGGCTAACCATATAATAAATAATGGAAGAGATAAAAACAAAGTCTGTTTTGAATACTTTAGAAGAAAAAACAATGAAAAAATGAATAATAAAGTAGCTAAAAAGATAGCTACAGGATATTCAAATCCCCAAAGGCATAGCAATTTCCAAAAATATTCAAACAAAATTTCATTGTTAACGTCAAACCCTGCCGATATTAAATTATATGTAGCTCTATATCCCCACCAATCAGAATCACGACCCCATCTAAATCCTTCTTCTATGGCATATATTAATATAGGAACAAAAGCAATTTTCCAATACCCTTTATGCACTATACTCAGTTTTCGAGAAAAAACTAATATAGTCACTAAAACAATAATATGAAATATAATATATCTAAATAATATATAAGTCATTTTTTTATACAAGTAAAATATCCAATAATTCGACCTATCAGAATGTAGTAACTGCGCTTTGCATATACAATATTTCCTCTAAATAAGTGGATAAATATTCCTCCTAATGGCCTAACAAAATACTTTAATTTAATGAAAAATGGATAATGTTGCTTCTTCAAAAGAAACCCAGTACCTTTTGAATACTGATAATTCTTTTGATAAAAATTATCAAAATATGAATTTAATTTCTCAGGATGATATACCTTTACATTAGGACAAAAATAAACATTTTTGTGCTTTCGAATAAATTCTATTAAATAATCTGTCTCTTCTCCTGAAGCTAGACCATACGGCGACCCAACACCAATATTTTCATCGAAAATTAACGAATCATCAAATTTAAGAAAAATTGTATAAGAAATTGCCCCAGGATGATTATAGGCATCTAATTTTGTTTGCTTTTTAGGAGTTGGTACATTATTATTTCCTTTTTCATTTATAGATTGACCAATAACACCATCATACCCAAGAGCAAACATTTTAAAGATATTCATAAAACAATAATCCTCATACCAGCAGTCATCATCCCCAAATGCAACCACTTTGTTTTTAACATAAGGAAGAGCATAATTACGTGCTTCTGACAGTGAACATTTTTCATGTCTCAAATATGTAATGTCTATTTTAGAATCTAGACTAGATATTACATCTTTATTTTCACCCTGATCTACAAATATAAATTGAATATTTGATAAATCTATATTTTTTTGATTATTTATAGAGCAACAAAAGCGCAACAATTCATTCTTTCTATTTATAGAGGTTGTTATAATTGATATTTTCATAATCCTATTCTTTTCCAAAATGACTTTGTATAAAACAATTTATTAAGCACATCCTTACAAGGAAGATGTAATTGGTAACAAAGTTTGTGCTCCATTAATACATACCAAGGCAACCAACTTGCATCATAATGATGTATAGAAGCAGTATTAGCCGTCAAATCTAATCGACCTGTTGCATAATCCTTTGGGCAAAAGTACTCCTTAGGATATATCAACACACCTGCTACCTCTTGAATATCACTTATATTTTTCAAACCATACTTGCAAAGCAAATCTGTTGTTATCGTAACAACAGTCTCTCGGCTATATGTTCCATCAGGAAGAATGTAATGCTTATCCTTATAAATATCTAGGATTTCCCCATACAGCCCTAGGCCTGGGTTTACCCCAAGTCCTAGGCCTGGTGCGACGCCTAGCTGCGCAGGCGTCGCACCAGCCTTAGCTTCATTCTCACACCCCATAAAAGGTCCTTTAGCAATGATGTCATCCATATTCTTGACAACCTCAACATCGGTATCAAAATAAAGACCACCATATTTATAGAGAATCCAGAAACGGGCATAATCACTCACAAAGGCATACTTCTTTGCCTTATATGCCTCTGCTGTATAAGGAATGATATTCACATCAAAGTTACTCTCATTCCACTCCTTTATCTCATAATCAGGGAGATACTTTCTCCATGAAGCAATACACTTCAGTGCACTCTTTGGCAGAGGATTACCCCCAAACCAACAATAATGAATTACTTTTGGTATCATAATTTATTTTCCAAAAAATATCAAATTTAAATATTTATTTATATCTATAATCTTAATGAGAACAACGCATAAAACAACGACTAGCACACTCTCTAACATTGCCAATGCCAAACAATTTACCCCCCCCAGCCCGTCCGAGAACGGCTGTTTGGGGTGTATCATAGAGGGCAGAACCGCTATCACGACTCCACCTAAGCCCCTCTAAGGGCATATTTTTTTTCATCTTAAAATTTTAGTTTATGTTAAACAATTCGTCATAAGGGCTTAAAAAGACCGATATGAACACTAATAGAGCGTGTTTTTCGATGGTATATGATTCCCTACAGGTCATTATCCAAGAGAAGCAATCAAAGCAGGTACACCTTTGAGAGATATGGCACGACGAAGGTTATAAGATAGGCAAAAGAGGCCCATCTCAGCAGTTACTTTCAGTTTGCCTTTCAGTAAAAAGTAGTATTGTCCAAGTGCTCGCTTCATGGTTCCGAAAGGATGCTCGGAGAGGCATTTGCGATTGTCCATCTTGTTCTGATCTAGATGTAAAACGTAACGGACAACCTTCTTCACGACCTTCATTCTTGGAGGTTTTGGCTTGTCCTTATTTTCTTCTTTGAGTTGCTTGCGTTTTGCTTCGGTTGCCTTTATCAAGGTGTCTTTGTTGAAGTCTGCCTCCTTGAACTTCTGGATGGTACACTTGCACTTGCATTTTTTACATGCAAGCTTGTTGCAGTAGCGGATCATACCATTTCTTTTGATAGACTTTTGCCTCAGGATTTCTCCTTGGGGACAATAGACAAGATTGCGTTCGGCATCCCTCACGAAGTATCCTTCAAGAGCCTTGGCACGCATCTGCTCGGGAGTCATCTTCAGTACAGCAGACTCTGCTACATCAGAAGTGTACTCCTTGACCTCTACAATCTGTGCATCGGTTAAAAAATCCTTGTAGGCTTCCGGTATGACTGCAGCTTCAAGACATGCTTTCAAATCTTCTGGATTAGTACTTGACTTTTGTTCGTCAGTTATGGTAGCTTCGTTATAGTCAAACAGAACCTGCTCCGTGCAGCTGCCATCACGTTGGATGACATTTGGTACGATACCATTAGCCAATGCATCTGCATGATCCTCGGGACACTCGTACCCCTTGTCTGCAGTTGATTCAAGAACGTCAACACCATAATCGGCTTTCACCTCAGATGCTACGCTTGTAAGCTGACCATGGTCTGTTGGACTGTTGGTTACCAGGAAGCCTGCTATCATATGGCTCTCCGCATCAACTGCAGTTTGCACATTATAACCGACACAAAAGCCTTCGTTGGCTTTCATTAGTCGGGAATCAGGATCGGTTAAGGAAATCTGGCTTTCACCACTTTTCTCAAGTGTATCACGGTATCCCTCATAGCGTTCCTTGCGCTCCTTGCAAACATCAAGCTTACGTTGCAACTCATCTTTAGAGAGCCTGCGTCCTTCCTCATGATCGTATGCTTCAAGTTCTTCCATATAGATTGAAATATGTTCATCAAGACGCTTGATTCGGTCATCGAGTTTGCTTAGAGTAAGGTTGTTGTCTTTAGCATTTACAGCCTTAAACTTGCTTCCATCAATAGAGATGTACGACTTGGAAAAGAGCTTCAGTCCCATACAAAACTTGTTGAACTCTTTAAAAACTTTAGTAATAGCCTTCTTGTTGTCCTTGCGGAAATCGGAGATTGTACGAAAGTCAGGAGTCAGCTTGTTGAGCAGCCACATTACCTCTACGTTACACTTGCACTCACGAGCAAGTTTGCGAGAGGAACGTACCTGATAGAAGTAACCATAAATATAGAGTTTGAGGAGATCGCGAGGATCATATCCAGGAGTACCAGTCTCTGCAGGAGTACTGCGGACGAATCCCAGTTCATTCATTTTGAGATTATCGACAAAAGCATCGAACAAGCGAACAGGGGCGTCAGCCTCTACATACTCGTCAATGCAATCAGGGAAAAGAACCCTCTGTCGTCTATCTTGACCTTTTTTATATGCCATATCTTTCTTGTTTTTACTACAAAGATACATAAAATAACTGAGAATCAAGAAGATACGAGGTTAATTAACTATAAAGAGCAAAAGAAAAATGCTCAATTCAGTTGCTTGCTTCCCTAATTAAGTTTTTGGACAGCCTCCCCCATAACACTATTACCAAGACTATAAGTAGTAGGTAAAAAGAAATATTGCAACACATAGATTTCTAACGAATGAGTACCAACGTAACTACATATTTTTTGCATCTTCTCATTAAATGTTACTTTCCTAAAAAGTATTAGTAATATTGGTATTGTAAACAGAGCCATTATTTTCCTAAACAAACCTGTAGTCTCATAACCCGAATAATAACAAAAATAAAAAGCCACACCAAATATCAGGAAGCATAATGCATAGATTACTTCCAACTTCATCTTTATCAAAGAAAAGAATTTTTCTTTGTTTTTCCATGTCAAAAAACCTCCCCAAAAGAATAATATATAATTAGCAACCTGATTAAGGCAAAAAAGATTATATATATTTTCTGGTATATATTGAGCCATTATCTTGATTATACTCCATATACCCAACATATAAGACAAATCCAACAATAAAAAAATTTTCTCTCTTTTATTACAAAAGAACAACTTGACAATTAAACATCTGACATAAAAGAAAATAAACATAATAAACAAGGTAGGCAAAAACCAATAACCAAAATGAGAGTCTCCAAAAAGCAGCTCATGAATTCCATCTTTGAAAAATGCATAAACTCCTCCAATAGTAACAGTTGGTATTAACAATTGTTTTGCTTTACGACCAATTTGTTCAAATGACATTCCTTCTTTTGCAAACATACCACTTAAAAAGAAAAATAACGGCATATTATAAGCTACGATCAGATGATTCCAAATACTATTACAATATTGATTCCATGTAAAATAGAAAACATGACCAATTACTACTGTAAAAATAGCTAATGCCTTTAGATTATCGATATAAATTATTCTTTGTTTCATTTCTTTTGTACTATTAATTATTCTGTCCATCCTTCAGACTCCATATATCTAAGGCCACATCTACGCCATCGCTCATTAAGCGCCTAGCCAGTTGCTCCACCCTGATCTTATTCTCTTCTGGATGCCAACTATACGAGATAAAAACTCTGGGATTATTCATATATATCATAATTTATTATAATATTCCATGAGCTAATTAATAAGCCAATAAGTCTCTTCCTTATACATTCATTAATAGTTCATGCCACTGTTCTGCTATCACATTTTGCTCAAAACGATGAGAACTATCAATTGCAGCTATTGCCATTCTCTTTCTCAAAATAGAATCTGCCATCAAAGTTTCAAGCTGGCTTACATATCCAGCTAAATCATTTTTCTTAATGATGAAGCCATTGAATCTATCAGTTATAATTTCGTGAAGAGATGCATAAGTGTCAAAAGCAATTGGAACACAACCATATTGTTGAGCTTCAGTCAAAGTTAATCCCCACCCTTCACTTTTGCTCGTCATCATAAATATAGATGCTTGACGATAATACTCTTCCGGGACTTGTAATCCTCTAAATGACACCTGTTTTAGTTGATGTTTCCTAACATATTGCTTATAGCTATCCAAATCGGATCCTATACCCAAAAGAATAAGTTTCCAATCTTTGAACCTATTACTCTTTTCTATCTCAGTCCATATTCGAAGTGCATGGGATATCTTTTTCTGAGTATCTTCCATTCTGGAAACTATCAGAACTACTTTATCTTTATTACACAATTTATCTGGATCATAAAAGTAATCAAAAGAAAGACTATTATGTATGACACCAAACTTAGATTTTTCTTTTATATTACCATACTTCATAAACTGTGGAATGAAACGCTTAGAAAGCAAAACCACTCTATCTGCCAGTCGATACGAAGAACCATAATTCCTCGGTAAAATATATCTCTGTCGGTACTTTAACCATGGGAAAAGGCCTATCTTTATAAGTTTTTTTATAGATTTATTCTTCTGCCAGTCTTCAATTAGCCCTTTAAACGAGAGAAAAGTCAATTCCCATCCTGGTTCAAAATGATGACAAAAAACATATTTAGCACCTATTTTCTTCAACACATCTGAAAATATAGGTGATAAATCAAAAGTTCCTTGATTTATAAGGATATCTATGTTCCAGTTATCAAGAATATCCAAAAGCTTATCATGAGATTTTCGAAGGTTATTTATTAAAGCTGTATCCTCAAACAACTCGGGTACTGATTCCGTTCGAGCCTTAACAGAATATATACTGTAACATTTCCAACCATACTTTTCAATGAGATTTTTTGCTACAGTAAATGTTATTCGCTCTGTTCCACCCTGTGTTGGAGAAACTTCACATGAGGTATAGAAACAAATATTCATAATTCTTTACTTAAAAAGTCTATAGATTTTTTTCTTAATTCTTCTAGCTTTACATCAACTTCTTCCCAACAGGTTTCAACAATCTTTGCCGAATTAATATCTGTATTAGAAGATATGATTCTATTATCTAAGCCTACGCTCTTTAGCAGTGATATGATTCTATCATTTCCTTTAGAATATTCATTATTCAAAAGAACAGCATAGAATGGTTTGTGATAGAGAAGGCAGAACACCACTCCATGAAATGATGTTGTTATTACATATTCAGAATGCTTAATCAAAGATAACCATTCTGGTATGGTTGCTTGCTCATTTTGAATACCAGTTAACAAATCCTGTGCAGGTAAATAACCTGATGAGGAAACACTTCGTATATGAAGTCCGTCTTCGGCAATTATCTTTTGGAAATCATCCCAATAGATTTCTTCGGCTGTGCGAATATTCAATGTATAAATAAAAACATACGGTTTTCCTGCTACATTTGTACCATTAGAATCTAGTTCTATTAAATCATAATCTGATGAATTTAGCAACAATGTAGGATCTATTGCTATTATTGATTTATCAAAACCCAGTTGATGACATAAAGCATAAGCCTTTTGTTCACGTACGCTAATAGCATTGAAATTCTTGAGATATCTGGTAAATCTATTTATTTCACAGCTATCAATATCTCTTCCAATGCTTGCAGCATAAGATACTCTCTTGGCTGTTGGCTTTCCAAAGTCAAGAAACCATCCTGACGTATCTGGATCTTTTAGACTATTGTTCCATACCTGATCACTACCACAGATATAAATATCAGCATCTGGCGGATTGTTTCTTAACTCCTTGATATTTCGATAAACAATTTCTGTAGACTTGATGTATTTATCTCTAAATTCCTTAAAGCCTCTTCTACAATTTAACAACTTGTTTCTTTCAGATATCAACTTAGTATTCCTATCCTTTTCTTTTTGTTCGGATGATACTAATAAGCGATATTTTACGGATCTTGCAATCCGCCTCCACAGAGGTATATGGCTAGTCGGCATGAACTTTATCAAATAAGCGTCATGCCCTAATCCAATAAGATACTTCTGCAGGGCAAAGCATTGCAATTGCTGCCCATAGTTATCAGAAGAACTCCAATATGTTACTATTCCTATTCTCATCGTTTTATATCACATATAAATGAGCTCCGGCATGCTCCCTGCCCCAAGCAGAAAAGTAGCTTAATAAAATTGCTCATGACAGTTTGCATGTCTGAGACTCTATAAGTTATTATTTCGTTTATTCAATCTTAGACTCTTCATGCGGGTAATCCACCTGATTTTCATCAAGACGCTGAAGAGCCTCCTCAACTTTCTGCCAAGAGGCAACAAAGTCAGGATCTTCTTATTTTAGATAGTATTCCTTTGTTTCCATAATTCTGACATTTAAGAATTTGGATGCAAAGGTAAATACTTAATGTGTTAAAACCTTACGCTGTAATAAGGTTTACGCCAGATAGCACCCCCTTCCAGCCAGTTTTCGCCAGCAGGAAGGCGGCGCCTTAATGGTTCTAAATCAAACTAAAAAAATGAATCATTTTTTTCCAATCTCGTCCTGTGCCTTCTTCAAAGCGCGGATTCTTAACTCCTTCTCTACTCGCTTCTTCACTTCCTTCTCTATCATGTCCTCTAAAATCTGGTTGAGAGGACGGGAGAAAGGATGCCAACCGTAATCGGCGTTCTCCTTCGTGTGACAGAACAACACCGTGCAAACTTCCAACAATGCCTCCAGACGAACCTCCTCGCTAGGATAATGGGTGAAAATCCAATTGGTGAAACGGACAAACTCGGAGAGCAACATATGCTCGCCCTTGTTCAAATGAGTGAAGAAAGTGCGGTTCAGGTGAAACGCTTTCTTGATGTCACTCTTCTTCAACACCCAGGCACGCATGCCTTCGGTCAACTCATGATAAGTCGCCTTCTCTGAATAAATGTGCTTGGCAGACTTCACTAACTGGTTTGACAACTTGTCGAAACGCTGCTCAGCAGTCTTCGACGAAATCTCAGCCGCGAGCTTCAACTTCTCAGCGGCAGAAAGTAGGAATTTCTTTTTTCCATCGTTCCTTTTTAAACAAAATTAATACTTAAATTATTTATTTTTACCACAATGTGGTAATTTTCGATTTCCTATATCGCCCTTTTGTCGTAACTTTGCTGACAGTTACCGAATGGTGAACAGCGGGGTGAACACTTGCCCCAAGTATTCACCTTTTCGGCTCCGGGGTGAACCCTAATAAAAAGAACTTTGTATATACAGCGCATGCTAGAAATATAAGAGTCTCTATTATAATGGGTTATATAGTGTTTTTAACACATTATTAACGCTAAAGGTTGGCATCAGGGTTCACCCTTCACCGACTTCATCGCCAAGTGTTCACCCTCACTCTTTCGTAGAGAACGTTGTAAACAACAAAATAGAATATTAACAACTGATAATTTTAAAAAATGAAAAAAGAACTAAACAACAGCATGAATGGGACAGCAACGATGCCATCGTACTTCCCTTGCATCAAATCTTCGGAGAGCCATCCACTCGCCGACTGGTTGTATCTCAAGAGCGTGATTACCTCTAGCCCTGAGCTTCGAATGATGACCGAGACTTACCGCAAACGTCTCGCCATCAGCAAGCAGTTTGCCGACCAGTACAAGCCTGAGATGCCTGCCATCACGGTTTCGGCACTCATGGACGGCTACGGCAGACAACTTGCCGACTTCCTCAAACCTACCTACATGTTCCAGCTCGACTTCGACCATGTGAAGAAGGAAGATATGGAGCAGCTTATCCAACTGGTGAGAGGCATATTTAGACTGGGGTTTTGCTGTAAAAATGAGATGGTGTCAGACAGTATTTGTATGGATTCCAGATATCTTTTGGGGGTGAAAATAGCGGCTACCATAATATATATATTCAAATGCCATGGTGGGGATGTGCGTTGGAATGTATTGCCTTGTGCCTTTCTGTAAGGACTAGAGATTCCCATGGCTGTTTCCCGCTCGATGTTTACGATAGAAAGTATGATTTTATCGGATTGATCTTCGGCAGGGGTTGCTTCAATGCTTCCTGCTTCTACTATAATTTCGGCTCGCTCATAATAGCTTGAAAGGAAATCATTCATTTTCTCGGCAAGTGTGTTTATTAATAAGTGTATCATGGTTTCTAATTTTGTTTCTGCTAAAGATATGGAATAAATTTATGTGTTCTATACTATTCTTGTTTTTTATTTCCAAAAGTTCCTTAGTACGTCCAAGAACTATGAGGAGTTGTATGCCGCAGGAGGGGAATCTATGATTGTGACTATCGTCGATTATATTAAGACCGGAATCGGCATCCAACATTTTAATTATTAATAAAGTCCATACTTATTGTATTTTTCTCTCTTAATACTTCCGTTTTTGATGCATTTGTCAAAAAACACGTACATGTTTTTCCAAATTCTTGTACGTGTTTCTGGTAAAAGACGTACATGTTTTTTTGAAAACACGTGCGTCTTTATAATTATGTGATATACAGTAAACTAAAAAGGGCGCATTTAATTTGTGGTTCTTGTAAAAAAATGTTTTTGAATTAGAAACTGTTTTGATTTAATTCTAATGTTTTTAGTTAGTAGTTTTTTATTTAATACCGTTTGCTACTTTAAATAGGAGGTAACATGAGTGGATTATGAAA
>ENA-UPXB01001552-UPXB01001552.1-human-gut-metagenome-genome-assembly--contig:-NODE-1552-length-14857-cov-4.219418_pt1 | contig 14857 bp, 4 predicted proteins | sample MGYA00250055_ERZ773386 | MGnify/ENA primary metagenome ERZ773386 (study PRJEB29103, sample SAMN06111974) | human gut metagenome | biome: human gut; feature: ankylosing spondylitis patient; material... | reverse complement strand
GGATCTTTCAAGTGTGACTTATGAAGTCGGTACATTGACCAACACCACAGATGCAAGAGGTGCATTCTCTGGTACAGAAGTGCAAGGCGTAAAGGTTTCTTATTCTAGCGATAAGCATTCTAGTCTGGATGAGCACGCTGGCGACTGGATGGGCGAATCCGGCAATATGAACTGGCAAGATACTCCAACCAGTGAAATCGTAAACCTGAGATTCCAGTTCCCGAGTACTTTTGAAGTAGATAAGGGTCAGACCGTTTGCATTACCTTCAAGGGAACGATTCCGGATTACGTACAGAATACTGGCGAAGAAAACATCGCATGGAACAGCTTTGCTTATTCTTATCAGTACCTGAATGATAAGAATGAACTGGTAGAAACACCGATGGTCGCAGAACCGGCAAAGGTTGGTGTCTGGGTTCCGGAAGTGAAAGATACCGTTAGCTTGGTTGTCAACAAGAAATATGATAGCGGCCAGGGCGATACACAGACCTTCTATTTTGCACTCTTTACCGCAAAAACAGATGGTGTGACACCAACCTATGGTGCAGATGGCAAGTTGACAAATGCGAGCGAGTTCACACGTTACAGCAGCGAAATCAAGCCGATTACCGTAAAGGACGGCGAAACAGAAACCGCAACCTTTACCAATATTCCGGCATCGGCAAAGAAGAATCTCTATGTCTTTGAAACCGATGAAAATGGTGTGATTAAGGACAATGTCAATGTTGCAGTGGGCAAACCAGAGGCTGGAACAGATGCAAAAGCATTGAATCCAAGCATGCCAGAAAGTGCTGTCAGTGGTGACAGCGGAACGAAACTGACGTATAAAGACGAAGATACGGTTGCAGCTGTTTCGTTCCTGAACGAAATTCAGTATGGTAAGATTACCGTAGAAAAGACCTTCAAATCTCCATTTAACACAACAGATACGTTCTACTTTGGTTTGTTCTATAAGACCAAGGATGGTGCGTATGTGAAGTATGGCGATTTGCAGACAGTAACCTTGACGGGTTCTAAGACGGGTGCAACGGATACTGTAACCTTTGACGAAGTTCCGATTCAGCGAAACTGGTATGTATTGGAAACAGATGCAAAGGGCAATCCAGTAACAGACAGCTATCTGGATTACAAGGTTACTTACGGCGATTCTGCTGGTAAGGATCATGCAATTAAATTGGATGATGTAAATGTTCCAAAGACTGCAAAGATTACCAACGAAGAATCTGCAACTTATCAGATTCAGGCAACCAAGGTTGTAAACGGCGAAAAACTGACAGCTGAATCTGGTACTTATCGGTTTGCATTGTACAGTTCTGATAAGGAAGAGCTGACCAACGATGACCTTGCAGGTCTGACTATGGTTGGTACACCGCAGGATGTTGCAGCTGGTAAGACGGTTTCCTTCAACGACCTGAAAGAAAACACCTATTACTATCTGTTTGAATTGGATAGCGATGGAAATATCTTGAAGCAGGGCGACAAGGCAACCAATGGCAAAACAGGTTATATCGTAGAATATCCAAATGCGGATACTCGAGAAACAACCGATGCAGAAACCAATACAACAACCAGCACCGTTTATTATCTCCCGACACAGTTCGGAAAGACAGATGCGGATGAACCGTTGACAGTGGATGATTGCATCAAGCAGTCTGCAATCCAGAACCGGGAACAGACTAAGGCTGTAACTGGTTCGATTACTGTTGATAAGACGGTATTGCAGAACAGCACCAAGCTGACTGACTGGGGATGATACCTTCTATGTTGGTCTGTATGTACGGGATGCAGAGGGCAATCTGAAACTGTATGGTGATGTTAGCGAATCTGTACATACATTAACAAAGGATGCTCCTTCTACCATCTTTAAAAATCTGCCGGCGAAGACCGATACAGAACCGGATGCCGGAATGTATTACATTGCAGAATGTGATGACAAGGGTACTCCGTTCTCAGATGGTACAAACGGCAATTATACCATTTATTATAATGTAAATGGTTCGGACAGTGCTGCTGTTTATGGTGCAGTGCTGCTGGATGGTCGGTTTGATACTGCTCCGACTGGTGCAGTTTCTGTTACCAATAAGACTGTAAGTGTTACACGGACATTGGTCAAGAAAGACCTTGCAGACAAGGACGGTGCAGCACTGACAGGTGCAAAGTTTGCAATTTATACCAAACTTGCATATGAAGCATATCAGAACGGACAGGAAACGACTTTGTCTGCAATTCAAGAAAATATTACAGACAAAATCACTGCCAATCTCGCAGAAAATACGGAATATGTTCTGGTAGAAACCACCGCTCCGGAAAATTATGCAATTATGAACCCAATCTTCTTTACTGTCAACGCAAACGGTCAAATCGTTTTGTCGGATAACACGAGAGAAGATGTTAAGGTTCACAATAATGACGTTCTCGTTGATACAAACGTTTGGACTTCCGAGCTGACTGCTTACGACTCGAAGGAATCTACGATTATCATCGGCAAATATGACATCACAAAGCAAACGGAACTTGCAGGTGCAACCCTGACCCTGACCTCTGAAAATGATGTCGATTGGAGCAAGGTTACACTGGAAAACAGCACCGCTGTTTTGGATGAAAATAAGAAGCAAATTGGTATTCAGTGGATTTCTACCGGTACTGATGCAGTTATCAAGGGATTGCCGGACGGCGATTACACCTTGGCAGAAACCGGAAGTGAATTTACTTCTGAAACCGATGGAAAGGCGTATAAAGTCGCAGAAGGTACGGCAACCTTTACGCTGACCGATGGAACAATTGCCAATACTACAGGAACAACAGACACGGTTGACGCAGATGCAGCAGATAGCTACTTCTATTACAATGGAACAGAAAGTAATATCACTCTTGCAGTTTGTGATGTTGTGATAGGAACAACCATTATCATCAATAAGCATGACATTGACACCGAGGAATCCAGCAGAGTCAACTTGCCAGATGCAAAAATGAAGTTGACACCGCAGGAAGGTCAGACCATAGATCTGAGTAAGATCATATTGACTGACGGAAATGTTCTGACACAGACAAGGGATAGCATTATTTGGACAACCGAGGAATTTATCAGTACGAAACTGGAAAATGTTCCGGATGGCAAGTATTTCTTGACCGAAGATGCTGCTCCGAATGGCTATACCGTTGTAACAGCATTCTCCTTTGAAGTAAAGGGTGGAAAAGTCATTACTGCTTCCAGAGAAGATGGTTCGATTACCATCAAGGAAGATGAAAATATTATTTCTGTCAACGATAAGCGGACAGAAGTAAGTATTAGCAAGGTTGATGCTGCAAATGATGAAGAGTTGCCGGGAGCAACCCTGACCCTGACCAACAAAGACCTGACTGCAGAACAGTGGCAGAAAATCGCATTTGAGAACTTTAACCTCTCAAATGAAAACGTTGACCTTACATTGACAGAAGCCGGCAATGGTGTTTATTGGGTATCCGGAGTAGAGCCGACTAACATTGTTGGTCTGCCGGCTGGCACTTACACCTTAACAGAAATCGTTGCTCCGGATGGCTATGCTTATTCTGAAGACATTACCTTTATCATTGGCTCTGATGGCAAGGTTGTTGACAAAACAACTGGTGCTGACTTGAATGGAACAGTTGTCATGAAGGATTATCGGGCAGAACTGACCATTTCCAAGAAGGATGGCAGTGATGCGTTCTTGGCTGGTGCAACCTTGCAGCTGCTCAGCAAGACCACAGATCCGCTGAATCTGAACGATGTTCAGATTGATGGCAAGCCGCTGACCGAAGATCAGAAGGTAACCGTAGATGGCAGACAGGGCATTCAGTTCGTTTCGACCGATGCAGAAATGAAGATTACCGGCTTGCCGGCGATCGAGTATGAATTGTCAGAAGTTTCTGCTCCGACTGATTACTTGAAATCATCAGATGTGCAGGATGTTATTTTAACGAAAGCAATATTTGATGATGAAGGAAATCAAATTCCTGTTTCGAAAAAAGTTGTCAACAACAAGTTGGGTGAATTGACCATTCAAAAGGTTGATCAGGATGGCAACGCTTTGACAGGTGCAACGCTGCAATTAAAGGCAGACGATGCAAATGTTGACTGGTCAAGTGTAAAGCTGAATGGCGATGCAGTAGCAGACCTGATTTCCGCAGAAGATGCAACCGTTTTGGTTTGGACTTCTACCGGAGAATCCATGACCTTTAAGGGCTTACCGGCTGGAACTTATGAAGTTTCCGAAGTTTCCGCTAAGGCTGGTTACCTCGCAACGACACAGAAATGGGCTGTAACCGTTTCTGCAAATGGTGCAATATCTGTAAATAATCAGGTATCCACAGACGGTCAGGATCGTTCGATTATTACCATTACCAACGAAGCAAGCACCATTCAAATTAACAAGGAAGCACTTGACGGCGGAAACATTGCAGCAGAAGAAGCAGAATTCAAGCTGACTGCAAAAGATGAACATGCAACGCTGAACGGTGTTCAGATTGGTGCAACCAAGATTACAGAAGATACGACATCCGCAACGTTCAAGGGAAATGTTATCATTTCTGCTTTGCCGGATGGCACGTATGAACTGGAAGAAATCACAGCTCCGAACGGATTCACAACGATTTCCACCTTTACCTTTGTTGTAAAGAATGGCGTTGTAACAACCGTATCGGAAGTAACAAACGGCGAAGTCGAAAAGTCCGAAGATGGAAAGACCTTGACCATCAAGGACGAACGTTCTGCAATTCAAATTGACAAGCGGGACATCACTGGCGAAAACGAAGTTGCAGGAGCAACCTTGACCCTGACCAATGATGACCTGACCACAGAACAGTGGGATGCAATTGCTGCTGCAGACACAGATTTGACAGCAGTGGGCAATGGTGTTCAGTGGACATCCAGCGATGCTGCAAAGAACATTGTTGGCTTGCCAAGCGGAACTTATACGCTGAAAGAAATTGCTGCTCCGGATGGTTATGCATATGCCGAAGATATCACCTTTACGGTTGAAAAGGACGGCACAATCACAGTAGATGCAGCAAACAAGGATGAAAACGGCGTGATCGTCATGAAAGATGCTGTCACAAAGGTATCCATTGACAAGCGAGATATTACCGGTGAGAACGAAGTACCGGAAGCAACCCTCCAGGTAAAGGATGAAGCTGGTAAGGTCGTTGAAGAATGGACATCCTCCGACAAGCCGCATGACATCAGCGGAAAGCTGATTGCAGGTAAGACCTATACGCTCCACGAAGAGAACGCTCCGGATGGTTATGCGTATGCCGAAGATATCACCTTTACGGTTGAAAAGAACGGCACAATCACAGTAGATGCAGCAAACAAGGATGAAAACGATGTTATCATCATGAAGGATGATGTCACAAAGGTATCCATCAGCAAAAAGGCAATGACTGGTTCGGATGAACTGGCTGGTGCAGAGCTGAAACTGTACTATGTAACCCAGAACGATCAGGGCGAAGTTACACTGGAAGTGGATGCTTGGACATCTGGCACAGAAGCACACGTGATAGAAGGTGCACTGATTGCTGGCGGCACTTACAAACTGGTGGAAATCACCGCTCCGGATGGCTATCAGGTTGCAGAATCCATTACCTTTACCATTGACAAGACCGGCAAGGTTCTGGTAAATGGCGAAGATGTAAATGGTCAGGTAACCATGTATGATGCAGCGTTGGGTGATGTTGTCATCAGCAAGCGTGCAGTCAATGGCACGGAAGAACTCGAAGGTGCAAGCCTGAAGATTACCGATGCAGACGGCAAGACCGTTGCAGAATGGGTATCCGACAGCACACCAAAGACCATTCAGCTGGATGCTGGCACATATACCTTGACAGAAGAAACCGCTCCAGATGGTTACACGGTTGCAGAATCCATTGAATTTGTTGTGGATGCAGCAGGCAAGGTAACCGTAAACGGCGAAGATGTCAATGGTACGGTTCTCATGGAAGATGATACGACCAAGGTAACCATCAGCAAGAAGGACATTACTGGCGACAACGAAATCCCGGGAGCAACCCTCCAGATTAAGGATGAAAACGGTGATGTTGTAGAAGAATGGACATCGACCGACCAGCCGCACGAAATCAACGGCAAGCTGATTGCAGGCAAGGAATATACGCTCCATGAAGAGAATGCTCCGGATGGATATGCATATTCCGAAGATGTGAAGTTTACCGTAGACAAGACCAACAAGGTAACCGAAGTTACCATGAAGGACGATGTGACCAAGGTATCCATTAGCAAGAAGACACTGACTGGTTCGGATGAACTGGCTGGTGCAGAACTGAAACTGTACGAAGTAACCGAAAACGAACAGGGCGAAACGGTAGAAACCGAAGTGGATGCTTGGACATCCGGCACAGAAGCTCACGTGATTAACGGCAAGCTGACCGCTGGCGGCACTTACAAGTTGGTAGAAATCACCGCTCCGGACGGCTATCAGGTTGCAGAAGCAGTGACATTCACCGTAAACAAGGACGGTACTCTGACAGAGGTAACCATGCATGACGCAGTCGAGGGCGAAATCGCCATCAGCAAGCAGTCTGTCAACAGCACAGAAGAACTCGAAGGTGCAAAACTCAAGATTACCGATGCAACTGGTAAGACCGTTGCAGAATGGGTATCAGAGAAGACACCGAAACTGGTTCAGCTCGATGCTGGCACTTACACTTTGACAGAAGAAACCGCTCCGGACGGCTATGTATTGGCAGAATCCATGACCTTTACCGTTGACAAGAACGGCAAGGTTACAGTAAAGAACGAGAACGGCGAAGATGTAGATGCTGGCGGCATTATCGTGATGAAAGATAATACCACCAAGGTATCCATCAGCAAGCAGGACATTACTGGCGACAAGGAAATTCCGGGAGCAAAGCTTCAGGTCAAGGATGAAACCGGTAAGGTCATCGAAGAATGGACTTCCACCAACAAGCCGCACGAAATCAACGAAAAGTTGGTTGCTGGCAAGACTTACACCCTCCACGAAGAAAATGCACCGGATGGCTATGCATATGCCGAAGATGTTGAATTTACTGTGGATGAAAAGGGCGAAGTTACAACCGTTGTCATGAAGGATGCGGCAACAGAAGTTTCCATCAGCAAGCAGGATATCACCGGAACGACAGAAGTAGAAGGGGCAACCCTCTCGATTCTGGACGAAAACGGCGAACAGGTTGCAAAGTGGATCTCCACCAAGAACGCTTATGTTCTGAAGGGTGTTCTGAACGCTGATACAACCTATACCCTGCACGAAGAAAACGCACCGGATGGTTATGCGTATGCAGAAGACATCACCTTTACCATTGACAAGACCGGCAAGGTTACCGTCAACGGCGAGGATGTCAACGGTCAGGTTATCATGAAGGATGACGTGACAAAGGTAACCATCAGCAAGCAGTCTGTAACCGGCAGCGAAGAAGTTCCGGGTGCAACCCTCCAGATTCTGGATAAGGATGGAAAGGTTGTAGAAGAATGGACATCCACCGATCAGCCGCATACCGTACAGGAAAAGCTGACCGCAGGGGAAACCTACATCTTGAAGGAAACCAATGCACCGGATGGCTATGGCTATGCGGAAGAAATCTCCTTCACCGTAGAAAAGAGCGGTAAGATTACCGTAAACGGCGAAGAAGTCAATGGTCAGGTTGTCATGAAGGACGATGTGACCAAGGTATCCATCAGCAAGAAGACCTTGACTGGTTCGGATGAACTGGCTGGGGCAGAACTGAAACTGTATGAAGTAACTGAAAATGCACTGGGCGAAACCACAGAAACCGAAGTGGATGCTTGGACATCTGGCACAGAAGCACATGTCATCAATGGCAAGCTGATTGCTGGCGGCAAGTATAAGCTGGTAGAAGTGACCGCTCCGGATGGCTATCAGGTTGCAGAAGCAGTAACATTCACTGTAAACAAGGACGGCAGTCTGACAGAAGTTGTAATGCGTGACGCAGCCGAAGGCGAAATTGCCATCAGCAAGCAGGCAATCAACGGCACGGAAGAACTCGAAGGTGCAAGCCTCAAGATTACCGATGCAACTGGCAAGACCGTTGCAGAATGGGTATCAGAGAAGACACCGAAACTGGTTCATCTGGATGCTGGCACTTACACTCTGACAGAAGAAACCGCTCCGAACGGTTATACCGTTGCAGAATCCATTACCTTTACCGTAGACGAAGCAGGCAAGGTTACTGTAAATGGCAACGATGCTGGCGGCGTGATTACGATGAAGGATGATACCACAAAGGTTTCCATCAGCAAGCAGGATTTGACTGGTTCTCAGGAAATCCCAGGTGCAACGCTCCAGATTCTGGATCAGAATGGCAGCGTGGTAGAAGAATGGGTATCTGGTACAGATGCACACTACATCGAAGCAAAACTGACCGCAGGCGAAACCTATACGTTGCATGAAGTTGGTGCACCGAATGGTTATGCATATGCAGAAGATGTTGTCTTTACCGTTGGTACAGACGGCAAGTTGCAGACGGTAACTATGCAGGATGACACCACAAAGGTATCCATCAGCAAGCAGGATCTGACCACTGGCGAAGAATTGCCAGGTGCACAGCTCTCCTTGTATGATGCAGATGGTCAGCTGGTTGAAAGCTGGGTATCCACCGATCAGCCGCATTATCTGGAAGGCGTTTTGACCGCTGGTGCAACCTACCGACTGGTAGAAATCACCGCTCCGGATGGCTATCTGACTGCGGAAGATGTGACCTTTACTGTCAGCGAAGATGGTTCTGTGGATGAAGTTGTGATGCAGGATGAAAAGACCCAGGCAGAAATCAGCAAGCAGGACATCAGCGGTAAGGAAATCGGCGGCGCACATCTGACGGTTACTTACACCGCAAAGGATGGCAAAACCTACACACTGGATTCTTGGGTATCCGAAGAAGGCAAGTCGCATACGATTACGGGCTTGCAGGTTGGTACGATTTATACTTTGCAGGAAAAACAGGCTCCGGATGGCTATGAACTGGCAGAATCCATTGACTTCCTGTTTGATGAAAACGGCGTTCTGAATCTGGTAACTTACCAGAAGGATGAGGCTGGAAACATCACTGAAACCGTATATACAGCGGTTGATCAGATTGTTATGGTAGACGTTGCAAAGACAACAACCGAAACCACTACAACGACCACCACGGAAACAACGACAACCACCACGGAAACCACAACCGAAACAACGACCACTGAAGCAGAAACGACCACATCTGGAACGACTGATTCGGGAACAACTACAACAACACAGCCGACAACAACGACAACAACTGAAACTACTACCACAACAACACAGCCGACAACAACGACAACAACTGAAACTACTACCACAACAGCACAGCCTACAACAACGACAACAACTGAAACCACCACAACAACACAGCCTACAACACAGCCTACAACCACAACTACAACTGAAACCACCACGACTACAACACAGCTGACAACGACAACCACAACCGCAGCAACCACTACAACAACAGCCGCAACAACTACCACAACCGCAGCAACCACTACAACAACAGTCGCAACAACTACCACCACTGCTACTACCACAACAACCACGGCAACAACTACCACCACCGCTACAACCACAACAACTACGGCAACCACCACCACCGAAGAAACAACTACAACCACCGAGGAAGTAACCACCACAGAAGAAGTCACTACGACAGAAGAAGTGACTACAACTGAGGAAGTGACTACCACAGAAGAAGAAACGACCACCGAAGAAGTAACCACAGAAGAAACCACAACCGAAACCACCATTCCGGAACGGACGATTACCATTCATAAGATTGCTCCAGTTGCTGCATCTGCAACGCAGTCTGAAGATGGCATCTATACGATTCAGTATGACCCGCACGATATGGCTGGCGTAACCTTCGGCATCTATGATGCAGATGGAAATCTGGTAGAAACTGTGATTACAGACGAAAACGGCTATGCAGAAAGCAGCATCCTGAACGGCGATTATTACACTGTACAGGAAATGCAGACTGTCAGCGGCTATGTGATGAGCACAGAACCGTATGTCATCGACTTCACCACCAATGAAGGCGACACTGCAAACTTGGAAATCACAAACGATATCATTCGTTGCCAGATTCACCTCTCCAAGCAGTTGGAAGGCAATGCTGGTGATATTACCATGGTACAGTTTGGCTTGTATACCGCTCAGGACATTCCGCTCCTGGATGGTACAGTTGTTCCGAGTGACAGCTGCATCGGTATTGCCAATGCACAGGAAGACGGCACAATCTTGTTTGAAGATACGCTGCCGGCTGGTAACTATTATGTAAAGGAACTGGCAACCGCAGATGGCTATGTATTGTCGGATACCATTTATCCGGTAGAAGTCATTTATCCGGAAGACCAGACCATTGCAGATATTACCTTTGAAGTCAACAACGGTGATCCGATTATCAACTATCAGACAACTACCACAACAACGACTACCGAAGAAGTTACTGAAACACAACCAGAAGAAACGACTGTTACAACCGTAACAGAAACAACAGCCTCTACTGGTACAAGTGATGTACACGGTGGTACAGATTCTAAAACAACAACTTCTACCACAACAACGACTACTGATGACACAACTACAACGACCACAACAATAACGACCACCACAACCACCAAGAACAATTCTTCGTCTTCTTCGACCTCGAAGAAGACTACCGGCAAGACTTCTTCCAGCGGCAGCAGTAGCAGCAGCACGAAGACCACACCGAAGACAGCAGATGACCGGATGCTTCCGATTGTCATCACTGGCGGTGCAGCATTCCTGTTTGCAGCAGCAAGCAAGCCGAAGCGGAAGAAGAATCAGAAGGTGTAAACCGACTGACTGGAGAAATTCCGGAATTAGACAGCTTTGAGCGACAACTGGGAAAATAGACAGCAGAAAGACCGTTGGCAGAAATGCCAGCGGTCTTTTGTTTTTGGTATGCTTTTTGGGGTTCTTGTGAAAAGGATATTGACGAACATGCTGAAACTATGGTACAATAGACAAAATACAAAAGAAAAGTTCCTCGATTTTGGGGCAATTGTAGGAGAATAGAAAGGGTTGTTTTATGAAATTTCCATATAAAGGTATTTTTGCATTTTGCAGTGCGGTCTGTTTGTTTGCTGTTTCCATGCCGATTTCTACAGTGGCAGCATCTGCGGAAACTTCACCTCGAAAGGCCGTGCAGGCGGATTGCGTTTCTGACTTTGCGGATGCCGATTCCGAGGACGGGTATCTGCCCTTACAGGGAGCAGCTATCGCCTTTGAAAACAGCGATGGGGAACAGCCGCTGTATGGCGGTGCAGCAGAAACGGATACTGTACCGGAATCCTATGATTTGCGGGAGCAGGGTATTATCACTTCTGTAAAAGACCAGGGTTCTGATGGTATGTGCTGGGCGTTTGCAACGCTGGGGGCAGCAGAAAGCCATCTGCTGAAATACTATGAAACCGATTTGGATAATATCAATGATATGGACTTGTCCGAAGAGCAAGTTGGCTATTTTCTCTATACGCCCGACCCGCAGCCACTCAGCCCAACTTATGGCGATGCCATTATTCAGGCAAAAAAGGGAGCGTCCGGCGGAAACGCCCTGCATGCATCGTTTTTTCTCAGCACTGTCGGCATTCAGGAAGAAGCCTATTTGCCCTATCAGGGCTGTTCTGGTTTTCATTCGGAATATCAGCGGAAACAGGCTGCCTATCGAATGACTGGTTCAGAAACGATGCTCAGCGTGCAAACAAATAGCGAACGGGAAACGATTAAAAAACGCATGATGCAGAACGGCGGCATTTATGTTGCTTTTCATAGCAGTGGTGCAAATTATTATGACAACGGAACGACATATGCATATTATCAGAGCGATTCCAGTTATTATAATGCAAACCATGCGGTTTTACTGATTGGCTGGGACGATAACTATGCAAAGGAAAACTTTGACCCGAAGGAACAGCCAAAAAATAATGGTGCGTGGCTGGCAAAAAACAGCTGGGGCGATGGAAAGCTGGATGATGGCTATTTCTGGATTTCTTATGAAGATACCAGTCTGGGCGAGTATGCAAGCTTTACCTTTGAACCACGAGAAGATAGCGGAAATATTTATTATTATGACGGTGCAGGGTATAGCGTTGCGTATTCGTTTGATTCTGTGGCAAATGTTTTTCGGGCAGAAGAGGACGAAACGCTGTCCCGTGTGGGCTTTTATCAGACTAGTTATAATGGCAATAATCCAAAGTATCAGATTCAGGTTTATCGCCTGTCAGAAACAGCAACTGACCCGACCGATGGCGAACTGTTATTGGATACTACAGGGCATTCCGGCGGATTTGGTTATCAGGAAATTACCTTGCCGGAAACGGTTTCTTTGCAGAAGAATGAGCGATTTTCTGTGGTATTGTCGATGAAAATCAAGAAGAATCAAACCTGGCAAAATGGCTATCTGACCATTGAAGAAGATTTCGATGCTAATAATTATAGCATGCAGTTTTCTGCCCAGCCAGGACAGAGTTATATTTTGGATCAGGGTAGCACAGAATGGCTGGATGCCACACAGTTAACTGGGGAAAAGGGTGCGTTTCACAATGTGAATCTGCATGCAATCATGCTGCCGAAAGAACAAGAAATGGACACAGCACAGCTGCAAGCGATTGAAACTTGTGCGAAAGCAGCAAATGAAACCGATATTGCAGAAGTAGCAGCTACGATATTAGAATTGTCGAAAGAAGAAACGATCCCGCAGGGGTTGTTGAATCGTGTTACTGCTGCATTAATGGGGCTGTTGGAAGAACAAGGAACGATTACTTATCCAGATTATGCATACCCACATGCAAAATGGGGCGATATCAATGAAGATGGCGTGGTAGATGTGGAAGATGCGGTTCTGGTGCTGACCACTTATGCAAAGAAAGCCGCTGGACGGGAAAATTCTTTGCGGTATTGGCAGCTGATTCAAGGGGATGTGAACGGAACTTTGGATGATTTGACGGTAGAGGATGCTGTAGCGATTTTGACATATTACGCAAAGAATGCATCCGGACAGGAAGCAACATTTGCAGAACGTCAAAATTCTGTGCCATAAAAATATAACCAATGATGCAGCAACATCGCAAAATTGCACGCCGCAGGCGACTGCGGTCGAGCTGGCTCAACTCGGCGGAGGGGGTGATTCCCCACAGTGTGGGGAAATGTCCCGAAGGGACAAAAGGGCAGGGCTTCCTCTAAATAGGGGGACAAGCTGTCCCCCTTAACGAACGTATTGATGAGATGATATTGTAATCTAAGAGAAGCAGGGAAATTGCTGTTCGCCATTCTAAAAACAAAAAAACTTCAAGCAAACTGTAATCTAAGAAAGATTCATAGGCAATTCGGACAACGCAACTCCGGCGAACAGCACAAAGGCAGACAGCGAAGCGATTCTGCCGAATCGTACGCAGATGGTTTCCCTAAGAGCATTGACCAACAATCACACATCCTTACAAAAAATCATTTGCAAATACAGCCGAACTATGGTATAATAACAGTGTTATCCGTATAACCGTTTGAAAACCATAGAAAGGAAGTTTTAACCATGGGCTTTTTCACGAAAAAAACAGTGATTATCACCGGAGCAGGCAGAGCCGTTTTGAGTGACGGCAAGTGCGGTTCGATTGGCTATGGCATTGCAACCGCATTTGCAAAAGAGGGTGCAAACCTTGTCATTACCGGCAGAAACGTACAGAAGTTGACCGATGCAAAAGAAGAACTCGAACGTCTGTATGGCATTTCGGTATTGCCTGTACAAGCAGATGTGCACGCTGGAGCAGATAATGCAGCCGTTGTCAAGCAGGTTGTGGAACAGGCAGTTGCTGCATTCGGAGCAATTCATGTGCTGATTAACAATGCACAGGCTTCCGCCTCTGGTGTAACCTTGGCAGACCACACCACAGAACAATTCGATCTGGCAATGTATTCTGGTCTGTATGCAACTTTCCACTATATGCAGGCTTGCTATCCTTATCTGAAAGAAACACAGGGTTCTGTCATTAACTTTGCATCTGGAGCAGGACTGTTCGGAAACTATGGACAGTGTGCGTATGCTGCCGCAAAGGAAGGCATTCGTGGTTTGACCCGTGTTGCAGCGACAGAATGGGGACGGGATCATATCAATGTCAATATTGTTTGCCCGCTGGCATGGACAGCACAGCTGGAACAGTTTCAGAAAGCATATCCGGATGCATTTGAGAAAAATGTGAAGATGCCGCCGATGGGACATCTGGGCGATGCAGAACAGGAAATTGGCCGTGTTTGTGTACAGCTGGCATCACCGGATTTCAAGTATATGACTGGCGAAACCATTACGCTGGAGGGCGGATTGGGATTGCGTCCATAAGAAATTAGCAAAATTCATACGAAACACACAGGGGAATGCAACTGCGTTCCCCTATTTTTTGAAAAAAGAAGTGCGATAATTTGCAGAAAATTTGAGTGACTACTTTCTTTTTTGCAAGATAGACGTTTTTCTTCTTAAAAAAAGAAAAAAAGAGAAAAAATGCTTGACTTTTTTTCTAGACTGTGATATACTATATAAGTCGCTTGAAGAAAACGACAAAGTTCATCAACGAGGTGTGGCTCAGTTTGGTAGAGCACTACGTTCGGGACGTAGGGGCCGCAAGTTCGAATCTTGTCACCTCGACCATAGAAAAAGCACGCAGTTTCGGGAAGCTTTCCCGTTGCTGCGTGTTTTGTTTTATCTGAAAAAAATGCGTTTAGGGCACTATTAGGGCACTAAGCCCTCGAAAAGTCCCTGCAAAGTCCAGCAAAATCCGACAGAAAGAAAGCCGCTGCAAGGTGTATCA
>ENA-UPXB01001547-UPXB01001547.1-human-gut-metagenome-genome-assembly--contig:-NODE-1547-length-14894-cov-3.893298_pt1 | contig 14894 bp, 9 predicted proteins | sample MGYA00250055_ERZ773386 | MGnify/ENA primary metagenome ERZ773386 (study PRJEB29103, sample SAMN06111974) | human gut metagenome | biome: human gut; feature: ankylosing spondylitis patient; material... | reverse complement strand
CCCGCGTCTCCGCCAAAACCGGCCTGAACGTGGATCAGGTGCTGGAACGGGTGGTCACCGATATCCCCGCCCCCACCGGCGACCCGGACGCCCCCCTCAAGGCCCTGATCTTTGACAGCATCTACGACAGCTACAAGGGCGTCATCGTCTACATCCGCGTGTTTGAGGGTACCGTCAAGCCCGGCGATACCATCCGCATGATGGCCACCGGGGCTGAATTTACGCTGGTGGAAGTGGGCCACATGGGTGCCACCAACCTGACCCCCTGCGCCCAGCTGCAGGCCGGCGAAGTCGGCTACCTGACCGCCAGCATCAAGACTGTGCAGGACACCCGCGTGGGCGACACCGTCACGCTGGCTTCCCGCCCCACCGCCGAGGCTCTGCCCGGCTACCGTCAGGTCAAGCCCATGGTGTTCTGCGGCATCTACCCCGCCGACGGTGCCCGTTACCCCGATCTGAAGGACGCCCTGGAAAAGCTGCAGCTGAACGACGCCTCCCTGACCTTTGATCTGGAGACCAGTGCGGCTCTGGGCTTCGGCTTCCGCTGCGGCTTCCTGGGCCTGCTGCACATGGAGATCATCACCGAGCGTCTGGAGCGGGAGTTCGACCTGGACATCATCACCACCACCCCCAGTGTGCGCTACCGCCTGACCCTGACCGACGGCACCGTGGAGATGATCGACAACCCCTCCAGCTACCCGGATCCCTCCAACATCGTCAAGCAGGAAGAGCCTTTTGTGGACGTGCACCTGTACACCCCCAACGACTATGTGGGCGGCCTGATGGATCTGTGCCAGAACAAGCGCGGTGCCCTCATCGACATGAAGTATCTGGACGATGTGCGCGTAGACCTGCATTATGCCATGCCGCTGGGCGAGATCGTGTACGACTTCTTTGATGCCATCAAGAGCCGCAGCCGCGGTTACGCCAGCTACGACTACGAGTTCAAGGAGTACCGCGAGAGCGATCTGGTCAAGCTGGACTTCCTGCTCAACGGCGACCCCGTGGATGCGCTGTCCATGATCGTGTTCCGGGATAACGCTTACGCCAAGGGCCGCCGCATCTGCGAAAAGCTGCGGGACAACATCCCCCGCAACCTGTTCGAGATCCCGGTGCAGGCCGCCATCGGTGGCAAGATCATCGCCCGTGAGACGGTCAAGGCCATGCGCAAGGACGTGCTGGCCAAGTGCTACGGCGGCGATATCACCCGCAAGAAGAAGCTGCTGGAAAAGCAGAAGGAAGGCAAAAAGAAGATGCGCCAGCTGGGCAGCGTTTCCCTGCCCAGCGAGGCCTTTACCGCCGTGCTCAAGCTGGACAGCGACGACGATTGAGCCCCCGCTTTTTCCTTATAAAATACAGCGTCCCTGTGCACGGAACCCATCCGGTGCACAGGGGCGCTTTTGTTGTTTCGTCTTTTCAGCGGCGGTTGTTCCAGCTGGATAGGGCAATGACCACCGCGCACAGCCGCACCTTCAGCAAGGCCAGTTTGATGCGGTCGTTGCGGCTGCGGGCGTCCTGCAGGGGCATGTCCCGCACAGCGGCTCGCACCGCCGGGATGCGCAATGCCTGCCGCAGCCATGCGGTGCGCTGCCGGAAGCTCAGCGGCCCCAGACAGACATTCTTGATGCCCAGCTGCAGGTCCAGCACCCGGCTGTGGTTTACGGCCCGGCGGCAGGCGGGGTCGTTTTCTAATCCCCAGCTCTTTGCCACAGCCTCCACCGCGTCCGAGAGGTAAAAGTTATCGGCCAGCCGCTCCGGGTGGTAGCTCTGGGAGGCCGACCCCGAGGCACGCAGCTTATAGCGGTAGAGCTTTTCCGGGATGCCCACCACACAGTGCAGGTGCTGCCGGTAAAAGGACACGAAAAACAGCGCGTCCTCCGCGATCTTATGATCGGTAAAGCGACAGCGGCCTTCCTCGATGCAGCGGCGGCGGAACAGCTGCCGCGTGACCAGCGACATGGCCGACAGCTGCGGGAACAGCTGCGGGCAGGGGTCGCCCCGGTATACCCCTTCCAGAGCCGGGGCAATGTCGGTGCAGCCGGTACGGGTGCCGTCGGCCGCGTAGTGCTCCTCATAGCCGCCGAACATAATCAGGTCCGCATCCGTCTGCTTTGCCGTGCGGCACAGCACCTCCACCATCTGGGGCTCCAGTGCGTCATCACTGTCCAGAAACTGCACATAGGTGCCGCGGGCTGCAGCCACCCCGGCATTGCGGGCCGCGCCGACCCCGGCGTTCTTCTGATGGATCACCCGGAAGCGGGCATCCTGCCGGGCGGCCGCATCACACAGCGCCCCGCAGCCGTCCGGGGAGCCGTCGTCCACCAGAATGGCCTCCCAGTCCGGGCAGGTCTGGGCCCGCAGAGAGTCCAGTGCCGCCTGGAGATATTGCTCTACGTTATAAACCGGAACAATCATACTGATCTCAGGCATGTGCGGCACCCCTTTTGGCGATCAGGCCGGTGTACAGCTGCTGCAGGCGCAGGGTCTCCTGCCGGATGTCGTACCCGGCAGCCCGCACCTGTGCCGCCGCCTGCGCACGGTCGGGCAGATTGCGGTCCGCATCCTTCAGCACTGCGGCCCATGCTTCGTCCGGCTGTTCCAGCGAAATGCGGCAGCTGTCCGGCCGCAGCAGGACTTCCTCGGTGACGCCGGTGGAGAACACGCAGGGCAGACCGGACGCCTGCGCTTCCATGCCCACCACGGGCAGGCCCTCAAACAGCGAGGGCATCACGAACACATCCATGGCCTGATACCAGACGGAGGTGTCGCTCTGCACGCCCAGGAACTTCACATCCTGCGCAATGCCCAGCCGGGCGGCCTTGGCTTCCAGCTCGGCCCGCAGCTCGCCCTCGCCCACCAGCAGCAGGCAGCTGTCCGGCCGCACCTTTTTCAGGGCCGCAAAGATGTCCAGCAGGCGGGTGTGGTTCTTCTGCGCCATCAGGCGGGCCACACAGCCCACCACCAGCTTATCGTTCAGGCCATATTCTGCCCGCAGCTTTGCCCGCACCTGTGGCCGGTAGCCAAAGCGGTCCAGGTCGATGGCATTGCGCAGGGTCACGCCCCGGGCATCCCACGCGCTCTGTCCAAAGTAGTAGATGCCGGCCTCCCGCCCGCAGGCCCAGTAATCGGTGGCCGCGCCAGGAATGAACTGTTTGCAGAACCATTTGATCGGCAGCTTGGCGTCCTTGGGCAGACGGGTGTTGTGGGCGTGGGCGATGCGCACCGGCAGGCCCGCCTTTTTAGCGCCTTCCAGCGCAAAAAGCTGCATGGCCTCGTTGTGGGCGTGCAGCACCTTGATCTCCGGGTGCTGGGCCAGCAGCTGCTGCATAGAGCGCAGGTAGGCCGGGTAGCTCTGCGGGGCTACGCCCGGGCTCTGGAAGATGCGCCCGCCCAGTGCGCGGATCTCGTCATCAAAAAAGCCGGGCTTTTTCTTGTTGACCAGAAAATCGAACTGGAACCGCGTGCGGTCCAGATGCCGGTAATAGTTCATCAACATCGACTCGATGCCGCCCCGGTCCATGTTGCTGACCGACTGCAGGATGTGGATCATGAAGAACTTCCTTTCTCCCGGTACTGTGCCCGGATGCGCCGCTGCACCTCCTGCGCCGAGGGCGGCTGCCATGTCTGTTTTGGGGCGGCAGGGTCCTTCGTCGGCTTTGCAAAGCAGCAGACCGCCAGCGGGATCATGCGCAGGCCCATGGTGCACCAGAAATAAAAGGCCGTGTTGTCGGTGAGGTAGGTCATGGACAGCGGGTTGAGGATGGCAAAATACAGAATGCCGGCCTCGGGCCCGTAGCGTTTGGTCCAATACCAGGGCAGGATCAGGTACAGGAACGCGCACCAGAAGCACAGCCCCGGAAACCCCAGCTCCACGAACACCTTGAGGATGTCGTTGTGCAGCGGGTAGGCCACATCAATGAGGCCGATCTCATAAAAGCGGGTGACCATGGCGTCCACCGCCTCGAACCCCAGCCCGATGAAGGTGGGCGAGAACTGATAATAGGGTTTGGCCAGGCTCCAGATGTAATCGCGGCCCATCATGTTGATGCCCACAGCGTTCAGCAGCCGGGAGATGGCACCGGTGTGCACCAGATACAGGTACACCCAGAACAGGGTCACCCAGGCCGCGCCGGTGAGCATGATCAGCTTTTCCTTGGCATGGCTGCGGCGCAGCACCCAGATGTAAAAGGCCGAGACCACCAGCGCCGGCAGCAGGATGCGCTTCATGCCCGCCAGTACAAAAAAGAAGGAGCAGCCCGCCAGCACCCAGTTGCGGGTGCGCTGCTGCTTGGTTTCTTTTGGCGAAAAGAACAGGTAGTACAGCACAAAGATGCCCTCCAGAAAGGTCACCTCGTGGATCTCCAGCCGCTCGGCATAGCCATAGGTGTTGTTGCCCAGCGACAGAATGCTGGTGAGCAGGGAGCTCACGCTCTCGCCCACACCATAGGCGGGCACCTCGCTGAACAGGATGAAGAGGTTTGCGCAGCAGATGCCGATGGCGAACAGGTCGATGCTGAACCGCCCGTACAGGTACACGCAGCAGATGGCCACCACCGTGGCGATGCTCTGATACAGGATCTTTTCCACGCCGCGGGTGATGGAGGCAAAGGCCGTGAAGTTGCGCACCCAGATGAACATGGACCAGGCGGCAAGCACCGCCAGATACAGGATGTACAGCCCGGACGGCCCGGCCAGTTTTTTCAACCGGTCAAAATCGCCCCGGATGAAAAATTCCAGCCCGGCCAGCCCCACAAAAGCCAGCGTCACCGCCTTGGGCAGACCGCCCAGCACCACATTGATGCTTTTGCCTTCGCCCAGCCCGGACACGGTGAACAGCAGCACCGCCAGCAGTTCCATCCAGCGGGGCTGGCGGAACTCCCGGCTGCGGAACGGGTCTTTTTTGCCGTAATATTTCCGGGTCAGGATCTTGGAAACATCCTGCACGCGGTCCACCTCGCTTTCCGTGCCGGTGTAAACCGGTCAGTTGATCAGCTGGAACAGTCTGCCCTGCAGCTGCCATAGCCCATAGTCCGCCTGTTCCAGCGCCCGCTGCGCCAGCCGCACGGCATAGGGCAGCGTCCGGGGGTCCGGCAGCTTCGCTGCCCACCGGCGGTACAGCAGGCAGCAGCAGGCAAAGGCCGTCTGCCGGTCCGCCTCCGGCAGACCGGCCACACACACATAGCAGTAATTGGCCAGCTGCAGGATCAGGTTGCAGGCAAACAGCGCATCCTGCGGCAGGCCCAGACGCACCGCACCGTCCAGCATTTCTTCAGCCACCCAGTAGGCCTGCAATGCTTTGGCCGTATTCTGGGAGGTCGCGGTGAGCCCCATTGTATTTTTGCGCCACAAATATACCACAGGTTTTGTCGAAGCCATGCACTTCGCCCGCGGAAAGACCCAGAAATGGATCATGGCATCCTCAAAACAGGTGTACCCGGAGGGGAACCGTACCCGTTCAAACAGGGTCCGGCGGTACAGCTTGCCCCAGGGAGTGCCGGGCAGCTCCACCACATCCAGCCGCCGGGGGCCGGTGTAGCACGCTTCTGCGTACTGCTGCACCGCACCGTGGGTGTCGGCTTCGTCGCAATACTGCCAGCCGCCCTGCACGATATCCGCCCCGGTACGCGCCTGCGCCGCCAGCAGCGTCTCCACTGCGTCCGGCAGCAGGCAGTCATCGCAATCCACAAACAGGACCCAGCGGCCCACCGCCCGGGCCAGACCGGTGTTGCGGGCGCGGGCCGCGCTGCCGCCCTGCTCCGGGTGCAGCACGGTGACCCCTCCCTGCCGGGCGTACTCGGCCAGAATGGCCCCGCTGCCGTCGGTGGAGCCGTCCTCCACCGCCAGCACCTGCAGGCGGCGAGTGGTGTTCTGGTGCAGGATGCTGTCCAGACAGGCGCGCAAAAAGCGCTCCCCGTTGTGCACCGGCACGATCACCGACACATCCACCGCATCGTCCTGCGGCGGCAGCGGGCAGGGCTCCCCGGCATCGCACACCGGCTTCGGGCAGATGCCCGGCGCGCGGGCGGCAAAGGTCTCCAGCTGCTGGTCGGAAAAGCGCTGATGCTTCACGGCTCCCAGCACCCCGGCGGCACAGCGGCCCGCCGTGCGGGCACCCCACGCCACGGCAAGTGCCAGCGGCTCACAGCCGGTTTTGGAACGGACGAGCTGGCAGGCCCGTTGATTCTGCAGCATGACTGCCGCCTCCTTATCTTTTTTTTACACCGTCTCGTGTGCGGTCTCCGGCTGCGGCTTATTGGCATCCCGCAGCTTCTTGAATGCGCAGCGCAGCAGATCCCGGATGTTGAATTCCTTTTCGTCATCCGAGGTGGCACTGGCTGCCCTGTACTCGATGACGTAATCCGGGTTCAGGCTGTTGTACTCCTGGATCTGCTCGTCCAGCACTTCCAGAATGGCCTCCGCCTTGACGGCGTTGCATTCCCGGAAGAAGCCCACGATCTGGCCCGCACCGTTGGAACCGATGAAACTCTCCTCGGTGCCAAGGGCCGCCACCAGCCCGGCAAAGTCCCGCAGGACATGGTTGCCCACCGAGTAACCATACTCCCGCGAGAGATGGTTCAGGCTGGTAAACTGGAAGCACATGCAGGTAAAGTGGCTGGGCAGCAGGCCCTGCTTTTCCAGCCGTGCCATCATGGCATCCACACGGTCGCGGTTGGGCAGACCGGTCTTTTTGTCCACATACATAAAGTATTCCACAAAGTCGCGGGAACGGCCCACCACAACGGCCAGTGCGCAGCCCACGAGGAAGAAGAATACAAAGCCGATGGCCAGATACAGCTTGGTGTTGATGCTGGGCCACACTCTGGTGGAGCTGGTGGTCTGCAGATAGTCCGCGCTCAGGGAGCGGTTGTGCTCCATGCTGGTCTGGCTCACGATCTGGTAGTAGTCCACCAGCGTCTGCTCGTACTTGTTGATCTCCGACTCGATCGCGGCATGGGAGGCCTCATCGCCGCCCACCCCGCCGGCTGCCTGGAAGGTGTCCAGCAGCTGCTGGGTGTAGGCCCGGCGGATGGCGCTGCTGCGCAGGGTCTTGTCGATCTCCACATACTCCAAAATCAGCGAATCGTAGGTGATCTGCTTGCTCTGGTTGTCATCGTAGGCCTCTACGTTCTTCAGGATGTAGTCGGTGCCGCTGTCGTTGGCGTCGTTGTGGTAATGGTAGTTGATCAGGTCGCGGTTCTTCTCCGAGTAGTTCTGGATCAGGCCGCTGAGGTAGGCTTCCCGCTCCTGATACACCTGCTCATTCTGCACGCTGCTCTCGATGCTCTGGGTCAGGTTGCGGCACAGCTTGTCGGCGTTGCGCACCTGCGGCCCGGTCATCACATTCGCGTACAGCGACGGAATCTCGTAGTCGTACAGCATCTTATAGATGTCGTACAGGTCCTCGTAGGTATAACCCGTGACCGAAGAGCGGAAGTTGGGATAGTTTGTCTTTTTATCCTCCAGATAGTTCAGCACTTCGGTGGTGTCGGACGACAGCACGTCCACGCACTCGTAATAGTCGTAGCCGCTGTTCAGCAGGCCGCTGGAGGGGTTCATGGTCAGGGGCAGCTCCACATATTCCTCCGTGTAGATGGTGGAATAGCTGCTGACGATGGCATCCAGCACCCGGCGGGCGTAGCTCGCACCCAGGCTGCCGTCCACCACCAGCGTCACCTTGTATTCGTCCGGGAAGTAGGTAGACTCTTCCCCCTTGTCGATGAGAGCTTCCTGCAGGGCCTTCTGGTCGTCCGGGATCAGCTCTTCCACCGTGCAGTGGGAGCGCACAAGGTTGATGCCGCTTTGCAGCCCAAGGCTCTCCATGGCCTGCGAGATGACCTTGGAAGAATAGATCTCGTCCACGTTCATGGCGGTGCCGTCCGGGGCAAAGCCGTCCTTGATGCCGTCGTGCAGGTACTTGATGTTCACACTGGCGGTGTAGGTCTGGTTGTTCTTGCAGTACCAGTACACCACCACTGTGCCCGCCATGGTCACGGCCAGCACCAGTGCAAAGAACCGCCGGAGGTAGCGCAGGATATCAAACTTTTTCAACGCTGTTCCTCCTTCCGGATCTGCCGGGCGGTGCGCACCATGCACAGGCCGAAGCACAGCACCACAAAGGCTGCCATTTCCACGATCACCCGCTTGAGGCCGATCTGCTGCACAAAGGAGCCGGCCGCATAGTTGAACACCAGGTAGTTCTGGGTCTTATAGATGATATAGGAGGCATCCGTCACCCGCAGTGCCTGCTGGATCTGATCCATGGTGGTTTCCAGTTCCTGCAGCATGGCGTTCACCGTGGTCAGGCCCGCCGGGTCGCTCATGGTCTGCATTTGCTGCACCACATACTGGGTGGTGGTGATCACATCCTGATGGGAGGTTGCCTCCGCCAGGGCACCGTCGGCGTCGCTGGCCATGGTGTCCAGCGCCGTTTTGGTGCGGGACATATAGAACTCGCGGTTCTCGTCCAGCGTGGGGATCATGACGATGGCGCTCATGCTCTCATCGTACAGGCCAATGCCCAGATTGTCGGAGTTGTAGTAGGCCATCTGCTGCTGATAGTCCAGCTGCTCGATCTGCAGCTTGTATTGCAGCATGGCCGTCAGGGAAGAAACGTCCGCCGACAGGCCGCCCCGCAGGATATAGGCCTGGATGCGCGGGATCTCGTAGTTGATCACGTTCTGGATCTGCTTGGACAGGCTCAGGAAGGTGTTGCCGGTGGTGGCGTCCTGATAGCTCTTGTTCTCGCTGACACGGGCCGTGAGGTAGCGGTCCAGCTGGTTGGCCCGCAGCGTCAGGCTCTTGAGGCGCAGATACGGCTCGGTGTCAAAGTAATCCGGCATGGTGCAGGAGAACACGCTCTGGTTCTCGCCGTAGTGCTCCATGAAATAATCCTTGTAGCTGCCGCAGAAGATCCGGAGCAGCGTGGCTGCGGTCAGGTGCTGGCAGGGTTCTTCCAGCTGCAGGCTGATGCTGCAGCTGGTGGTGATGTAGTTTTCCGAGCTGCTCACGTTGGTCACATCGGTGGGTTCCACCGTAATGGCCTTGCGCAGCTGTTCCACCGTCATCTGACCTTCCAGTCCGGCGTTGTACAGGGTGCTCTGCAGCACCTCGTCGGAGGTCAGGTCGGTAGTCGTAAACCGGGTGCGGTTGGGGTTGAGCCCCTGCGATGCTTCGGAGTAGTTCAGGGTCATCTGGGCCGAGGCCACCCGGCTGCTGTCCTGATATTGTGCGGTGCACAGCAGTGCCGCGAGCAGGATGCACACCACGATCAACGGCACCCGCAGGCTCCAGAAGCGCAGCACAGCCTGTTTGAAGATCTGCTTGATCTTTGTCACCACGTCTCCGGGCCTCCTTTCAAGTTCGTTCATCTCAGTACCAGTTCACATCCACCAGAACCAGCTCCGGCGGATTGTATACGCGGGGGATCTGGTTGGAGTCGCCCAGGCCGCAGCCCACGATGAGGGGTGCCCCGCTGTTCAGCCGGTACATGCCGCCCGCATACGTCGGGAACAGCCCCTCCTCTGCGGTGTACAGCCGCCCCAGCACCGGCAGGCGGATCAGGCCGCCGTGGGTGTGCCCGGCCAGCGCCAGGTCAAAGGGCGCATCCTGCATGTAGTCCACAAAGGCCATGGGCACATGGTTGATGCAGATGCGGAAGGTGTCGTACTGGCGGCTCAGGCTCTCCACACAGTCGCTGGCACCGTATTTGTAAAAGTCCTTCAGGGCACCTTCCAGCCCGATGAGCTCCACGTTGTTTTCCCCGATCTGGATGGTGCGGGTCTCATTGCGCAGCAGCTGCACCCCAGCCTCCGAAAATTTTTCGGCCAGCTGGTCATCCACCCCGCCGTAGATCATCTCGCTTTCGTGGTTGCCCAGCACCCCGTACAGCGGGGCCACATCGGCAAGGCTGCGGCACAGCGAAAGCATATTCTCATACTCCGGGTTCGGGAAGGTGACAAGGTCACCGCCCAGCAGGATCAGGTCCGGGTCCAGCTCCTGCACGGTCTGGATCAGCTCCTCGTTGTGCTCGCCGTATTCCCGCAGGTGCAGGTCCGACAAAAACAGGACCCGCAGCTTTTCCGACACATGGCTGGAGGTCACCCGGTAAAAGGTCACCTGAAAATGACTATTCGTATAATCCGTGTACAGTTTCAGTCCGGCAGCTGCCACGCCGCACAGCAGCACAAAAGCCGCCAGCAGCTGCAGCAGCCGGTTCTGCCACCACCGGCGGCGTGCGCCGTCCGGCGGGGGCGTTCGTTTTATTCTTGCATGTTGCGCCATGCTCTTCTGCCTTTCCTCGTCAATGGGTCAATGATTCATCACCCGCCGGAACAGCTCCGGCGAGAGGGCAAACAGCGCTGCCTTGGCCCGGCGGCGGGGCGTGCAGGCAAACTGCAGCATCCGCAGCCGCTGCGGGCGGTAGCCCGGCAGGGTCCTGCAATCGAACCGCGCCGCGCAGTCCAGATACTTCCAGCACAGGTCATCCTGCAGGCGGCGGCGCAGCGCCCGCGGGGTCACCGTATGGTAGATCTCCGCCAGACTGTCGTAGATGCGCAGCCGGTCCTGAACACGGCGGGTGCTCAACCCTTCCGCGTGCGTGATGGAACCGGCGCGGCAGTTATCGTAATCGTAGATCTCCTGCCCGGTCAGCACCACCCGCTGCGCCTGCAGCAGCACCCGCGGCGTGAACTCTTCGTCCTCGTGCAGGATGCCCTTGCAGAACTGCAGGCCGTTCGCCCGCAAAAAGCCGGTGCGGTACAGATGCCGCCCCACTTCCACCCGCAGGCCGCCGGTCTGCAGGCATTTCAAAAGATACTCCTTACCGGTGTAAACTGTGTGAAAGGTGAAGTTTTTTTCCACCGCTTCTTCCCAGCGGGTCATCACCGGTTCCTCGCGCAGAAAATGCGCCTTGCCGATGACCACATCGGCCCGGGTCTGCAGCGCCATCTGCAGCAGGCCGGGGCAAACGTTCTCTGCCAGCCAGTCATCACCGTCCATGAACAGGATATACTCGCCCTGTGCATGGCACAGCCCGTAATTGCGGGCGTCCGACAGGCCGCCGTTGGGCTTGTGGAACACTGTGACCCGGCTGTCCTCCGCCGCCAGTGCGTCACACACCGCGCCGCTGTCATCGGTGCTGCCGTCATCCACGATGAGCACTTCCAGCGGCACATCCGGCTGCGCCAGCACCGAGCGGACACAGCGCTCCACATAGTCCCGGATGTTGTACACCGGGATCACGACCGAGAGCAGGCCCTCGCACATCGCTTCTTCATTCCGCATCGTGTTTTTCCTCCGTCGCTCCTTTTTTGATCGTAAGCGTGTGCAGCAGCCCGCGCAGGGTGTCCACATTGCGCCAGTCCAGCACCGCGTTCACCACAAGGAACAGCGGCAGCACCCACAGCCCGAACAACGCACCCTTCAGGCACACCATCAGGTAGCCGCCGCCATAGCAGCGGTCAAATCCCAGCAGGTACAGCAGCACAAAGCAGAGCAGCCCGTTGACGCTCAGCCGCACAAAATCGCCCACCGGCGACTCTCCCAGCACTTTGGTCCGGGTAAAAAGGATCAACGCCGTATAGCGGTACAGGTGCGCCGCCAGTGTGCCGAACAGGCAGCCCGCGATGCCGAACCGCAGCACCGACATCACCGACACCAGCAGGTTGATGCCCATCTCGATCAGGGCCTGCTGCCGGGTCTCTTCAAAGCGGCCGCTGATGTTCAGCAGCATCCCCAACGGCTGCTTGGCGCTGGACAGCAGCTCCACCGCCGTAAACAGTACCAGCAGGCGGGTGTCAAGGTACTCGGCATCGGTCACACCGGACGTATACAGCGCGATGATGGGCATCAGGAACACAGCCACGGTCGTGAACAGTGCAAAGGCCGCGGAAAGGTAAAGGGCATCGTACAGCCGGTACAGCCGCTTGAACTTTTCCGGCTCCACATAGAACAGCTGCCCCAGCCGAAAACTGATGCTGTTGACGATCGAGTAGAACAGCTTTTCGATGTTGGAGAAAAACAGCATATAAATGGTGTACACACTGGCCGACGCCAGACCGCACAGGCTGGAGATCAGGATCGTGTCGGTGTTGTTGAACACGATGCTCGTGAGCTGATGCACCAGCACCGAGCCGCGCTGGGCCAGCGCCTCCAGATTGGGGGTATCGTGCGCGTTGAGCCACGGATAGTTTTTGCGCATATAGGCCGTAAGCACCAGCACCTGGAACACCGAAGGCACACAGTAGGTCACTTGCACCAACAGGATGCTGCGGGTAAACAGCAGCGCCAGCATGCGCAGCAGGTTGCCCGCCGCCATGGTGGCCGTGGTGATGTAGGTGATCACATAGTTTTTGCCTTCCACTTCCATAAAGGAGCGGTATTTGCCCTGCACCAGATAGCTCACGATGCCCGGGATGCCGTAGAACACCACGATCAGGCTCACGGTGCCGTAGGACAGCACTGTGTTGATGCACAGGGGGTACAGCAGCGCAAACACCACCGTGACCAGCAGATACACGATACCGGTGCGGCGGTAATAGTGATGCGTGGCCGAAAAAATGCCGTTGATGGCTTTCCGGTCGCCCACGGCCACCGGAAGGTAATAGGCCTGCTGCGAGGCCAGGCCCACGCCCGCTTCCAGCAGAGTCAGACAGGAAAAGATCTGCTTGATGGTGCTGTCCAGACCGTTGAGCTCCGAACCGAAGCTGGTGAGGTACAGCCGCGGCAGCAGCAGGCCGAACAGGATCACCGACAGGTTGTACAACAGCGACGAGCACATGTTGTGCAGCACCCGGCGGCGGCTTTCGGCCGCGGTCAGGACCGGACCGGTCGGGTTTTGTGCGTTGTCCATCACACCGCACCTCCATGCGAAGGCATCGCCTTGAGCGGATCTCCGGTCACATGATGGTACACTTCTTCATACCGGTCCAGCATGATATCATAGTCAAAATTGGCCCGCACATAGTCCAGCTGCGCTTTGCTCTGCTCCGGGGTCAGCGGCTGGGCAGTGTCCCGCTCCAGTGCCCGGGCCAGACTGTCGGTGTCCTCGGTGCGGAACGCGGTGCCGTAGTCGGCGGTCACAGTGGTGTTCTCCGGGATGTCGCTCACCAGGCACTTTGCCCCCAGCGACAGCGCCTCCAGCAGCGACAGCGAAAGGCCCTCGGTGTGGCTGGGCAGCACGAACAGGGCGCAGTTGCTGTACAGCTCCAGCAGCGCGTCGCCCACCACATAGCCCGTCGTGATGATGTTGGGGTTGCCCGCGATCTTCTCCTGCACCGTGGTGCAGTACTCGGTCTCCGCAAAGGGGCCGGCCAGCACCAGTTTTTTGTCCGTGTGGGCTTTCAGATAGCCCTCCACCAGGTCCAGCGGGCCCTTTTCCGGCGAGATGCGGCCCACATACAGAATGTAGCTCCCGGCTTCCAGCCCGTATTTTTCGCGAATCAGGTTGCAGGGCAGCGGCTGGCGCATCTGCACCGCATTGGGGATGAGAATGGCGGTACGATCGTACTTCTCCTGAAAATAGTTCCACTCGCTCTCCGACAGCACTACCAGATCATCCGCATACTTTGCGGCCACCCGCTCACCCAGCTTCAGGTAGGCGCTGGCAAAGCCGCCCCACTTGTCCACCTTCCAGTTCAGCCCGTGCACGGTGCACACCGTGTGCTTGCCGAACAGCTTGGCGATCACCAGCGGCACCGATGGGCCGATGGCGTGGTAGTGGATCACATCGCAGTCCCGCGTCAGGGCGTCAAAGGTGGCCAGGAACGAATAGACCATGGCATTCAGCGACGCCTTCTGAAAGGTAAAGATGCGGCGGGCCTGCACGCCCTCGGTCGTGTAAACATTGTGCCCCTTCTGCAGGCCGCGGTTGTACACCGTGACCTCATAACCGCGCCGGACCATGCTGACTGCCAGCCCGCCGACCATGACTTCCACACCACCCGAACGGGACGGGAAGTCCTTGTGCCCGATCATTGCCACCTTCATACCAAAATCTCCCTTTCCGTGACAGCGTTTGCTGCCGTTCTGCCGGTCGTGGCTGGCCGGCTTCTGTGTGCAACTCAATTGTAACATACCCGCAACACCTGCGCAACATTTCCGTGCATTGTTTTTGGCATAAATCCCCGCAGAGCCTGCATTTTTCTCCATTGACCGGGCCGTACCTGCGCCAAATGTTTAACAAAGTTTAAGGCGTTCCGTGCCCCCAAATTGATTGACATACTTTTCACAGGTATGCTAAACTGTTTTTGTTGGTTCTGTGCAGATTTTTCCACAGAGCAGGGCCAAAAATCACGAAAAGACACAAGAAGAGAAAGAGAAGGAAACCACTATGAACAAGATCTCCCGCAAAGGCTTTCTGAAGATCGCCGCTGCCGCCGCCATGAGCGGTGTCACCGCCGGTGCTCTGGCTGCCTGCAATGCAGCCTCCGGCTCCACCTCCACCGCTGCTTCCGGCAGCGCTGCCGCTTCCGGTGCAACCGGCACCTACATCCCCGGCACCTATGAGGGCACTGCCGAGGGCATTTCCTCCACCGTCAAGGTCACCATGACCTTCTCCGACAGCGCCGTGACCGACGTGGTCGTGGACACCTCCGGCGAGACCGCTTCCATCGGTGCTGCTGCTGCCGACGAGCTGCGCGATCAGCTGCTGGCTGCCGGTTCTGCCGAGATCGACGGCGTGTCCGGCTCCACCATCACCTCCGAGGCCGTCATGAAGGCTGCCAAGAGCTGCTATGCACAGGCCAAGGGCGAGGCCGTTGTGTCTTCCGTTCAGCTGCCCACCGGCGACGAGAACGACTGGCTGGGCACCGAGCCCGACATCGACGAGGCTGCCATATAGAAACGGAGTGCTTTAAAGATATGGACTCGAATATATATGCACCAGCATATGATCC